>Ga0114974_10004527_pt1 | contig 10420 bp, 2 predicted proteins | sample S_130206_EF_Meta_FD_87318 | JGI IMG/M metagenome (GOLD analysis project Ga0114974, IMG submission 87318) | Freshwater microbial communities from Lake Simoncouche, Canada to study carbon cycling - S_130206_EF_MetaG | ecosystem: Environmental > Aquatic > Freshwater > Lake | place: Lake...
CCGATCGAAAATCAACGGTTGCGGCCAGATACGGAGGCCCAGGTAAATGAGCACCGCTTTGCATTCGGTCAGGGCGTAGAAAAACCAGGAAACACCCAAATCGTATCCCACGCCCCGGTCCCGCACGCCCATAAGCAAAAATGCCAAGGGTATCCACGTCGCCGCGAGCACCGTGTAGAAGCGCCAGCGTTGCCGCCACGCACCCACAAAACTACCGGCGACAAACGTTCGATCATAGAGCAGGACGATTAGGGGCGCGGTCGCGATCACCTCCTTACACAGCACTCCCAATAGACACGCCAACACTGCCAGCGGATACCAAACGCGGGGCCGCGCCTCGGCACCCCGAATAAAACAATACAACGTCAACAAATAGCAGAGCGCCATCAACGCTTCGGTCCGCTGCGATAAGTACGTCACCACTTGGGTTTGCAAGGGATGTAATGCCCACAGAGTCGCAATGGCCCCGGCGAGCGGAACCGCCTCTAAACCGAACCGCGGATCCAACGCGGGCTGGCGCAAGGTCCGACGGACCACACCGAACAGCATCAGCGCGGCGAGCATATGGGTGAACACGTTAATGACATGGTAACCCCACGTGGAGAGACCACTGAGGGCAAAACTCACCGCAAACGTCAGATTCGCCAAGGGACGACCGCCGGTCCCGGCCTCGGCTGGGGGCTTCAATACGTTGCCCACATCCCAGAGGCGGCGGATCGATTCGTTCTCAGTGATACTTGCGCGATCATCGTAGAGCAGACCACCCAAGAAACCATTGGCATAGGCCGCCACAGTCAGAATGGTCAGCAAGGCCGCTGCGACCAAGATCGCTCTGCGGTCAGCGGTCACCTGCGGACGACGGAGGTTGGGAGCACAAATCACGGGGAGCAGTGGAGTCGATTATCGGTGCGTGGAAAGCGGAAACCCGTCTCCGGCGGAGTAAAATTAACGTCATTTGGGTTTTTGACTCCTCGTAACTACGAGCGTGTTTTTTTGACTTCTGGTAGCTACGAGCGTGAGCGAGTGGGGTTTCGACTATCGTCCAAATATCACGAGACGTGGGTATCATACCAACGTCCTTTGGTTTCTAGACTGTAGGCCGGGTTGCCCGCTGTAGGCCCGGCCCGTAGCCGGGTTGCCCGCCCCACGGGCGGACCTGCAATGGCAAAGTCTGAGACATACGGGCCGTTGGTATGAGGTAGGAGCCCGCTTGCGGGCGATATGACAGGCGTGAAGAGCGCAGCCTCAAGTCGGCCGCGCTCCGCGGCATCAAATCGCTCGCAAGCGAGCTCCTACGCGCGGCAACTTGAGTGAAGTCTGCGGCGGGTCGGAGGCTTCCGATAGCAACATCCTTTGGTTTCTTGACTGTAGGCCGGGCTGCCCGCTGTAGGCCCAGCCGGTGGCCGCGTTGCCCGCCCAAGGGGCGGGCCTACAATGGCAAAGTCTGAAACATACGGGCCGTTGGTATCACTTCTCATACCAGCGCCCTTTGAACGCTGGACTTTTTGGTAGCCGCGAGCGCCAGCGAGTGGACGGAACACCCCTCGCTGGCGCTCGCGGCTACCCGACAAATCAATATCTGAATCTTTTGGGCGGTGATGTCACTGCTCATCACACCCGCAGGCCATCGTTGACGCCGTGCACGCTTCAAATACTGCACGAAAAAGGGGCGACCGGCGTAAGCCAGTCGCCCCTTGGGACAAAATAAGACTAACGACTTATTACGGTGACGGCGGCGTGTAGGTGCTGGCACCCAAACTCGTCGGAGCGATACCGTTCAGATTCCCAGCCAAACTGAGCGCACCGAGATTGACCGCGCCGAGAGCGCGGAAAACCAAGCCCGATGTACCAGCGCCGACCACGAAGATCGGATTCGTGACGGTGATCGAACCCGTAGCGTTCAGGGTCAGCGTGTTCTGGAAGGTTCCGCCGCCCGCACCCGATGTGATGATGTTCCCCGAGCTCGTGAGCGAGACCGGTCCGGAAGCCACACTGCCCGGAGCGATGTTGAGGTTGTCATTCTCGACGATGGTCACGGTGCCGGAGTTAAACTTGACCGCACCCAACGTGATATTGGAGCTTCCAATGGTCACACTGGAGGCAGCGTTTGTACCCGTGTCGAACCAGACATCACCCTGAACTACGATCGTTCCAGGAAGATCCCTGATCTGGCCATTGAGACCTGCGGCGTTGTTCTTCAGCGTCAACGCACCACCGATGGTCGTGCCACCCGCCAAAGCGGTGGTCGTAGCCGCATCTTGGATCGAGACCACACCCGGGGCCGTGATCGAAATACCCGCGGCTCCACCGAAGGAATTCGATGTACCGGCGAGATTCAGGGAGATATTACCCGCGGATGTCAGCGCCGTCGCTCCACCCACCGAAATTCCACCCGTGGACGACTGAATGATATCGGCGGCGCTAGAAATCGCCGTCAATTTACCAGCGGTGCCGGCCTTCACTTGCGCGAGGTTCAGCGTGCCAGCCTCAAGGATAGCGATATCAGCACCCGCGGCTGCCCCGACGGCATCAGCACCGTTGATAAAGGTAGTCCGGGCTGAAACAGCGCCGAAATTGTTGCCCGTACCATCGGTGTTGGTGAGTGTGATCTTACCGGTCTGCGTCGTGAAGGTTGACGCTCCGTAGATCTTCGCGGTCGTGCCAGCCGCTTGCGTGATCGTCTTGGCAACTCCGAACGAATTATCAGCCGAGAACGTACCCACAGAGACCGAAGTATTTCCGAGGATGATGTTCTGCGCCTGAGCGATCGAAACATTGCCGACAGCCGAAATGACGATCGGACCAGCAATGTTATTCGTGCTGGCATTGAGCGTCACGTCGCCAACCGACGAGAAGGTAGCGCTGCCGGCGGGAACATTAAGGGTCGTACCCAAAGCGATGCTGCCAGTAACCGGGGTCTGGATGATACTGCCACCCGTGCTCACGACGTTCAGGACGCCACCCGCGGTAGCCAAGCCCGACGAGTTCACAGAGACCACGTTGAGGTTGGCCGTGCCACCTTCAGTGTAGGTGATGTTGGCGCTGGCATTAGCCACGCCACCGGTTGCACCCGTCGTGGCCAAGCCCACGGCTCCCAAGCTGTGACCCGCTTGCGTGATGGCGATTTGGCCGTCAGAAGCCAGATTCACATTTCCAACGATCCGGATGCCAGGGGCGGAATCAGTGATCGAGGCGGATGCGCCCGTGGAGGTGATCGTGGTTACGCCAGTGGTGTTCAGTGCGATGCCCGAACCGAGGACGATAGGACCAGCAGCAGTCACGCCGACCGCGCCCGTGCCGGTGCTGGTGGCGTTCTGCAAGGTGATGCCGTTACTACCATCCGTGATTGAAACGACGCCCGCAGTATTGAAACCAACGGTGCTATAGTCACCACCCGAGGCGGTATTCAGGGTGAGGGTATTACCAGCACCCGTGACGGTGACATTCACTGCACCGGTAGCGGCCTTACCGTTGACCAGCGTAGTGCCGGCCGTGACGGTGGTATTGACGGTGTTGGTCAGGGAGAAGTCACGAGCATTGCCGATCAGGACGGCACCGGAAAGAGCATTGGTCGCGAAGTTCAGAGTCACGTCTCCAGGGTTGAAGATCGAGTTGGCGGCGAGGACGGTATTGCCGGCAACTGTGAGCTTGCCGGTGTTGACGATATCGGCACCCAAGCTGCGAGCGTCGAGTGAGCCGGCAGTGATCGTTCCGAGATTCAAGGACTGGCTCTCGCTAATGGTGAGTGCACCAGTCGTCAATCCGGCGTTGATCTGACCGAAGTTGTAGTTCGCAGCAGATCCGAAGTTATTACTACCGAGGTTGAACGCCGTGCCCGCGCCATTGAGAGACACGTTGCCGAGCACGGTAACCGAGTTGGCTCCGGTGGTGAGTCCGGTACCACCTGCGATACCCGACGTCGTCAGCGTCAAGTTTTGAGCAAACGACAGGACATCGATGGCCGCGTTACCGAGGGTGATGGTTCCCGATTGGGAGGGAGTAACGCTCGAGACGGCACCGACCGCATTGATCGCGGACGTAGCGCTGGCACCGCCAGCAATAGCCGTGCCGATAGTGACAGTCGGTGCGGCCGAGTACGGGGCGGTACCGGCATTCACGGTTACGCTGCTGAGAGCGCCACCGGAGAGAACACCAGTGAGTGTGGTCAGGGTGCCCGTTGCTGCTCCCACCGTAACCGTCGGAACTGAGGTGTAACCAGAACCGGCGTTCGTGATGGTATAGCCGGTCACTACTCCCGTCAGGGGATTAATCGTGGCCGTGGCCGTGGCGCGGACGAGTCCGACTGGGCTGGCATTGTTGATCGGAGCGGCGATCGTCACGCTCGGAGCGGTGATGTAACCACCGCCTGCAACAGTCACTGGGAGGGTAGCAACCGAGCCGTTGCTAATCGTCGCGGTTGAAGTCGCCAGAAGGATTGGCGTAGGAATAGTCACGGTCGGTACACTCGCACCGTAGGTGAGGATGCCCGCGCCCGCAGTGATCGTCACATTACCGAGAGCGGTCGTGCCGCTACCGATATTGATCGCATTGCGGTCCGTCACTTGCGTGCCGGTGGTACCAGCAGCGCCACCTTTGAGCACAACGTTATTGAAATCGTTGGTCGCGGTGGTGAGCGTAGCGTCAGCGAACGTGTTTATTGTCACGGTGCTGGTAGAGGTAATTGCCGCTGCCTGCGTGATCGAGCCAGCCGTTGAGGTCAGGTTGAGCACAGGAACAGTCACTGTGGCGGGTGTTGCACCACCGGCGACATTCAACGTTCCACCGCTCGAGAGAGAGACGGGCTGGGTCGTCGAGGCAACAATCCCGTTGGTCAGAATCGTGCCGGTGACCGACGGAGCATTGAGCGAGAGCGTCGAACTGGTCGTGATCGACGTGGCGGTCAGATTGCCCGTCGAAGCCGTAACGGTCAAATTGGACGTGGAGGTGATGCCCGCCAAGGTGACCGAACCCGACGTGATCACGGCGGTGTTGGTGTTGGCCAGTGTACCCGTGGTGGTTACGGTTCCAAGGGGAGCGCTGATGTTCAGCGTGGTTGAGGAGATTGCACCAGCGCTGATCGTGCCAGCGGTCGCGGTCAGATTCAGCGTGGAAGACGCGGTGATCGCACCGAGCGTCATATTACCAGCCGTCGTGGTGATCGCGAGCGTGGAGCCGCCACCGTTGATGATGGCCGTGGTTCCCGCGCCTACTCCGGAGATATCACCGGTCACAGTAACGGTTCCGGTGTTCGAACGGAGACTGGTCGCGGTGAGCCGACCCGCCGCGGAGGTCGCAGAAATCGTCAGCGTCGAGCCCGACGAGATCGCGCCGGCGGTGATGGTGCCGCCCGTGCTCGTGATTGAGAGTGGCTGGGTCGCGGTCAACGTAGCTTGGTTGAACGTGATATTGCCGGGGGTGCTGATGGTAATCGTGCTGGTCGAACCGATGCTCGCAAAGGTCAGATCACCCGCGCCGGTGAAGGTCACAGTCTTGCTCGCGGCAGGCGTCAGAGTGATCGCGCCAGTGATGGAGTGGGTTCCGGATCCTTGGAGGATACTACCCGCGCCGACTACCGAGAGGGTGCCAGCAGCCGTGGTGGCATTGAGGGTCAAATCACCAGCAGTATCGGTGACGGAGATATTATTTCCGGTCGCTCCGAGGGTGAGTGCGTCAATCGCGCCGAGGGTGATATTACCACCCACGCCGGCGTTCAGAGCGAGCGTTTGTCCAGACGTGCTGGCGGTGATGGCACTGGCGCCTTGCGTGATGTTGCCTTGCACGCCGTTGCCGTTCGTGTCGATCGAGAGCGCGCCCTTCGTGGAACCAACGTTCGGGGCGAGGCTCAGGGAGCCATTGGTCGGAGCTGAAACCGTGACCGTCGGTGCGGACGTGTAGCCCGAACCAGCCGACACCATCGAATAACCAGTGACGACGCCACTGGCGAGGGTCGCGGTAGCGATGGCGCCGGTGCCGCCGCCGCCGGAGAAAGTAACAGTAGGAACAGCGGTCCCGTAGTTAGAACCTGTAGATTGTCCGGTGACAGCAGCCAAGCCAACACCTGGGAGGGTGATGACAGCCGCGCCGGGGACGGCAGATCCCGAAGCGACGGTAACCGTCGGGGCGGAGGTGTAACTGCCTTGGCTCGTGATGGCGTAACCAGTGATAACGCCTGAGGTGTTGACGATTGCGGTCGCAGCGGCATTTGCGCCAGCGAGGCCAGCAGTGATGTTGACAGTAGGCGATGCAGCATAACCTGTCTGGGTCGCACTCGGAGTAATTGAACTAATGAAGTCCCCAGAGACAATCGCCGTAGCTGCAGTGGGGTTCTGTCCTGCACCCGTGACCGTAATCGTAACCAGCGGAGGGCTAGTGTAGCCAGATCCAGCGTTGGTGATAGTAAAACCCTCGACGGCACCGACCGAGTTTACACGAGCAGTCGCCGTGGCGCCTGAACCGCCCCCGCCTGTGATAGTCACGACCGGAGCTGCATTGTAGCCCGTGAGACCAGTACCGGTGGCAATGCTGGTGAGCGGGCCAGCTAAGCTTGATGCCAAGACGCCAGTCAAGGCGGCAGTGGAGCCACCGGTCAGCCTCACGTTACCGCCGTTGCTTGTGATGTTGAGGCCGCCGCCAGTGAGGGACTGGGTGACCAGATTAACGCTCACTGGACCGGTTTCGCCGAAGCGAACATTATTGCCGCCGAGAGGACCGCCGCCAGTCGCGTTTGAAGCGCGGACAAAAAGATTGCCGAAGAACTTGCCACCTTGGACGTCAACCGCTTGACCAGCAAGGTAGATGTTGTTGCCGGTGCCCACTGCTTGGATCTGCGCGGTGTCAGTGCCGCCGGTCACGCCGGTGCCCTGGACCACAACGTTATTGTTTGAAGTGCCCGCGTAGCTCAAGGTGCCATTGATCGCAAAGAAGCCGGAGGGCTCACTCACGGTACTGGCATAAAACCCGCCCACGGTGATCTGGGCGGTTGGGCTGATGATAATACCCGCTGGATTCAAAATGTAGACGTTACCATTGGACAGGATCTGTCCGCCGATCGTCGAACCGACACCGCCCGAGACGGTATTTAGCACGGAGCCTGAAGAGGTCGGGAGGAAGTAGTTGATGATATCGGAACCCCCGATAGAGCTGGCGCCCGAACCAAACGCCTGCCAAGTGAGGATGGCCTTGTCGGGCGACGTCACATTAAGTGTGTTGGAGCCAACAAGTTGAGTCGTCACCCCGGCGGAGGTGGTCAAGTTTGCGGCGGTAACATCGGGCAAAGCCCACAGGGGAGCCGGCAACGTGGCCAGCGGTCCCGATACTAAGGCGGTCAAGAGCAACTTCTTAAGAGAGAAGTTGTTATTCAGTTTTTTATTCATGGGTTGAGACTAGTTTTGTTGAACGAATACGAGAGTACGCCATTCCACATTTGAAGAAGTAAAAGCCAACGATGCCTTGGCAAGCACAAATTCCGCCAAGGGAAACCATTGACCACAAATGTCATTGGTGACCTGTTCGGACGCGTGTTGGTGGGGCCCTGAGACGTTACTTTCATTACGGATTCCGTTAAGCAGGGTTTGTGCCACTGCTTCGTTGGTGGCGTTGAGTGCTGGAAGACAATGATTAATGCATTTACGGGACGCGCCGTGTCGCGCGCTCGCTTTGGAGTGAGTCCTCAATCAGCTTGGTAAATTGGGAATTTTACCCAAATGGGGATACGTGGTCCTTGAGCTGAGCAGGGTCTTTGAGGAGCGGCGGGTGACTCACCGAGTTTTCGGGTGACGTCTTTTAGGGTTCTTCGCCGTTTCCAGTGGGTAGTGTGTGCAAGCAATCGTCTGCCCAAACCCAGGTCAAGGGCCCGCGTCTGAGGTGGGCGGGCACGTCCCTGTGCCCGCATTTACTCGCGCCATCGAAAAACATTCCATGCGGGCACAGGGACGTGCCCGCGCACCTCGCCCGGTCGCTCACGCGTCCGGGCGATTCTTTGTGGGCGCGGTCAGAGGAGGAAACCGCTAGTAAGTTTCGCCAAGTGGCGAAACGTTGGAGCAGCCATCCGACTGATCGTCTCCGGTGTAAAGGGCGGGGCCTGCTGATCGCAGACCGCGATAACTTGCCTGCGATGAGCAGGCCCCAGAAATCCACGGGCGGAGGCGATGAGTCGAAGCCGCTCTCTCAAGGATCCATCCCTTGATGAAGCCCATAAGCGGTCGATTTCTCAGAAACTTAGAATCGGCTTGGTTTGTTCAACCATCGGAAACAGCGAGGACCGCATTTATGGTGAGGCCGTCGCTGCGAGAATTCCTGATGACCTAGCTTGCCATTAGCTGCGGCTTTGCGATGAAAAGGCGGATATTTTGGAACCCATTCTTTCCGACCAACTCTGACCCGTATTATGTCATTTCGACTCTTTCTCCGATGTGCTTTGCTGTTTTTTCTGCACATGGTAGCTGCTTTTGGGGCCGCGGAGCAAACGCCCGTGCTCAAGAAACTGCTGATCGCTGACACCGAAGTGAAAGCCGCCGGGCTCGCTGGCGAAAGCGGAGGGGAGGCGCGGGTTTTCGTGCAAGATGTGCCCTTGCTCGCCACTCCGGTTTTTTCGGCGGCCATGGAACCGTTCATGGGGAAAGCGATCACCGGTGAGCTACTGAATGAGTTAGCCAATGCGATTGCGCAGTATGCTCGGCAAAATGACCGGCTCATTGTTAAGGTTTTCCCCCCCAGCCAAGACATCGGTGCCGGCGTCGTCCGACTGGCGGTGGTCGTGGGGCGCTACAACGAGCTGCAATTTAAGGGCAACCGTTGGTTCAGCAGCGGCCTACTCCAAGAGAAACTGGGGATCAAACCCGGTGATGAAGTACGTATTTCCACGCTCGAGGAGGCGGTGAAGTGGGCGAACGCGAATCCGTTCAGACAGGTCAAAGTGCTCGTCAACGACCTTGCCAACCAACCGGGCAAGGCGGACCTCATCATCGGGGTGGAGGAACGCATCCCGCTGCGCTTTACCGCTTCCTATGACGACAGTGGCAACGAGATTTTGGGCACCCGTCACTACACGGGCGGAGTCCAATTTGGCAATTTATGGGGGAAGGACCACCAAGGCTCCTACCAGTTTTCGACCACCGACCATCAAGGTGTTTTTCAGAGCCACTCTTTTGACTACCGTGTGCCGCTCCCGTGGCGGCACTACCTCCAGATCAATGGGGGCTACCTGAAGGTAAAGCCCGTATTCGGTGCCGGAGGTGCCTTTACCCAGAAAGGTGAGAACATTTCAGCCAGCCTGCGCTATACCGCCGCGCTCGGCGGCAGCAGCAGCCCCATCGAGTTTTTCGCGGGGATAGATTTCAAGCAGGGGAACAACAACCTCGCCTATGGGCCCAGAACGCTTTTCACGACCAAGACCGATGTTTTTCAGGCCACGACCGGCATCTCGATGGTTCGCCGCGACCAGCGGGGGGCTTGGCTCTTCGGTGCGAATCTGAACGCGAGCCCTGGCAACGTAAACTCGCGCAATACGGACACCGCGCTCAGTGCCGCCCGTTTCAACACCAACGCGACCTACCTGATCGGTACATTTTCGGTGCAACGGCTCCTCAATCTGGATCGCGATTGGAGTTTTTATTCGCGCGCAGTCGCGCAGGTGACAACGGGGAATGTCCCGGGCAGCGAGCAATTGTCCATCGGGGGTTCGGCGACGGTACGCGGCTTCAACGAACGCATCTATTCCGGCGATCAGGGCTTCGTGTTCAGTAATGATATCCAAGCGCCCGTCATCCGGAAATCGCTGCCGTTTCTCCCCAAGACACGAGCGCCGCTGGAGACCCGCTTTATCTTTTTCTATGATGCCGCCCAAGTTTTCTACAAACACCGAGACCTGAACGACGCGAAATTCACCCCGCTCGCTAGCACCGGCGTGGGCGTGCGCCTTAGCCTGCCGGTCAATGTGAACGTAAGTGCGGACTACGGCTGGCAAATCACGCACCTTTCCTACGCCGCCCCGACGCATTCCCGCGGGCACGTGAAAGTCGTGCTCGCATTTTAGTTTCCCCGTCGGCACACGCCTGCCCGTGCGCATTCATCTCGGGCACCATTTTTATGGAGCGGGCAATTTGGGCGACGACTTCATGCTCGCCGGTTTCCTCGCTGCGATGCGCACGCTCGCGCCGCAGGCTACCTTCACGTGCTGCGTGCCCTTCCCCCTCGATCCGCTGCGTCGACGCTTCCCGGCGATTACGTGGCTGCCTTGCGATGAGCCCACCCGCGCGCGCTGCGTGGCTGAATGCGCTGCGTGGCTGGGCCTCGGCGGCTCACCGTTTCAGAGCGCGCTGTCGCGCTGGTTCGTGGACCACCTCGTGTCCGAAGCGGCCTTATGTCAGCGCGCCCACAAGCCGATGTATTTCCTCGGCGTCGGCGTGCAGACGAGCGCGGA
>Ga0114974_10004531_pt1 | contig 10416 bp, 13 predicted proteins | sample S_130206_EF_Meta_FD_87318 | JGI IMG/M metagenome (GOLD analysis project Ga0114974, IMG submission 87318) | Freshwater microbial communities from Lake Simoncouche, Canada to study carbon cycling - S_130206_EF_MetaG | ecosystem: Environmental > Aquatic > Freshwater > Lake | place: Lake...
AATTATTTTAGATCCGTAAAGTATAAGCTATGACATCCGGCGGTCTCATGCAGCTCGTCGCCTACGGCGCCCAGGACGTGTACCTGACGGCGAACCCTCAGGTCACATTCTTTAAGCAGCTCTACCGTCGCCACTCGAACTTCGCGATGGAGTCGATCGAGCAGACGTTCAACGGCGTTGGCAACTTCGGCAAGCGCGTTCAGTGCACGATCTCGCGTAATGGCGACTTGATCACGCGCGTCTACGTCCAGGTCACGCTCCCCGCGATCGACCAGGCGCTCATCGGTGCGGGCAACAAGTTCTCGTGGGTCCCTTACCTCGGCCAGTACATGATCAACAACGTCTATGTTGAGATCGGTGGCCAGCAGATCGACAAGCACTACGGCGAGTGGCTCCACGTCTGGAATGAGCTCACGCTCCCCACGGGCAAGGCGCTCGCCTACCTCAACATGGTGAACGGCTACGGTGGCGCGGTGCTTGCGCCCACGGATGCGAGCTGCAACCTCTGCCAGACGGAGCTTGATGCGGCTGATGCGGCGGTCCTTGCCTGCCTCAACCCGCAGCTTGCCAACTTTGGCGATGACTGCGCCCTCGCGGCCAACACGACGGTCGGGCAGGACAGCGACGCGATCTCGGAGACAGTCACGGGCTGCATCCCTGAGCAGACGCTCTACATCCCCCTTGAGTTCTGGTTCAATCGCCACACGGGCCTCGCGCTCCCGCTCATCGCGCTCCAGTACCACGAGGTCAAGATCAACGTCGAGTTTGAGAACCTCCAGTACCTGTGCAACATCGACGCCACGGCTGGCACGACGCCGGGGCTCACGACCAACACGCAGGTCATGAACGCCGTTGGCAACCAGGGCCTCGTCGCCTGCTCGCTCTACGTGGACTACATCTACCTCGACACGGAGGAGCGCCGCCGCTTCGCCCAGGTCGCGCACGAGTACCTCATTGAGCAGCTCCAGTTCACGGGCACGGAGTCGGTCACGTCTTCTTCCAACAAGATCCAGCTCTCTTTCAACCACCCTTGCAAGGAGCTTGTCTGGGTTGTCCAGAACCCGAGCTACAACGACTGCAACATGCAGCTCAACTCGCCGTGGCGCTACACGGACTCTCGCCTTGGCAACCCCACGGCGGTCGCCAAGATCCAGCTCAACGGCCAGGACCGTTTCACGGAGCGTGAGGGCAACTACTTCAACTTCGTGCAGCCCTACCAGCACCACACGAGCACGCCGGCCACGGGCATCAACGTTTACTCGTTCGCCCTCAAGCCGGAGGACCTCCAGCCCAGCGGCTCGTGCAACTTCTCGCGTATCGATAACGCGGTGCTCAACCTGACGCTCACGCCGGCGACGTTCGCGACGCACGTGTCGCCCTTCGGTGACAACGTGGTTGCGGACGGCCTGAAGCAGTCGTCGGCCAACGTCAACATCTACGCGACGAACTACAACGTTCTCCGTATCATGTCTGGCATGGGCGGCCTTGCGTACTCCAACTAAATGGCTAGCCATTTATGTTGTCGTAGCTTCGTTATGCTGCACATAACTTACACTGTGCAACAATCAAATACTTTCTAATATCAGGCTTCTTCCGAATTCTGATATTTTAAAATATAGTATTAAATTATAAGTTATGACATCTGGTGGCCTCATGCAGCTCGTCGCTTACGGTGCCCAAGATGTCTACCTGACGGCGAACCCCCAGGTCACCTTCTTCAAGCAGCTCTACCGTCGCCACTCGAACTTCGCTATGGAGTCCATTGAGCAGACCTTCAACGGTGTCGGCAGCTTCGGTAAGCGTGTCCAGAGTACAATCTCGCGTAACGGCGACTTGATCACGAAGGTGTATGTACAGGTGACTCTCCCGGCGATTGACGGGACTGTTGTTGTTGGCTCCAGCGATAGCCCCACGACTTTTGCATGGGTTCCTTATATTGGCCAGTATCTGATCAATAATGTCTATGTGGAGATCGGTGGCCAGCAGATTGACAAACACTATGGTGAATGGCTCCATATATGGAATGAGCTCACACTTCCCACTGGAAAGTCAGTTGCATATACGAATATGGTGAATGGTAATGGCGGCGTACCAATTGATGTGAGCAATAACTCAGCCTGTCCATCATGTACAGGCGCAGGTAATCTATCGACAAACGGCCTAGCTGTGAACGCAGTCACAGCTCTTCTAAATTCGGCATATCCTGTTCTTAATAATGTAGCCGGTGCATTGGGCATCGTATCTAATGTAATTAACCCTGTACTAGGGGGCATAGTATCAAACAATTGTCTCCCTGAGAAGAATCTTTATATCCCTCTTGAATTCTGGTTTAACCGCCACACGGGCCTGGCGCTTCCTCTGATTGCCCTGCAGTATCACGAGGTAAAGATCAATGTAGATTTCAATGAACTTAAATTTCTATGTAATGTTACGAGTGAAAACCCTGCCAATGTTCAGCAGACATTGAACAACGTGGCCAATGCGGGATTAGTCGCCTGCTCTCTCTATGTTGACTATATCTACCTCGATACAGAGGAGCGTCGCCGTTTTGCACAGGTTGCACACGAGTACCTCATTGAGCAGCTCCAGTTCACGGGCACAGAGTCTGTAACATCAACCTCCAACAAGATCAAGCTCTCTTTCAACCACCCTTGCAAGGAGCTCGTGTGGGTGGTGCAGAACCCCAGCTATTTGGATTGCACCGCTCAGGCGAATGCACCGTCTCTGTATACTGATTCTGCCTTTGGTAACCCTACAGCGGTTGCTAAGATCCAGCTTAACGGCCAGGACCGGTTTTCGGAGCGCGAAGGCGACTACTTTAATTTTGTGCAGCCCTACCAGCACCACACGAGAACACCGTCCATTGGTATTAACGTTTACTCGTTCGCTCTCAAACCAGAGGAGCTTCAGCCAAGTGGTACATGTAATTTCTCGCGCATTGATAACGCAGTGCTCAATCTCACACTCACACCAGATACATTTTACACATTGAATATAAATAGCCTTGCAAGTCTTGGAGAGGGGGAATTGCCCGTACAGTCTTCCGCCAATGTCAACATCTACGCGACGAACTACAATGTTCTCCGCATCATGTCTGGCATGGGCGGCCTTGCGTACAGCAACTAAACGACTACCGGGTTATACCGATCGACTGACTGGAAGGAGTTCTTAAATTTGGTACTGCAGCATATTTCTTTCATGTATCAGAATTCCATAGATTCTAATATATGAAAATGTGAAGGGTATCCGACAGTCTATCGTAATAAGTCACGATGAGCCACCTAGACGATTCCAATCATGTTACCAATCCTAGCATCCAAACCCCAGAGAGTCAGTATCCGCGCCAGATCCTAGGATCTAGAGGCGAGATCTCACCAATCGACTTCGACGCAGCATCCGCAGCATGGTACGCCAACAAGGTTCGCAAGGGCTATATGATCTATTATCGCTGCGCTGCGATCCAAAAGAACGGGTGTCAGTGCGCCAAGCCCGTACTCGATCAGAAAAAGACAGTTTGCAAGCTGCACATCAAGTATCTCCCTTCTTCGAAGTGATCGCCTGGTGACACGCATGATGTAAGATCTGTAAGTTCTCAAGTGTTGTCGCGCCACCCTTCGACCACTCTACTACGTGGTCACCGTCGAACAGATGATGCGGTAGGATCTTTTCGTTGCAAACGGTGCATAGGCCACCCTGCTGTTTGAGCTTCTCCTTCTTTTGCTTCTTCGTAAAGAGCCGCGGATGCACGAGGCCTGCAAGTTCACACATCATGTCATCGACGAACTTGAGTAGCTTCTTTTGGAAGGTGCCATTGCGCCCCGTTCCGCCCATTTGTACTGACAGGTCCTGGATAGACTTGCTGAAGATGTCCGCCTTAAGACGACCGGCGATCGCCACCTTTTGGCTTCGGAACTCTTCAATGCGCGGGAAACGCTGCGAAAGCCGACCCAGGATGAACGGCAGCTCGGTCTTGCGATGCGCTTCCTGGATCGTGGTATTCCCATCCGGATCACAGAATACGTTAAGCTGTTCGAGATCAACGAGCATCTTGTGACAGCGTGTGAGAGTATCCCGCCACCGCGCACCGTGCTTCTCAATGTTTGCATTGCGCTCGGCCATGGATGCGCCGAGCTTCTCAATGTGCCATCGTGCAACCAGGTTGTTCTGGGAGCTCATACGGGGCTCTTCGAGATCGGAAAGCGCCAACATCACCTGGAGACGATTCTCAAGCTCACCGCGATGACTTTCTGCCTTAGGGAATAAGGTAGTTCCGTGGAACTGATCACCGAGGGGCTTCAGAACCTGCTCAATCAGCGGCACAATCAGAGGAAGATCCAGCTCAAACTTGTTGAGCTTCTTGCCAGCCTTGTTTACACGCTCCCAGAGAATGCGCAGCTCATCGGGCGAACCGGCCGTCTCCTCATCAACCTGATTGATGTGGAAACGGTATTTCTTAATACGGTCTTGGACCTCACGCGGCATATCGCGAAAGAACTTTCCTGAGAGTTCGGCGAACTTGCCGCAGCCCTTGAACGCGAACTTGTTATCGATAAAGTCAAAGATGGCCTCCAGCTTATGTGCACCGTCAAAGACGTGGTCCTCCCCCTGCTGACAATGTGTGATCAGGTCGAGGCGCGGAATAATGTAGATTGGCGGACAGGTCCAGCCGCGGAGAACGGTGTCGATCATATCAATCTGATCGGCTGTCGTCCAGCATGGCTTGCGCTGCATGGGAGGCCGCGTCACGAGGCTACGACAGGAATTGTCATCGGCATAAAGGTGGTCACGACGATTGCGGAGGCTAATGGCCGATTCGAATGTAACATCTGTCATCGTGCTGCTCATGTTAGGCTGCATCGCTTGTATCAAGTTTAGCGTTTTTTACTACTAGTCGCCTCCTTCCACAACCTCCGCAAATGAAAAGTCACTCAGCAGCAGTGACAGCGCATGCGAACGTCGCTCAATAAAAGTATCGCCGGGCGCCTGACGTGTCAGATACTTCCAGCGCCACTCGAAGCGGAGTGCAGCCTTTTCACCGACGAATCCACCGACTAAAAACCGCCGCTTCCAGACCCGCCCCTTGGTCGCCTTCGCCCCGCCAGCCAGCTCTCCATTGTGCTGCCGCAGCCGGCGATCTGGATCAATCGTGGCCCCGACATAGGTTTTCCGACCATCGACCGACGCCAGCATATAACAGAACCAGGGCTGAAGATCCAGCTCTAGCTCCGACAGTGAAGATAATGAGTCAGACGAGGAATCCATTTCAATCAACAAACGCTGCAACCCTTAGATGAACAACTACTTCTGCAGTGGCTACGTCGGATACGGAACTGTCTGGCCCCAACAGGCCTTTCCAGGCAATCTTTTCCCAGGCTGGGACACGAAGCGCCGCGCCGCCGCCCAGGTCGCCTGGACATTTTTCGAGACCGTCGAATCCGCCGATGCGGCGACGCGTGTCAGGCTGAGCAACCAGGGCGGCTGGACCCCACCGCCCCCATCGGTATTCTCACAGAATCCGTCTATCTGGTACCCCATAGGATCAGGATCGGCAATAACCCTTTACCGTCAAGGTCTGTTACTGCATCAACAGATCTGCCCAGGCACAAACTGGCAGGCCCAGCGATCCATGCCCATTCCTTCGACCCCGCTAGCCAATGTATATCCTTCCACATGTTAGATGGGCTGCTGGTTTACCAAAATCGTAGGGATAAAAACACCTGAAGAAAAGCCGACAGCGATAGCTCTTCCTTCGCACAGATATGAATGCGAAGAATATGGTTTCGAACTTACTCCTAGAAAGCCGACTGTAGTCAAAGAATGGGTCCCTACAATGCAGAGTGGTGTGCTCTAATACTTTCATCTTATAACAAAGATCAAAACATGGTGGTAGGTCCTACCGCGATTCGAACGCGGGTCACAAGAGTCAGATTCTCATGTACTAACCAACTATACTATAGGACCATCCACTGTTTGTCGGGATTAGAAATCCACCAAATAAACGCGACCCCTAACAGAGGATGCCAACAAAGAAACTCCCTATACCGAGCATTTACACCTTCGTGATTGCAACGATTGTCGGGCTGGGGCTAGGATTCCTCCTGTCTCTCCTGTTCGGTCGTTACACCCTCCCCACCAAAATCCCAACTGAATTTACGATCGGCGGCTTTCCCACTGGCGTTATATTGACTAACATCGTAATTGTCGCAATCGTGGGGGCGATCGTGTTTTTCGGTTATGTCAGTATGGTTGTCCAGGATACGACCTTTCCCGCTAGCCATCCATGGCTCTTCGTGGTCGAAACGCTGGTGGTCGGGCTTGTTCCCGCCTCTGTCATCTATGTAATGACCGATTTCCGTGACGACGGTAAATTCAATCTCTCCAATCTGAATACGGAATTTCTGCTTCTGGCCAGCAAATTCGCAATCTTCCACCTGCTCTTCCAGTTCAGTGGCGTTTATACCTATTTGTTCAGCAGCTAGTTCGGGTGTAGTGCAGATCGCCACAGCTTCGACGGCATTTCCCATATAGCCAGCTGATTCTGATCGACTAACCGAAGCCCGGAAGGGAGGGATCTGACAGAATGATTACGCGCCTTCCATAACAGAAAGCCCCATTCACTCTGGAAGCTCGGAATCATCTGTGAATAGAAGTGCTCTGCACCAAACTCATGGCGTAGCCGCTGAAACCCCTCACCGATGTTGCCGAAAGGCCGCACTGGGCCACAGTGTGTCGCCATGCTACCGTCGATCGCCAAATGCGCATGCAGGTCGATCATAAACATATCCGAATAGAGATACCCTGTATCCCCATCCGGATCCGGCAGATCAAGGATTATCACATCGTAAGAACCGAGGCCAGGCAGCATCTCACGAATGTCAGCCGCATGGAAATGCACGACGGGATCATCGTAGACATCGGGCGCCCAGCCCAGATGCTGCTTACAGAGCTCCACTAGTGCGCCATCGATATCCACCCAATCCACTAGTGCAGGCTTCCACCGAAGCACTTCGCGTACGGTTGCACCTTCGCCGCCCCCGACGACAAGAACGCGTGCAGCTTTTACCGAGCGTGCCATCACCGGATGCACGAGAGCCTCGTGATAGATATGTTCGTCTGCCGAAGCCGACTGCAGCTCTCCGTCGAGGAAAAGCATGCGTCCAAAGGTGGCCGAATCAGCGATCACAACAGAGGCGCATGATGCAGTGGAACCCTCAAATATCCGGTCGGTTACTGGATAGCTGGTGCGTGTGTCAGATTCGGATGATTCGGTAATCCAGTCCGTCATGATTATATCGGTCTTTATGCCTATACAGGGCTCAAGTTTGGGTGTGTGTTCTTTCTACTAGTATTATTTTAGTTTACCCTTGTAATGATCATTTCATTATCGTCCGCATATAGTTGCAACGCATGTGCTGTGAGATGTAGTATTGATAGATTTACCACTCAACAAACACATACATATTTCTTTGATTGGCTGGTATGCTCTATGAAAAGTGTAAATGAAGTATTAGCAGGTAAAAGGATTGCATTCGAAAGCACATATATATATCCAAACGCAGTAAACACTACGACTATTAATTTTCTAGAGTTTGATCTATTAGTGTCACATCACGACATTCACGAGTACACTACCGATTGTATAGAAAGCATCATCGAAAAATATACAAGAAGATATCATCGACTGCTAGACACTATTAAATCAGAAAAAGAGATCACGTTCATACGCTATTGCAAGGATAATCAAGATCTATCGGAAATAGATATTCATAATTTTATCGAAGCTGTTTCATCAATAAACAATTCTCTTAAAATTAATTTTATATTGTGCAGCGATAATAAACTTGAGATATCAAATAGATTGCTGAATCATATACAATTTATACACTTGATCCCAACTCCAGAAGTATTATCTATATCAGACCCTTATCAAAAAACGGTTCAGTTATATAAAAGTATATTCCAGGCACCGCTTGCCAAAAATCAGAGTCCCTAGTATAAATGAACTGGCTCATGGCTCTTTTCGCTGCCGCCCTCTTCTTCGTTCTCACGCCCGGCGTTGTTCTCCGCCTCCCCCCTGGTGGCTCCAAGCTGGTGGTCGCGGCCACGCACGCGGTTGTTTTCGCATTGGTCTGGCACTTCACGCACAAGCTGGTTTGGCGTGCGACGATGGATCTCTAAGGGAAGTGCCGACGACACACGGGCTCATACATCTCTGCACCCCCAACTGCTACCTGATTCTCATGCCGGCCAATAGCCTTTGTGAAGATCGCCGCAGTCCCATCCCCGCATCGACGACACAGTGCCGTCTTCTTTTCAATGGAATCGGCATGTGCTCCTAAAGCCAACACATCACCGAATGGCCGTCGTTCGGTATCAGAATCAAGGCCGACGACAACCACGTGTTTGCCATGCAGATCCACTGCTGTCCGCACAAAGGGAATCAGGCAGTCGACAAAGAACTGCGCCTCATCGACGACGACTGCCGTTGCACCCGCAAATTCAGGCCATGTCAGTACCGCTTCGAGATTACGGATTCCCACTGCAGTAGCAGGAATAGATGTTTTATCGTGATTAATGACTGCTGTGACGCTATTCTGGTAGCGATTATCGATATCGGCTGTTAGAACCAACACCTTCTTACCGAGACATCCGTAGCGTCTGACAACGCTCTGGATCTCACTGGTCTTTCCTGCGAACATGGGGCCGACTACTATGCGGAGGGACATCGTACCTTTGTACCACCCACCTGACACGCAGTAAAGTTTATGACAGTAAAGAAAGAATCTGATTCGTATTCTCTAGAGTCAGTCTATTCTCGAAATCAAGGAGAAAATGCTGTGATTGTACTGGGGCAAGCATTGCATGTCTAATATGCCAGTAAAGCTTAGTCTCATTATTATATTCATATTCAGGCCTGTAATGCAAGTTAGCAAGAACAATAACATTCGCAGAAGGATTACAGAAGAATCGGTTAATGCACATGGGGCCGCCGTATGAAAACACGATGTTTTTTGCATGGTAGATTGTACAGATGTACTCGTAGATATCGCGAAACTGTGATACTTCTAACATCTTAACATTGTGTTTCTCTAACAAGCTGCATACATCTGATGCAGGATATTCGATGGCTCGCTGTATAGATACGCTTAACTTTTCTTTAGTCGTTTTTATCATCATGATTGACTCTGCCAACTCATACTTATGATGATGTTCCTTATATATCTCTCTGGCTTTATTGAACAGCTTGCTGCAATCCACCGAATACATATTATGCAGATATTGTAAATTAGTAAAACTCATTATCTTTCCGCTAATCGAGAACGGCACCTGCTCCCAACATGTAACATTGATAAAATGGTGATTCCTTCGCGTGATAATAGAGTTAAAATTGTAGGATTTTTCGACCTTGATCAGAAAACGTTTATAACTTGGAATAAAATGGTGATTCCTTCGCGTGATAACAGAGTTAAATTTATAGGATTTGTCGGCATTGATCAGTAAACGTTTGTCACTTGGAATAAATAATTCAATCAGCTGATACAGATACGGCATTTTTTGAGCGATCACTGTATTTATGCACACTTTTAACTTATGCTCTTTCGCGGTGTAATACTCTAAGAACGACATAAATTCCCCCAACGAGTGTGCAGGGTTCGATGTGGAAAGCATTAATATTTCAACCGGCCCCTGAATCTCCTCATATTTACTGCCGGTAATCCGCGCGGATATCTTATATGTGATAAATAACGGGGCTACAAAGGATACTTTTAATAGAACATCGGCATGCGTCGTTATCTCCCCTATTGCAGGACCACGACCGTTAAAATTAAATGGATAATACATTTCCGTCATTCTACCGGGTTATACCGAATTTAAGTACGCAGTGAAACGAAGTACGCAAATTTGGTACCCGATAGCTAGAAGTACCGATTTTAAGAAGCCTGATTGAAAAGAAGGCGTACTTAAAATCGGTACTTCACGGTAAAAGGCTCTCAGAATAAAAATCTCTCAACCCTGAACTCAAAAACGAGATCCGGTTTTATTGCGTCTAGAATATGCGGATCATACACATTTTTGATCATATACACCTCTCTGAATATACCCATATAGAGCGACATGGTTGATTGTAGAAAGCTATCATAAAAGATGGATACCTTTTTATCAATACCATTCGCGTTGTTCTTATATAATATAAATTTGGATAGGATATTCCAATCTATTATGTTACCGTCATGTTTAGATGTAAGATCGCTGAGGTCATAATCGAGTATGCGAATATCTCCTGTAGATGTGATCGGATATTTCATGTAAATTGGCTGAATTTGATCAGCAAAGAAATATATATCAGTTGTATCTTGAAGTACCTGCTGTCCTAGATTCGAAGGCCATGTCAAGTCGCCAATGCCAATCCCTAAA
>Ga0114974_10004533_pt1 | contig 10415 bp, 5 predicted proteins | sample S_130206_EF_Meta_FD_87318 | JGI IMG/M metagenome (GOLD analysis project Ga0114974, IMG submission 87318) | Freshwater microbial communities from Lake Simoncouche, Canada to study carbon cycling - S_130206_EF_MetaG | ecosystem: Environmental > Aquatic > Freshwater > Lake | place: Lake...
AAGCGCTGCGCGTTGTCGCTCCAGGCGATACCGGCCGCGTCCTGGTAGGGGTTGCCAGGGCGGCAGTACAAATAGGGGGCGTCGACCACATAGGCGTCGACGCCGCTGTGCGCGAACCTGCCAAACCATAGCGTCACCCGCGCGGCGCCAAACACCGCGCCGATATCGCACACCCTTCGTGGCTGCGCCAGCCCCTGCAGCACCGCCGGCAGGCCGGGAAGCAGCAGCCGCACCTCTGCGCCTTCGGCAGCCAGCGCCTGCGGCCGCGCACCGATCACATCGGCCAGCCCACCGGTCTTGACCAGCGGGAACATTTCGGCGGCCGCGTGCAGAATCTTCATGCTGCGATTTTCTCCAGCATATCGGCGGTAACCAGGCAGATGCCGTTGGGGCTGCGGTGAAAGCGCAGCGCGTCGAGTTCCGCGTCTTCGCCAATGACCAGTCCCTCCGGTATGTGGCATCCACGATCGACCACCGTTCGTGTCAGGCGCGCGTGGCGACCGACGCGCACCTCCGGCAGCAGCACCGACCAGTTGACCTGCGAATACGAGCGCGCCCGCACGTTGGAAAATAGGACCGACCGGAATACCTTGCCCGACACGATGCAGCCGCCCGAGACCATCGACTCGATGGCCATGCCGCACCGATCGGGCTGGTTGTGGACGAACTTGGCCGGCGGCAACTGCGCCTGGTAGGTCCAAATCGGCCAGCGCCGGTCATACAAGTTGAGATGGGGATCGGTGGCCGTCAGGTCGATGTTGGCGTCCCAGTAGGCGTCGATGGTTCCGACGTCGCGCCAATAGGGCTCCTCGCCTGTGCCCCCGGGCACGCTGCTGAGCGCAAACGGATGCGCGGCGGCGTCGCCATTGCGCACCACGCGCGGAATGATGTCCTTGCCGAAGTCATGGCTGGAGTCGGGGTCGGCGATATCGCGCGCGAGTTCGGCGTACAGGTACTGGGCATTGAAGATGTAAATGCCCATGCTGGCCAAGCACATGCCGGGCTGCCCCGGCAGAGTCGGCGGATCGACCGGCTTTTCCAGAAAGTCGGTGATCACGTTGTGCTCGTCGACCGCCATCACGCCAAAGGCGCTGGCTTCCTCGCGCGCAACCGGTATGCAGGCAATGGTGCAGGCGCGTCCCTTTTCCAGATGGTCGGCGAGCATCAACGCGTAGTTCATCTTGTAGATATGGTCGCCCGCCAGCACCAAAATGTAATCGGCACCGTAACTCTCCAAAATGTCGTGGTTCTGGTAGACGGCGTCGGCGGTGCCGCGGTACCAACTCTCGTCGTCGCTGCGTTGCTGCGCCGGCAGCAGGTCGACGAATTCGTTCATCTCGCTTTTGAGAAAGGCCCAGCCGCGCTGCAGGTGGCGCAACAGGCTGTGTGATTTGTACTGCGTGATCACGCCAATGCGTCGCACCCCCGAGTTCAGGCAGTTCGACAGCGCGAAATCGACGATGCGAAACTTGCCCCCGAAGTACACCGCGGGCTTGGCACGACGGTCGGTCAGGTTCATCAGCCGGCTGCCACGGCCTCCCGCCAGGACCAGCGCGATCGTTCGCCGGGGCAGGTCCAGTCCCTGCGCCAGTTGTCGGGATTGCATAGGTGTCTTGTTTCCTTGGTCGCGGGCTTTTCGATCCCGCAGCATCTTAATGCCGATGCCTTGCCACGCAGTTGGGCAGCATGCACGCGTGCGAAAATTGTGAAAAAAGCCCGCTATGGCGCGCGCAACGGGTCCGTTCGGCGGGCCGCTTTGTGGCTCAAGCCACACAATGCCGCTCGGAGCAGAATAAGGCTGCCGACTTTCAGGGAACCCCATCGTGAGCCAGACCCCATCCCATGCGCCCGCCAACCTAGGGGACGCGATCGGCGACCAATTGCTGCAGGCATTGGCGGTCGACCCGCGCCGCGCGACGTCCGCCGAACTGATGCAGGCGCTCGCGCAGGTGGCACGGCGCGAATTGTCGCGGCGCTGGGTACAGGTGCAGGCGCGCGAGCGCCAAGACAAGGCGCGCCGGATCTGCTACCTGTCGATGGAGTTCCTGGTGGGGCGCACGCTGTCCAACGCGCTGGCTGCGCTCGACCTGCGCGCCGCCGCCGTCGAGGGATTGCGCCACTTTGCGAGCCGCTTTGAAGACGTCGCGGACTGCGAACCCGACGCCGCGTTGGGCAACGGCGGGCTGGGCCGACTCGCCGCCTGCTTTCTGGACTCGATGGCGACGCTCGGGATCGCGTCTTTTGGCTATGGAATCCGCTACGAATACGGCATGTTCGCACAGGAGATCAGCGCCGGCAGCCAGATGGAGTACCCGGATCCCTGGCTGCAAAACGGAACACCGTGGGAATTCCCGCGCGTCGACATGAACTACCCGGTGCGCTTCGGTGGCTGGGTCGAGCATGACCATGGCGCCGTGGTCTGGCGCCACGCGGGCGAAGTCATCGCCAAGGCCTATGACATGGTGGTGCCCGGTCACAACACCGAGCATGTCAGCACCTTGCGACTGTGGAAGGCGGTGGCGCCGGCGCACATCGACCTGGGCCTGTTTAACACCGGCGACTACGCGCGCGCGTCGACCGCCAAGAACGAATACGAAAACCTATCCTGGGTGCTGTACCCCAACGACAGCACGCCCGCCGGTCGCGAGCTGCGGCTCAAACAGGAGTACTTCTTCGTATCCGCGTCGATCCAGGACCTGCTCAGGCGCCACCTAGAAGAAAACCCGGGGCTCGACAACCTGGCCGACAAGGTGGCCATCCACCTCAACGACACCCATCCGGCGATCGGCGTGGCCGAACTGATGCGGGTGCTGTGCGACGAGCAGTCGATGGACTGGGCCAAGGCCTGGACCCTGTGCCAGCGGACCTTCTCCTATACCAACCACACGCTGATGCCCGAGGCGCTGGAGACCTGGTCGGTCGGACTGATGCAGCATGTGCTGCCACGCCACTTGGAAATCATATTTCGCATTAACAAGGAGTTCCTGGAAGTGGCAGCGCGCCACCGCCCCGGCGACCACGGCTTCCTGGCCCGGCTGTCGTTGATCGACGAGCACGGCGAGCGCCGGGTGCGCATGGCGCACCTGTCGATCGTCGGCAGCCACAAGGTCAACGGCGTCTCCCAACTGCATTCCGACTTGCTGGTGCAGACCATCTTTTCCGACTTTGCAGACCTGTGGCCCGGTCGCTTTACCAACATGACCAACGGCGTCACGCCGCGGCGTTGGCTCGCCCAGGCCAATCCGGGACTCGCCGGGCTGATCGACACGACGCTGGGCCGCGACTGGCGTTGGGATCTGGGGCAGCTGCAGGGCCTGCTCGCCCACCAGCATGAGCCGGCTTTCCAGCGCCGCTTCTGGGCGATCAAACAGGCCAACAAAGACCGACTCGCGGCACTCATCGCGCGCAGCACCGGCGTGCGGGTCAATCCGGCCAGCCTGTTCGACGTGCAGGTCAAACGCATCCACGAATACAAGCGCCAGTTGCTCAACCTGCTGCATGTCGTCACCCGCTACCAGGCCATCCTGGCCGACCCGCAGGCCGACTGGGTCCCGCGCACCGTGATCGTCGCCGGCAAGGCGGCGTCTTCTTACCACAGCGCCAAGAGCATCATCCAGCTGATCCACGACGTCGCCAGCGTCGTCAACGCCGACCCGCGCGTGGGCGACCGGCTCAAGTTGGTATTCATCCCAAACTATGGCGTCTCGGTGGCCGAAATGATCATGCCCGGCGCCGACCTGTCGCAGCAGATATCGACCGCCGGAACCGAGGCCTCTGGAACCGGCAACATGAAGCTTGCGCTCAACGGCGCGCTGACCATCGGCACCGACGACGGCGCCAATATCGAGATCCGCCAGCAGGTCGGCGACGACAACATATTCATCTTCGGTATGGGCGCCGCCGAAGTGCGCGCGCTGCGCCACAGCGGCTACCACCCGATGCGCCATTACGAGGCCGACCCGGCTTTGCGCAGCGCGATAGACGCGATTGCCGGCGACGCCTTTACGCCCGAGGAACCGGGACGCTATGCGGCGCTGGTCGACTCGCTGCTGTGGGGCGGCGACCACTACCTGCTGCTGGCCGATTACGCGTCTTACGTCGCGGCGCACCAGCGGGTTGACGCGCTGTACCGCAACCCGGCGCAGTGGTGTGCCAAGGCGGTCGCCAATGTCGCAGGAATGGGGCCCTTTTCCTCCGACCGGACGATCCGCGACTACGCGCAAACGGTCTGGCAGATGGCCCCGCAGTCGCGCTGACCGGCACAGCCCGCCCGCCACCCGCCAGCGCAGCTTGCATGCTCGACGCCACCGACATCGACAAAATCTGCGGCGCCCGCCATGGCGACCCGTTTTCGGTGCTCGGACCGCATCCGGACGCACAAGGCCGGGTATGGCTGCGTGCCTTCCTGCCCGGCGCGCAGCAGGTCTACGCGGTCGATGCAGCCAGCGGGCGGGTGCTTGCGCAATTGCTACAGCGCCACATCGACGGCTTGTTCGAGCAGGTGCTCGACGAAGCGCCCACCGGGGCCTACCAGTTGCAGCTGCGCTGGGGCGACGGAAGCGACGCACTGATCGACGACCCCTACCGTTTTGGGCCGGTTCTGGGCCAGACCGACATCTGGCTACTGGCCGAAGGAACCCACTTGCGGCCTTTCGAAGTGCTCGGCGCGCGGCCGGCGCGCATGGACGACGTGACGGGAAGCAGCTTCGCGGTCTGGGCACCCAATGCATTGTGCGTGAGCGTGGTCGGCGACTTCAACCACTGGGACGCGCGGCGCCATCCGATGCGGCTGCGCCGCGAGTGCGGGGTGTGGGAAATATTTTTGCCAGCGGTCGCGCAGGGCGCACGCTACAAATATGCGCTCCGCGATGCAACCGGCCGGGTGCTGCCGCAGCGTTCCGACCCCTACGCATTCGCCGCGCAGTTGCGACCTGATACCGCCAGCGTGGTCCACCCCCTGGCGCCTGCACTGGCGCCGTCGGTGCGGCGTCAGGCGGCCAACGCGCTCGACGCGCCGATCAGCATCTACGAAGTGCATCTGGGATCCTGGCGGCGTGACGGCGCAGACCCGCAGCGCTGGCTGAACTGGGACGAACTGGCCGACACGCTGATTCCCTACGCCATCGACATGGGCTTCACCCACCTCGAGCTGCTGCCCATCAGCGAGCACCCCTTCGACGGCTCCTGGGGCTACCAGCCGGTTGGCTTGTACGCGCCGACGTCGCGCTTTGGCAGCCCCGAGGGCTTTCGCCGTTTCGTCACGCGCTGCCATGAAGGCGGCCTTGGCCTGCTGCTCGACTGGGTTGGGGCGCATTTCCCGAACGACGCGCACGGACTGGGCCACTTCGATGGTACCCATCTGTACGAATACGCCGATCCGCGCGAGGGAGTGCACGCCGACTGGAACACGCTGATTTTCAACCTCGGCCGCACCGAGGTGCGCAACTACCTGGTCGGCAATGCGCTGTACTGGATCGAGCGTTTCGGTGTCGACGGACTGCGGGTCGACGCGGTCGCCTCGATGTTGTACCGCGACTACAGCCGCAAACCCGGCGAATGGATCGCCAACGCGCATGGTGGGCGCGAAAACCTGGAGACGATCGCCTTCCTCAAGCGGCTCAACGAAGTCATCGGCGCACATTGCCCGCAGGCGATCACGCTGGCCGAGGAGTCGACGGCCTTCCCCGCGGTATCGCGGCCCACCTTTGCCGGCGGCCTGGGTTTTCACTACAAGTGGAATATGGGCTGGATGCACGACACGCTGCAGTACATGCGCCGCGACCCGGTGCACCGCAGCCACCACCATAGCGAAATCAGCTTCGGGCTGGTCTATGCCTTTAGCGAAAACTTCGTCCTGCCGATATCGCACGACGAGGTCGTGCACGGCAAGGGCTCGATGCTGGCCAAGATGCCGGGCGACCGCTGGCAGCAGTTCGCCAACCTGCGTGCCTATTACGGATTCATGTTCGGCCACCCGGGCAAGAAGCTGCTGTTCATGGGCTGCGAGTTCGCACAGCTGCGCGAATGGAACCACGACCAGGGACTGGACTGGCACCTGCTATCGGACCCGCAACATGCTGGCGTGGCGCGGCTACTGCGCGACCTCAACCACCTCTACCGCGCCACACCGGCGCTGCACCAGCGCGACTGCAGCGCCGATGGTTTCGAATGGATCGACCACGACGACGCGGCGCATTCGCGCCTGGCTTTTATCCGCCACGGCAACGATGCGCGCAGCTGCGTCGTCGTCGTCTGCAATTTCACGCCCAGCCCGCACATGGGCTACCGCCTCGGCGTACCGCACGCGGGCTTGTACCGCGAACGCATCAACACCGACTCGCATCATTACGGCGGCAGCAATATCGGAGCTCCGCTGGGCGTGACGCAGGCGCAGGAGCAGCCTTGCCATGGACGGCACTGGTCGATCGCGCTAAACCTGCCGCCGCTGGCGACGCTGGTGCTGCAATGGACGCTGTGAGGCGCCACCCGGCAATGGCTGCATCCCCACTGACAGACACCGCGGCGGCGCTGCAGCCGGGCCGACCCGGGCCATTGGGCGCGCAGCATGATGGCAGTGGGCTGAATTTCGCCGTGTTTTCGGCCAGCGCGGTGCGCATCGAGCTGTGCCTGTTTGACGACGAAGGCCAGCACGAGCTAGCGCGCTGGCCGCTCCCGGCGCGCAGCGGCGATATCTGGCACGGCTACCTTCCCCGGGCAGGTCCGGGGCAGGTCTACGGGCTGCGCGCGCACGGGCCCTGGCAGCCCGAGCGCGGCCTGCGCTTTAACCCGGCCAAGCTGCTGCTTGACCCCTATGCGCGCGAACTGGTCGGGCAGTTCCAGTGGCGCGACGAGCAGTTCGGCGCGAACCGGCTGCAACCCCTGCTGCGCGACGATCGCGACAACGCGCAGTGGGCGCTCAAGGCGCGCGCCGTCGGCGACGCCTTCGACTGGGGCGATGACCGACCGCCGGCCACCGCGCTGGCCGACACCGTACTCTACGAACTGCATGTCAAGGGCTTTTCCAAGTGCAACCTGGCGATACCGGAGCCGCTGCGCGGAACCTTCGCGGGCCTGGCCCATCCCGCCTCGATAGCGCACCTGCAGCGCCTGGGCGTCACGGCGCTGAGTCTGATGCCGGTGCATTACGCGCTCGACGAGGAGCGGTTGGCGCACATCGGCCTGCGCAACTACTGGGGCTACAACAGCTTGGCCTTTTTCGCGCTCGACCCGCGCCTAGCGAGCGCCGGACAGGGTCAATCCCCGCGCGACGAATTTCGCGCCATGGTGCGCGTGCTGCACGCGGCTGGAATCGAGGTGCTGCTGGACGTTGTCTTCAACCACACAGCGGAGTCGGATGCAACCGGACCGACGCTGGGCTTTCGCGGACTGGACAATGCCGGCTATTACCGTCTGGAGACACAGGATCCGGGCCAATACGAGAACCTGACAGGTTGCGGCAACACGCTGGATATCCGTCGCCCACAGCTGCTGCGACTGGTGATGGACAGCCTGCGCTACTGGGCCTCGGATATGCATGTCGACGGCTTTCGCTTCGACCTGGCGCCGGTGCTCGGGCGCGGCGACCAGGGTTTCGACCGCAACAGCGCGTTCTTCACCGCCTTGGCGCAGGACCCGGTGCTGTCGGCCTTGAAGATGGTCGCCGAACCCTGGGACCTCGGACTAGGCGGCTACCAGCTGGGCAACTTTCCGCGCGGATGGCTCGAGTGGAACGACCAGTTCCGCGACACGCAGCGCAGGTTCTGGCTCGGCGGGCGCAGCGTGGCGCGTTCGCACAACGGGTCGAGCACGCGCGGCGACTTCGCGTTGCGACTGTGCGGCTCCTTCGACCTGTTCCAGCCACGCCAGCGCACACCGGCCGAGTCGGTGAACTTCGTGGTTGCCCACGACGGCTTCACCCTGCGCGACCTGCTGAGCTTCAACGAGCGCCACAACGAAGCCAATGGCGAAGGCAACCGCGACGGCCACGGCAACAACCTGAGCTTCAACTGCGGCGCCGAGGGCCCCAGTAGCGACGCCGAAGTGACCGCGCTGCGCGAGCGGATGCAGCGCGCCCTGCTGGCGTGCAACCTGCTCGCGCAGGGAACGCCGATGCTGTGCGCCGGCGCCGAGCTTGGTCACAGCCAGGGCGGCAACAACAACCCCTACAACCAGGACAACGCCACGACCTGGATCGACTGGCAGCAAGCCGACCAGAACCTGATTGCCTTCACCGCGCGCTGTGTCGCGCTGCGTCGCGCTGCGCTGCCCTTTGGCAACCATTGGTACAACGGCCTGAGCGACCCGCTGGGCCTGAGCGACCTGACCTGGCTTGAAGCCGACGGCGGCGTGTTGCACGGCGACGGCTGGCGCGACCCGGCGGCGCGGGTGCTGGGCTGCCTGATCGGCCGACCCGGACGCGCCCAGGCCCCGCTGCTGCTGCTGGTCAACGCCAGCGGCGACCAGCAGCCTTTTCTGCTACCCGGCGGCGTCTGGCAGCTGCTGCTCGACAGCGCCCACCCCACCGGTCTGGCTGCCTGGCAGGGACAGGGCGAGTCACAGTACCTGCTGGCAGCGCACAGCGTGCAGTTGTTCGCAGTGGCCGGGGCGGGAGTCGCATGAACTTTAGGCGCGCCAGCGGTGTGCTGCTGCACCCGACCAGTCTGCCCGGTCCGCACGGCTCGGGCGACCTCGGCGCATCGGCCTACCACTTTGTGGACTGGCTGCTGAGCGCCGGCCAGAGTCTTTGGCAGGTGCTGCCGCTGGGCGGAATCGGGCCCGGCAACTCGCCCTACATGGCCAGTTCGGCCTTTGCCGGCAACGAGCTGCTGATCGACCTGCACGAGCTGCACGAGAAGGGCTGGCTCGACGCCGACGCGCTGCGCGCTGACCTTGTTTTCCCGCCGCGACGGGTTGATTATTCCGTCGTTGTTCCGTGGCGCATGCAGCGGCTGCGCGTGGCGGCCAGCGCCTTCGCAGCCGGCGCCGACGCCGGCCAGCGCGACGACTTTGCCGAATTTTGCGAGCGCAACGCCGACTGGCTCGACGACTACGCGCTGTTCATGGCGCTGGCCGAAGACCAGGCGTGGCGCGACTGGAGCAGTTGGGATCCGCTGCTCGCCGCCCGCGCACCTGAGGCATTGCGCGCAGCGGCGGCCGAGCACAGCCAGGCGATCGCTGCGCGCAAGTTCTGCCAGTGGTGCTTCCACCGGCAATGGACAAACCTCAAGGACTATGCCAACCTGCGCGGTGTTCGCATCGTCGGCGATATGCCGATCTTTGTCGCGCTGCAAAGCGCCGACGTCTGGTCCCGACCGGAATTGTTCGAGCTCGACGCAACCGGCCAGCCCACCGTTGTCGCCGGCGTGCCGCCGGACTTTTTCAGCGCCACCGGGCAGCGTTGGGGCAACCCCCTGTACCGATGGGCAGCCCACGCCGACGAGGGCTACGCATGGTGGGTGGCGCGCATGCGCCACAGCTGCGCGCTGCTCGACCTGGTGCGGGTAGACCATTTCCGCGGCTTCGCAGGCTGCTGGGAAATACCGGCCGCAGAAAGCACGGCGATGGTCGGGCGCTGGACACCTGGGCCCGGCGCCGCACTGTTTGATGCCGTCGCTGCGGCGCTGGGCAAGCCGGCGATCATCGCCGAGGATCTGGGCGTGATCACGCCCGATGTCGACGCGCTGCGCCGACAGCTCGGCTTTCCGGGCATGCGTATCCTGCAGTTCGCCTTTGGCGGCGACGCCAGCAACGCCTACCTGCCGCACAACTACGAGCGCAACACCGTGGTCTACACCGGCACCCATGACAACACCACGACACGGGGCTGGTGGCAGGAAGCCAGCGTCGCCGAGCGCCACCATGCCTGCGACTACCTGGACTGTGACGGCAGCGTCATCGAGCAGGATCTGCTGCGCGCTGCCTGCGCCAGCGTCGCCGATACCGCGATTCATCCGATGCAGGACCTGCTCGGACTCGACGCCGCCAGCCGAATGAACCTGCCGGGCGAAGCCCGCGGCTACTGGGAATGGCGCTTTGAGTGGGACCAGGTCGAACCCGAGCATGCCCAAAGGCTGCACAATTGGTGCCGTCTGTACCGGCGCACGCCAGCATAGACGCAGGGCTGCATAGCAGCCGTCCAGCCGCACAGGAGACCCGCATGCATTTCGACAGCAGCATTTGCTACACCAGCTTCGACAGCGCGCTGGGTCGCATCCGGGTCGCGGCGACGGACCAGGGCCTGGCCGGCATCTGGTTCGACGGCCAGCGCCACCAACCCGACCATGGCAGCTGGTCTGAGCAGCCCGAGCACCCCCTGCTGCGCAGCGTGGTGCAGCGCTTGCAGCGGTACCTGGCGTGCAAGCGCGAAGACGGCGAACTGGCGCGGGATCTGCCGCTGGACCTGCGCGGCGGAACCG
>Ga0114974_10004534_pt1 | contig 10406 bp, 11 predicted proteins | sample S_130206_EF_Meta_FD_87318 | JGI IMG/M metagenome (GOLD analysis project Ga0114974, IMG submission 87318) | Freshwater microbial communities from Lake Simoncouche, Canada to study carbon cycling - S_130206_EF_MetaG | ecosystem: Environmental > Aquatic > Freshwater > Lake | place: Lake...
AACAGCTTCTAATAAATTTATTTTTACAAATTCAGAGTACTTTCAGAGTATTTCTTTAAGCCCCAGCACTTAAAGCACACTGAGAAATACATATAACTCTTATAAGCTCACATAACCTTATATAATTTAAAAATCCAACAGCTTCCAATAAATTTATTTTTACCAATTAAGAGTATTTTCAGAGTATTTATTTAAGCCACCAACCACTTAAATCCCCATTCAAAAATACAATTAAACTTATATTAATATATCCGACACTTTATTATTATCTAATTTATAGAGTATAATTACCAAACTACTAATTATAATAATTTCTCATGAATTAAGTATAAACCATATTAATAATATAAAAATTTTAAATGATTATGTAAAACTACTAGATATGGATGTAGATTATTGTGGTATATCTAATAATAATGATTTCCATAATTATGAAGTTATTATACAATTTAAATATAAAATAATAAATACTAAAATGCAATTTAGCAAAATATGTGATTTTATAACTGATTACAAGGCAGAATTAAACTATGATTGGTATATAAAAATTAGACCTGATATCAAGTTATTAGAATGCATTAATTTTAATATGTTATCCACTAATGCTATAAATGCGAGGACAAGGATCTATTTTGGTCCTCAACAAATTAAATATGGTATGTCTATAAATGGAAAAGGGCCGTGGAAAAATATAGGAGATTGTCATTATGCTAAAAATGAAGATAATATTATAATTGACGATATGTTTTTTATTTTTCATAAAAATATATTACAAATGGGGGCATTTGATAAAATAAAAGGGGATATTTATGAAAATGAATGGGTACAAACTAATATATATAATCAACGAAAAATTCCTCTAAATGTTATTGGTATTAATTTAGAAAATACCAAATATAATGCTTTTTCTGGAGATATAAATAATAATTAAGCCATCACCACTTTAAGCCCCACTAAAAAATACAATTAAACTTATATTAACTCTTGAATAATGTTAAAATTCTTTGGGCAGGATGTAGAGAACCATATACTATAGTTAGGGCCTCATAATTAGGATGTCATATTATTACAATTCCGGATACGATTCTTGATAAAATTCTTCTATCTACAACATTAGAGCAATTATCTATAAATAGAGCAAAAATATTTAAAAATGGGGCTGTAAATATTGAGATAACTATTTAATTAATATGCGATATTAATTATAAATTAATTTATTATATTAATTTATAATGGATATTCAAGTAGTCATTCTCTGTGGTGGAAAAGGAACACGGCTAGAAGGAATGGACCTTCCAAAGCCCCTTTGCACAATTAGAGGAAAATCTTTGATTTATCATGTATTAGAAGGATTACCAAAAGCAATAACTGATTTAACATTTTTTTATACTGAAAACCTGGATAAAGTACAGTTTGAACGTACTATAATACATTCATGTAATGGGCTCCAAAAGATTAATTTTCAAAAAATATCTATAGAAACACGAGGACCTGTAGAAACTGCATATATAGGGTTACATAAAGGATTATTTGATATTAATAAGCCAATATTATTTATTGACAATGATACCGTAAATATGTTTTCATTATCTAATATCAATAAAAATTATTTAGGAATAGGTACATTTCAAACACAAGATATAACAAAACCATATTCATTTCTTGAAATTAATACCGATAAAAAAGTTATAAATATTAAAGAAAAAGAAGGCATTTCAAACATATATTCTACAGGACTTTATTATTTTCCTACGGTTAAAATTTTTAAAGAATTATGTAGTAATCTTTTTGATCTATTTCCAAATAAATCTGAATATTTTATTAGTGATTTATATGCACTTGCTATAGAAAATAAGAATGAAGTATATACATTCCCATGTGAATCAAGTATTCCATTGGGTACACACTCTGATATACTAGAGAATATTCATAAAGTAAAAAACTATCCAATGCGTATTTGTTTTGATATAGATAATACTATTTTGACATATTCTAATTATATAGGATCAACCGATGGTGTTACAGAAATTACTAATATATGTAATCTTATAAGAAAACTTCATAATGATGGACATACTATTGTTCTAAATACGGCAAGAGGTATGAAAACATGTAACTCTAATATTGGAAAAGTAGGAAAAAAATCAATCATTAATGTTATAAATACATTAGATAATCTTAATATTCCATATGATGAATTATATTTTGGAAAACCATGGGCAGATATTTATATAGATGATAAAGCATGGAATCAATATACAAATCCATTATTTTCAGAGTTTTTATTTAATTATAGAGATGATAAATCTATACTTCATCTTCCAAAGAATTGTTCAAATAATGAAAATGTATTATGGCATCGTGATAATAAACTTGTAAAAGAAGGACCTATAAGTTCTTTAGAAGGTGAAATATATTTTTATAAAAAAATAAGCAACACATCCTTGGAGTGTATATGCCCAAAATATTATTCTGATTCGCAAGTAGTTAATAGAAGTTATTTAACTTTAGAATTTTTAGAAGGATATTCAGTATCTCGGTTATTTAGAAATGGCCTTTTAAATAAACAAATAATTACAAGTGTTGTATCCTTAATACAAATAATGCATGAATCTTCAGTTAAATTAGATAATAATATTACAAAAGAAGATATTTTATCTAACTACTTAGGTAAATTAAATGAAAGAGTTCAATCCCATCCAAATTATAATCTTTATAAAATAAATGATGTTATTAAAATAATAAATAAATATATACCTGAATATATTTATTCAGATGAATTTAAAATAACAGATATTGTACATGGTGACCCGTGGTTTGATAATATGATATATAATTATAAAGGGCAATATATAAAATTACTAGATATGAAAGGAAAAATAGGGTCTATATTATCACTAAAAGGTGATAAAATGGTTGACTATGCAAAATTATATCAAAGTGTTCTTGGCTTTGACTATTATTTAAATAATGAGGTATATGATACTAACTATGAGTCTAAATGTAGAGCATGGTTGGAGGAGTTATTACCTTTCCCAATAACAGATATATATTTTGAAGTTATAACTGCATGTTGTATACTAAAAACTTTTTCATATTTTTCTAAAACAGAACCAATATTACCTATTTATATGAGCTTACAAAAATTAAAAATATTTTGTAACATTCTTAATTAAAAATTTTAATAATTATTTATATAGAGATACATGTACTTTATTTCATTAGGAACACATTGTGTAGTTGCTGATGGAATTAAACTTGCAGGTAAAAGAAATAAATCCTATCCATTTGACTGGCTATGGTGTCCGGCTAAGACTACTTATTCTATATTAGAATTACTAATTAATAAATCATCTTATGATGCATGTGAGTATATGACAACTGGTTACGGATATTATATTTATGAAAAGCCTGAGCATTTTAAGTCTGTTAATTATACTACAAAAGATCAAATGAATCCTAATACAGGACTAGGTATACCACATGATACCATTAATGATGAATACAGGGTTAAACTAACACGGCGATTAGAAAGATTATTAGAACTTATAAAATCTGGAAATAAAGTAGTTTTTATATATGCTGATGCTACAAATAAAAACTTTAATTATCATTTAGATGATATAAAATTTGGAATAGATGCTACTGAATATTTAAAAAAAATTTATGACCTATTATACCCTCTAAATAATAATATTGAAATATTATATTTTTCTTGGAAAGAACATATGCATATAAATGATAAAATAAAGCATATAGAACATACACAGGATGTTGTAAATGGTACAGATGGAAATTGTGTTAGACAAAAAATACAAAAGTATATTTTATGTAATTATTAATAGTAGCTTATATAATTTAGAGTTTATTTAGACCGAACTATGTTTATACATATCATCCCAGCGATTTTGACCTTTATAAATATATCCTTTTGATAATAATAAGTTTTTAATTAGTGTCCTTCTTGGTTCAATAAAGTTATGTTCAATATCAATTAATCCAAAAGTATACTTTTCAAAATTAAAATTTTTAAGAATTTCTAATTCAGAACCTTCAGTATCAATTGACATATATTCAATAAATGATGGAGCGTTAGATTTATCTAATATATCTAATAAAGAAAGTGTTTTAACAGTTATTGTAGTTTTATTACGGTCTACTGTAGTTTTATGAGCATCAATACAATCACTAATACCTGATAATAAATCAAAATTATTAATATCATTTGATATATCAAAAATAACTGTTAATCCACTTTGATTATATATCGCTTCATTAAAACAAATAGATTTTGGTCTATTTACAACTAATTTTTCAAATCTTGTCGGAACAGGTTCACAACATATACCTTTCCATTTATATTCCTTTTCAAGCAAGTATGTATTAGAAATTTCTACTCCATCACTTGCTCCTATTTCAATAAAAAATCCACCCTCCTTATTATTATAAAACTTAAGGACTTCTAAATCTTGACCAATCTGCGAGTAAGACATTTATAAATATATTATATTTATAAATATTTTTGTAAAAACGCATTTATTATATATTTAATATTTATGTGATTTTTCATATTTACATTCACTACCATCCTTTACAATAGTTGGCTCACACCAATAAGAATTTAATTTTAGTTTATTAATTTGCGCATTTAATTCATGATCTATTGCATCATTAAAAGGTATTATACTATCAATTAATTTTTTACATGCTATATCAGTTATTAAGTATGCACAGCAAGTCCTACTATAATTAAGCTTATACCATATTTGTTCATTATTTGTATCTTTTATATGCATACCGCATCCACTATTAATAAATCCTATATCAAAATCATTTGGTAAATTATCAATATAATAATTTAATTTCTTTAAAAAATCTATATCAAGGAGAGCATCATCTTCTAATATTAAACATAATTTAAATTTATTTTCAAGAATTTTTTTATAAATTTCTATGTGTGTTATAGTTATACATATTTGTGCATGTGATAAATTATCTAATTTATAATATTTATTAATTACTTCTTTAGATATTGAATTTCTATCATATTCTGATAAAAATTCATAATTAACAATATTATTATCTTTAAATTGTTTTATTAAATTATTTTTTCTATCTATTAATGGACTATAATGAACAATGTATATATAATTAAACATTCTAATTAATAGAATATTATTTATTTAAGTACACCATATCATTCCCCATTCATTTTTTGGTGTAGTTTTAGATAATTGTTCTTTTACTTCGTCAATGCTTTTATATTCACTTGGTCTAAATGTATATGCATCTTCAAATTGTACATAAAACTTTGTAAATCCTAATGATAATAAATAATCAAGTGTTTTATATGTAATATCATTTAATTCACTTGCCCATTCAAAGCATAAAGTATTAACTTTTTGACTTAATGACAATATACACTCATATTCAGCACCTTCAACATCTATTTTTATTAAATCAGGTTTACCATAAATTTCAATTAATCTATCTATTGTTATTGTTTGACATATTATCTCATTATACTTTTTTCCATAAAATCTAGATTTTTCATGACTTAACCAATCCTTATTAAGTGTACTTAAACCATCCCATTCACAATAATAAAATTTAATATCATTTCCTTCATTATTACAAACAGCATAATTAAGACATTCTATATTATTATTATTTGTATTGGTTTTTAATTTATTATATGTAATTGGAGATGCTTCAATACTAATTATTTTATTTGTTGATTGTATATTAGCTAAAGACCATAAACCAACATTTGCACCAATATCAAAATACATATACAATTACTATATAATAAATATATCATATAATAAACGCATATATTTACTTATTATTTATTAGTCCGGATATATAAAGCATCTCCCCAATTTTCACCAGTAAGATATGTTTGGATACGAATAAACCCATGTCCTTCTAGAAGTAAATCAATTTCATTTAATAAACCACATCCTTTATAAACCTCGCCAGTATTAACTTCTGTATAAATACAATCTGCATACTTTAATAGATTTTTAGAACCACGAAATACATGCAATTCAGAGCCTTGAATATCAAAATTCCAAATATTATATTTTGTTACATCTAAATTATTAGATTCAAAGAATGTATTAAGAGATTGTGTTTTAACATCAATAATATCAGTGACTACTATATCTCTATGTGAAGTAGCATGTGTGCCAAAATCTAAAAGACTAGAACTCTGTCCATTATTTGTAATTTTAAATGTGGTATTTTGTTCTTTTTCGTCTAGTGCAGCACAGTAACAATTAGGTATTCCATTATTTTTATTCTCTTCTATGAGTTTAGGATTAGCATCTACCCAAACAATATCAGAATCATCTACATTTAATATAGTATTATACATATTTTTTTCTTCACATTTATGTGCACCTACATGTAAAATACCTTTTATTTTAATATTATATTTTTCTAACATTGATTTTATTAATTCACCACTAATATACATATAAAGGATATAATATACATTTCTTTATATGACCACAACAACAGTATATTCTGGTGGTAGATTAGGAAATCAAATAATAAGAAATTTATTTATAAGTATAATAGCAAAAAATAATAACCTTAAGGTTAATTATAACAATCAAGATAATTATTACATAAATCAACAAAAATTAGGATTAGAACTTTTTAGTGGAACCAATGATTATAATACAGTAGTTATATTAAATGATAATAATATATTAGAATATGTAAATAAAGAAATAAAATCAAATTTAGGATTTCATGGAAACGTATTTTTTCAAACAAAAGAATGTTCTAATTTTTTATATAATTATATACAGACAGAAATAAAATCTAATATAGAAAGTGCAAATATATATAAGTATAGATATAATAATAATAATGATGTATTTATTCATGTACGATTAGGTGATGTAAAGACATATAACCCAGGTTTTATTTATTATGATAAAGTATTATCAACACTAGTATTTGAAAAAGGATATATATCCACCGATTCTCCTGATGATAGTATTATACAACAATTACTTGAAAAATATCCTATTTTAGAACTAATAAAGTATGATGAAGTAAATACAATACATTTTGGAAGTACTTGCAGACATATAATTTTATCTCATGGAAGTTTTTCAGCCCTAATTGGTTATATGTCATTTTATTCTTCTATTTATTATCCTGAATATAATATTAACAAAATGTTTTATGGAGATATATTTGATATTCCTGGATGGAATAAAATAGAATACCTAAATAAGTAATAAAACATAGTATATATAATGCTACATATAATACCTCATAATATAGTTGGATTGTCTATAGATAAAACACACCGGCCAACATTACCTACATCAATAGCACAAGATTCATTTCAAAAAAATCCTAATACAAGAAATATATATATTCAACTTGAACCAGATGCAATACGACCTGTTCAGAATGAAATTATTGCAAGGGCAAAAGAATATGATTATATAATAACTTTTAATGAACATATATTAAAAGAATGCTCAAATGCATATAAATATTTATTTGGTATGACACGAATCACACCAGAAGATGAAAAAAATATTGATATTTATAAAAAAAAATTTAATATAACATTTATTACAAATGATAAATTAATGACAGTTGGCCATCATTTTAGACATACTATTTTTTATAATCAAAAAAAAATAGTATCTATTCCTAAATCTTTTTATATAAGTACTGATTCTAAAAATCTTCCAAATATTGATAATAATCCTCGTTTACCTGCAGAAGCTACTAGAAAAATAGAATTATTTGAAAATTCGCAGTTTAGTCTTGTAATGGAAAACTCTAAACAAACACATTATTTTACAGAAAAAATTTGTGATTGTCTTATTACAAAAACAATTCCAGTATACTATGGCTGTCCCAATATTTCTGAATACTTTGACACAACCGGCTGGGTTATAATTGATAATGAATCTATGGATGATCTTATTATTAAATTATCTATACTTACACCAGACTATTACATGAAGTATATTGATACTGTAATGAAAAATTATGAAACTGTTAAAAACTACATTGATATTCAAGAAAACATTAATAGAGCATTAAAAACTATTCCTAATTATTAACCAATTAAAAAATGAGGAGTTAGAGAAGGATTTATGTATAATACAGCAGTCGCCATATTAGAATTTGGAAATATAAAGTCATCTGCTTTAGATAATAAGAGTACTGTTTGTACTGCTATTTTCGCTAAATTTATGTCACCATTATAAACAGATTGAGCTTCACTAGAATGAATAGAAGTTTTTAAAGAAAATGGATGTATAATTTCATAATTAGAATACTTTGACTTAAAATATTCCTCAGCTTCTATTAAATCTGTTGCAAGAATAATAGAGCAGTTATGATTATATTTTTCTAATAGAGATTTTAGAACATTGTCATATTGAGAAAAAGAAGGCATTCTTCCATTAATTTGTTCATGTGCTAGCGCAGGGTGGCGAATTAATATAGATATAATTTTCTTCTCTTTGGGTATTAAATATTTAGCATCTAAATCTTCTATAATATTTGGTTTAATTTTAATATACTTTGTAAACAATTCATTATATGTTTTTCTCCATGGTATATCAGATACATGTAACCAATTTGCATAACACCCTGTAGCTTCATATGTAATATAATTTATAGCTTGTATTGGAAGTAATGTATTATTTGTAGGTGTAGTGTATGGTTCAAAAATACCATTAAAAAAATTTTCTTTGCCATAAAATGTAATTTGTTGATTAGATGGATAAGTAACATTAAATTCTATTTTTTGAATATTTTTATAATATAGTAGGTAATTCATTAATTTATTAAAGATAGACCAAAATCCAGCACCGTTATATTGTAAACAAATGCTTACAGGTTCATCCTTATGTATAAGCATATATTCATATTCATTTGTATTTTTTACAGAATGTGCATCTATAGTTTTTTTATATAAATTTTGTATTGTTTGTTCATCCAAATGGCCCATAGTATTTTTATATATAAAATATTTAAGTGATGTTTAAAGAAATTGTATTTTATCTAATAGATGAAATTTGCAGTAGTAAAATCTTCTGTATATCAAGATTTATGGGTAAATGACATAACAAATAACTTTTATGATATTTTTAAAACATCTATGATGCGCTGTCCACCTATTGGACTTGCCGAAGCTTATCAAGCAGATTTTATTATTGTAAAAGAATCTAATGAGTATCCTTGCCAATTTAATAAGAATGTTCTACCTGAATCTTGTAAGGATAACATGAAATTTTCACGTGTATTAAAAAATCCTACACTACCATTCCTTGATGAAACTTTTCATAAAGAAATAAGCATTGATTCAGTTGCTTATTCTGTAGATAGTATTCAATGGGATAAATATGATATTATTCTATGTATAAATACATGTGTTCCTTGTAATATTATTAAAAAATATCCTAAACAATTATGGTGTTATTGGGTTGGTGAAAATGACGATCATCTTATGAATACATTAATAGGAGACTATGATATTATATTAAATCAGGATGTTACTAAACAAGATATTCCATCATATTCCGTTGGATTTCCTTATAGTTTTCTTGGACCAAATACAATGGAATCTATATGTAAGATTCATCTTGGTCTAGATTCTATAAAAAAACATGGTATCTTTATGGAGATTAATAATACATCTGAAAGGCCTGTAAAAAATATACCTATTCAATTTAATACAATATCATCTACTGTAAATATGCCTATTATACTTCATTCGCAAAATATTATAGAAAATGCTAAGAATATACATAGGGCTAAATATTATGTAAAACTCCTTGGACGAACAATACGCGGTAACTCCGTTTTAGAAACTATTTCTAGTGGCACTATAATTTTGGCCAATAGATCATTGGTTGTATTTAATGATTTAATTTTACCTGAATGTCATGTTAATAATGTTGACGATGTTTGTAAAAAAATTTTATATTATGAGGAAAATCCAGATGAATATGACAGAGTTGTAAATGAACAACGAAGAATATTAAAAGAGAAATATTTTATAGATCCAATTAATAAAATAATTGATAAGTATAATTTATTTAAAAATATAATTTAATAACTTACTTAAATGAGTGCTTATTATATTTTAATATAATGATTCTTTTACTTCATAAATTATGTATATATAATAATATAACAAATGAAACTAGTATATATGGTCAATATACACGACTATTTAATGATATATATATAGAAAATACTGAATATACAATTGTATTTTGTGCCGATAGACCTGATTTTTTTATTAAAATAAAAGATAAAGTTTCCGTATTAAGTTTAGTAAAATTTTTATTTGATGACAATTATAATATTACATATACTGATTTAAAATTAAATTATCCATTTGAAATATG
>Ga0114974_10004535_pt1 | contig 10406 bp, 14 predicted proteins | sample S_130206_EF_Meta_FD_87318 | JGI IMG/M metagenome (GOLD analysis project Ga0114974, IMG submission 87318) | Freshwater microbial communities from Lake Simoncouche, Canada to study carbon cycling - S_130206_EF_MetaG | ecosystem: Environmental > Aquatic > Freshwater > Lake | place: Lake...
AATCCATTGTACAATATCATTTCTATTCTTATAGACTTGATATCCTGCATAGACGCTTGGAAAGAGTATGGTCAATGGTATATGTAGATACTTTTTCGTTTCAATAGCGTATGATAGGCCCATTCCTAATACAAGAGAACGCGGAAATCCCATGACATAATGTGTTAATACCATTTCCGCCTTTGATGCCATTAAGGTTAAAATAGAAATAAAAAAGGGGCGCGCCGCCCTTTTTTACCGAATCGCTGTCGCGGCGCGGAATAAAAAGGCTCCGCCTTTTTACCGAATGCGGGGCTCGAACCCGCGACTCTGAGGTTAAAAGCCTCATGCTCTACCAACTGAGCTAATCCGGTTCACACTCACTCCCAGGGCCAGCCAGGCCGTCAATTTTGGAGCTTCACACCACCCTCTCCCACGCCATCGGACCAGTCTGGCGCCAAACCACATTCACCCGATGAGCCTTCCACGCCGCCTGAATCTTCTTTGCAGCTCGCTGCATCTTAAAGACGGCTGCCTGCGGCTCGAGTCCAGCACCATCCCAAACAACGCCGGCGATCGAGATGCTCCGTGACCAGCCCTCCGCAGTAAAGTTCAAGAGAATCTTGATTGACTCCTGATTGTGTACAGCCTTTCGCGCCTTCCATCCGCGATACAAGGCCTGGATCCTGATCGCCATCGAGTTCCGCCACTGGGTCCGAGTCATAGTCAACGAGGGCATGTGAAACTTCAGGTCCCGAGAGGAGGCCAAGAGATCCGCCGTCGCCCTACGAAACCGGCATCTCGCGAGATGAAGGTCCTCCGTTCGGAGCTTATGTGTAAGCCATGCCTTTCGGAGCCAATAGCCACGGACTACGGCATTGATACGCGTCGCGGCGTATGCCTCTAGAGCATCCTGGCTAATGGTATGGCGGAGAATCTCGAATCGTGTCTGGGCCCGCTCGTTTGCAACGTGCTGATCCAGATTCGCAACGGACTCCTCTGAAGACTCGGATTCCAAGTCTTCCATATCTGGAAGGCGCTCGTGCTCGTTCGCCACGTGTCGGCAGCAGGGGCAGCTCTCCTCGATATCCTTTGACATCTGGTTGCCGAACCAGTTGGTGAGGCAGCCATAGTGAAAGGAGTGGCTGCAGGAGAGCTCCACTCTACCGGTCGCCTTTGTGATATCGTCGAAACAGATTGCGCAGGAGCATGACATTTGATTAGTGCTTAGAAAAAGGGGGCTTAAGGTTTCAATTTTGATAAGCCGAGTGCCTAAGCACACGAGGCGACTGAAGCCGAGTGCCTAAGCACACGAGGCGACCAGAGCCGAGTGCCTACGAGGCGACCAGAGCCGAGTGAATCAACTCACCAAATCACCTTGTGCCCGTCGATGAAGCGCAGCTGGCCTACGACGACGTATCCGTCGATAGGATAGTTTCCGTTACTATCCGGATTCGACAGATAGATATCCGCTTCCTCCTTCTGCTCTTGTAGGGTCTTTGGCCAGTCCTTATTGGGAGTGAAGTGGATTTCGTAAAGGCGGATCTTCTCGTTGTAGATCATCTTGCCGTCAGAGGCGTAGGCCTCGAGAAAGTCGCCGAGATAGCCATGGTTCGTATACCACTCGATAATCCCCTTCCCGTTCATCTTCTTCTCAGGGCGCGCCTCGAATACGATGACAGTCATTCTACCTTCCAATCACATAAAAAACACCTTCAATTTTAACACGCCATCTTTACAGCACCTCCGTCATCTCAAAGGTCATGTCCACGCGCCCCTCTCGGATGTACGACGGATCAAGAGACGCAATGTAGTCTGGCCCCTTATTGCTCGTAATGATAAGAATGAGATCCGGATACATGCCCCGCTGAATCTCATCGAGCATATGGTTCCACCCTGGCTTATCTGCAACTGCGGTCGGAATCTTCGGATGCGGAACAACTCCCGTGTGAATCTTGTTCAAGGCGGAGTCGAACTCGTCAAAGACAAGAACCAGCGGCTTGTTAAACTTCGGCTCGACCTCTGAATGGAGAGATCCGAGGCTGTCTCCAGGCTGCCACGGCTTCAAAGTATTACAGAATGAACCACCGAACTCATTTGCCACCAGGATGCCAATCATCGACTTTCCTGTGCGCGGCGGACCGTGAAGATATACGACCGTGTGCCTAGACTTTCTCTGATGTGCTACGATTGCCTCGACAATACCCTCTTGCGGCTCCTTTGGAATATCTACCGCGTCTCGGTCCCGCCGACGAAACCACGGATTTGCATATGAGCCAGAGCGCTCGTAAACTTCGATCTTCTTACCTGTCTTTGGTTGTTCTAGCATTGGCTCAAAGTCGTCACCAGGATCCTTCGTAAGAGTCTTATACGAGTTCTCTGTAGCGATCATATAGACCGTATAGACATCACCGCAATCGTTAGATGCCACGCTGATAGAGGCCGCGTACCAGTAGCCGAAAGAGTAGCCGTATCCCTTTCCTCCATCTGTCGTGTGGCTACACCACCCCTGCGTATGCTTTTGGATGCGGAGGCACTCGTCTCGGCGCTTCAGATAATAGAGACGGACACCGAAGATCTGGGTGAATAGGAAGATGGTAGCCCATGGTATGTAGGCAATCAGATTCATTGCAAATAGAGGGGCGAATAGGGAGAGCATGGTGTAAAAATCAGTGGGCCCCTTTATTTAAATTTTATTAACATTACTATCGAGCATTGACGATGCACAGCTTCTTGTCCTTGGTATAGTAGATCGCGAAGGCCTCAAAGACAGCGCAACTGTCGAGGTCCATGAGGCAAATCTTCTCGCTCCGAATCTGTCGGCAGAGTTCCATTAGCCAGTCGAGCTGCGCGTCAGTCTGCTCATTAAGGCAGTGGGCATTCCACTCTAGAAACTGTGCATATGTCTCAACGTGATCGATCTCATTAATATGGGTCTGCATCCAAGTGTGCTCGTGCACGTTGATGAGACGGTGCATGATGACATCGATTTGGTTACTCCGCGACATTGTGAGAATGCTTAGAGTAGGACCAACTTAATCAATTTTACTTGTCACTTACCGGTACGCTCGACCACGTGCCTCCAGAAAGCGCTGGTCGCGTGTGGCGACCCATTCACTGTAGCCACTCGGAAAGTCTACCGTATCAAGAGGACCTCTCCAGGCCGCGGCCCTACAGTTGCTCAGCTTCCAGTGAAGAAGAGGGGCCGCCTCATCTTCAACGATGTGCATCAGGAGAATCGCGTGAGGCCACGTAAGGGTTGACAGCTCGTAGTCGCTCATTAATACAACCTCTTTGAGGCCGAAGAGGGATTTCTCTCGGAATGGTCCCTTGTCCCTATTCCGATAGTTGTTAGCTTCGAGAGGCGCCTCCTCATCGTACCCCTCCTCTAAGAGAAACTCCATCTTGATGTCGTGTAGCATTCGATTCACAGCTGTGGTGAGCTCGCTGCCGGCGTAGAGTTCGACGATCTCCGTAAAGGTCGGCATGGTGTGTAAAAATATTGGGCGTGGCCTTTTATCAATTTTTAAGTTAGACGGCAATCAGCTGCCCGCGGTAGCGTGCAATAACTGTCTTCGCGCCCATCTCCTTGAAGCTCGAGAAGATGCGGCCATCATCACGGCAGATCTGGCCGTTACAGCTGGCGATCCCATACATCTTACCGTCGCAGTAGGCCATCAGCTTACCAGTACCCCGCTGAAGATAGATGTAGCGGATCTGAGAACACTCCTCCGCCGTCTTACCCTCCATTAGCTTCACATGCTTGTCATAGGCCTGTCGGATATTCGTCATACGCCAGCGAACCTCGTTCAGGATCTCGGGCGGAGCCGTGAGGGCCATGTTAACGTAGTCAGAGGTGATATTCTCTCTTGTGCTAAAGAGGAGATCCTTCGTTTGCTGCAGGCTCGGCGTGACGTAGACGGTTGAGCGGATCTTGAAGCGGCGCTCGAGCTCTACCAGCTTCTCGATGTCCGTGAGATCGGCCGGCACCTGGGCACGTCTTTGAAGCGCGGTGCGGGTATCAGGTCGCGTAATCGTAATCGATCCGCCGACAGGCAGAGAGTCGAGCCAGGCCCGGTAGTCATCGAAGTGGGTCTTGAGAAGGGGCTTAGTCTGCCGCCAAGGTGCACGCGGAACCATATTGTATTCCGCGCACGGGACGCAGTCGCAGCCCGAGTGAACCAGGCCACCGCCGTTCGTCACTGACTTCACTTCGAGGACACCGGTCTTTGTTTTTACTGCGATACGATAGGTCTCGGAGTCGAAGACCCACATGAACTTCGTGCCCTCCTCGTGATCGGCGACGTTCGCATAGTAATCCTTTAGAGCCTGAATGGCATCGTCGTGGTAGACCCAGCCGTCGAGTTGATGACAGGCGCACGAGGGTGGGTGAAAGGCGCAGCGCGGATTTGCCATGATATTCTTGATTGCGAGCAAGAGCTCAGGCGAGGCGGTGGGCTCGTCGTAGATCCGGCCGAGCAAGATTACTGCGGCCATGCGGCGGCAGGCAGAATACTCTGGCGTGTCTGGCGGCATTGCGATCGGCTCCGCATCCTCGTAGACGCTGGTGTCTAGTGCGGCCTGGATGGCGCGCTCAGAGGCCCGCCAGAGAACAATAAGGTCAGCAAGCTCCTCGTCACTGCCCTTCGGGTGCCCTGGCTCGAGAAGATACTGGATGTGCTCACGGATGGCGTCGCGGCTCTCGTCGACGAGCGGCTGGTAGCGGCTAATCAAGATGTGGCTCGTCATGGCGTGCTGTAAAAAATCGGGAGTTATCCCTTCAATTTTGTCTTTTACCGGCAAGTGCTAAAGTTAAGAACGCCCGTAGGGCGCTCTTAGACCAACGAACATTTCAAACCGGCACTTGACGACCAAAAAAATTGAATCCAATAAAAATGACACAGTAAGCACCAACAACAATCGTCTAGTAAAAAATGCCTATCTCTTGGCGTGTTATGTTGAATGCTCGCCTCTGGAATCAGAGCAAGTATGAAGAAGACTTTGTGATTCGTCCAGAAGTAAGGCTTCTAGCGCAGAGCAAAGGAACGCGTCACATGGTCTTATGCCCTAAAAAGGGGGACCATGTCTCATTTGTTCTCAAGGGAAAAGTTGTGATGAGAGGTATTGTTCAGAGCAACGGCTTTGAAAATGGGACATACCATCAACAGGATTCCTATAATACTGGGACGGCCCGTCCTCACGCTGTTCCAACTGAGTTTGTTTGGATAGAAATAACAGAAGTGGGGCTTTCAGAAGACATTCGCCGCACAGGACAAGCCACTTGGGCTAAGATGCCAGTTTGAAATGTTCGTTGGTCTAACTTAGCCTACTTGCCATAGTAGTGTTGTAGGCCAAGTTAAAAACCCCCTGAAAGGGGGTTCTTAACTTTGGCACAACACGTTATGGTTTACTTCAGCTCTGGCAGTGCGCAGGGCGAGCGCAGTAGGGGCGCGGGCCCACGCGGAACGGAGTCATAATCTGCGTGGAGCCCCTGTGACGAGCTCGCGGTAATGTGCTCGAGCGGTTTATCCTCTGTCGCGTGGGCCTGGGCACTGCGCGCGGGCGAGATGGAAAGTGATCGCGGGAGAATGGCCGGCAGCTTCCGCATCCGTCCGAAGATTGACTTCAGAGCCTCCTGGCGTCTCAGCGCAGCCGCGGATAAGACAGCACGCGCCTTATCCTCGGCTGCGAGCGCCTCTTCAAGCGTAACGTCCTCGTAGACGGGTGCGGGAACGGGCTCGTGCGAGAGCGTCGGCGTGCGGCGAAGCGGCATGGGAACGAAGGGCTGGTCAGACATGGGTTAGAGTGGTTCTAGGGGCTGGCCCACCTTCAATTTTTAGTGGCGGAACGCATAGATCTTATCCAGGAGTATATGGGCCTCCTCGTCGGTAAGAGGAATATAAGGGCAGCTCTCAGACTGAGAGTGGATTGTGGGCGTGGGGGGTTTAATGTAGTACGGGCCAGCGTCGACCTTTGTGGAAGCAATAACCGGCTGGTGATTAAACTTGTAGACCACGGGTCCAGTCTTGCGGAAGAGCGTGACGGTATACTCAGTATAGCCCCAGGTCCACGAGACCTCGGGATCCTTGAGGTGAGGCAAATTCTTCATCTCAGTCAGCTTCTTGGCGGTCTCTATCACGATATCTGCGAACCTGTCATCACGCTTCAGGTCAGGACCCTGACGCTCGTTGTGTTCCTGGAAGGTGGAGAGGCTTGTGATGAGTTCGTAGAGGATGGCGTTTGTGTCCTTAAAGACAGTGCCGGTGGAGCCGATGAATGTTGCCATTTTAGTTGGGTACTAAAAATAGGGTGCGCCGAGCCCTTCAATTTTTAGTTCAGCTTGATATCGCGGATGAACTTCGTGTCGCCTACGAAGCTCCAGGCGTCATGCATTTGCTCGCGAAACTCCTCCGTCACGTAGCGCAGATACGGGAAGTCATCATCCAAGAAGATGCTAAGATCATTGTGTGCACCCTTCTTTGCCTTGTCCTTGTACTGGTAGATGAGTCGCGCCTGTAGCGAGGAGATGAAGGTCACGTAGTTCTTGAAGGCGCGCATAGCCGACTTCGGTGAAGACCCCTCTCGGATGATGATATCACTGTTCTCCATGAAGAAGGCAATGCGCTGCACGTGCCTCTTCTGTGCTGTTATGAAGGTCTTGAGTGAGTGTTTGATGGCGAAGTCCGTGGGTAGTCGCCGCCAGACTCGCTCACGCGGCTCGAGAACGGCGTTGAAGGCTGCGCGCTCATCGGCGTCCAGGAATGGCGAGATCTTCCACTGCGTGACGGCGTGCGGCACGAAGTTGAAGATGTTGGTCGGGTTCGTCCAAACGCTCTCGGTGGGCTCAAGCACTGCATTGAAGGCTGCTCGGTCATCGGCTTCCAGGAACGGGCGAATCTTCAACTGCGCGAAGGCGTACGGCAGGAAGTTGAAGATGTTGCTCGGATTCATCATCTTGTTCGGGTAATAAAAATAGGTCCAGCGGACCATTCAATTTTTTTACTGTGTATTGGCGGTTGCGAGAAGCTTGTGAAGAATAGGGCCCTCGTGCGGCTCGATAGTCTTCGACGAGGTTGCGACCTCGCCCTCCTCATTCAGACCGTAGTTCTTCATGAACCATGTGTAGCCGTCCTTGCCTGGCCGCGGCTCAATCTTCTCAGCCGCCATCTCGCTTGGCTCGTTCGTCTTGTAGATATAGAGGCCTTTGATCGGGCGGCTCAAGACTTTTCCCTGCTCGCCGCGCCAAAGAGTGATACGCACGTCGTCGCCGAAGCGGACGAGCAGGGGCTCCTTTGCTGCGGGCGGCGAGTCCCGCAAGGCCCTCTTTGCTTTGATCTGCTCGGCGAGTTCAAGAATGGCATCGTTGACGAGCTTAGAGCATTCGCGGAAGTCGGTCTCACTCTCTGCGATCATGACGTCGTGAAGGAGCAGGTTAAGCGTAGTATAGTCGGTCATTTCAACCGTGGGTAATAAAAATAGAGGGGAGCGGCCCGTTCAATTTTTGCTTAACGCTGACGTGCTTCTCTGGCTGGTATAGAATCACCAGTTGAACTTCTCTGGAGTCACGTCGAAGAACTCGCCCGTAGCCATCGGCTCCTCTAGGGGCACCAAGGTCTCTGCGCCAACCTTCTGATAGCATCTCATAGGAACCTTGAGAATGAAGACGTAGCCCTCCCCACACTTGGCTACCTCGTAGTGTCCGAGCAGGCCGTATCTGGCCGACTTCACATATACCCGCTTCCGCTCAGGAGGCGGGCCATCCGCCCCCCCCTTACAGCCGTTGACGATGCGGTCATAGTAGTCCTTGAGCACCTCCACCTTCTTGGCGTTGCCATAAGTCCACATGTCAAACTTCTGGCAGGCGCAGCTCGGCGGGTGATTGGCCATATCCCTCCACAGCGTAGAGTTCAAGATGTCCTCGATAATGGGATCAAGATAATGCTCCGCGCTCGCCTCCCCGTACAGGCGCCCCTCGATCTGAATGGCGGCCATCTTGCGGCACAGCCGGTGCTCCTCGTCATCAGGCGGCATAACCCACGACTCCGATGCCCCGATGTTCAGAGCAGCGCCCATGGCGCGCTTGTCAGCCTCCCAGATCTGAAGTAGTGTGATCAGCTGTGCGTCAGTGCCATTGGGGTAACTAGCCGATGGCTTCAGAAGGTACTGGATGTGTCGGCAGACCGCGTTACGGCTGCTGTCGACGAGCTGCTTGTAGCGGTTGAAGAGGGTCACCTGAAGGTCGAGTGCGTCGGTCATGAGTGCCACAAAAAATAGGGCGTTAACCCTTCAATTTTGTTTCTTTTATTAAGCCTTAGCCTTCTCCGCCTTCTCCTCCTCCACGCGGAAGGTCTCCAGCGCCTTGCAGTAGGCCACCCACAGCTCGCCGTGCTTGTCGAGCTGATCGTTCCAGATCTTCACGCACTTGTCCAGGGACTCCTTCGCCTCGTCGCGCATAGCGACGAGTTCGTTTACCCGCTCTGTCTTCTTGTTGCGCTTGGCCCATACGAGCTCGCCCTCGATATCCCGGATCTTGTACTCTACGCCGCTCACAATGCGGCCGATCTTGTTGAAGTTGCGCTCGGCCTGATCGGCGTCGGCGCGCATGGCGATGACTTCGTCGTACGTGGGCGTCTTGTTCATCTTGGCGTGTCTGGTTCCTTGTGTCTTGGGGGGTACTGGTGCTGACTGGCTCTGCGCCCGTCAATTTTACAGCGGGGCCCCTCCTGCAGCGTACAGAGGTGACGAAAAAGGAGGTCGTAGCTGTGACAGAGGCTTCACTCGGGAATGATCTCGTCGAAGACGGTGATCTGTGAGCGCAGATACTCCTCGTGGCGCCTCTTGTATTCGAGCTCCTTGCGCTGAAGTGCGAGTCTGAAGGCGCCATCAGAGGCCGCTTCGAGTCCGTAACGGAACTCGCGAGAGTCGTGCTCGATGGGCAGGGTCCAGAAGCCGAAGTCGTCGAGACTCTTGGATCCGGGCGTCTTAGACCATACGCCTCCGTGTGCCTTGAGGATGTCCTTGATGTAGCTGCTAGCGCCCTTGATGATGAGATGCGTGTCGCTGGTCGTGAACGTGAGGAAGGTCATTGTGTCTTGGGGGGTGCTTAGGTAGGAGGGGGGTGCGTCTGTCAATTTTACTCGCCCCCCATGAAAAAGAGGCGCGCCCTCTTTCTCTTTCTGTTTTGTTTAGTTTTTTACATCTCCTGGACCGTCGTGTCGAGGACGCCGTCGGCGAAGATGCCGGCCCAGGCGCCCGCGACGCCGTCGTCGCCAGGGTGGTAGCAGCGGCCGTCTGCGAGGCAGTAGTAGCGCTCGCCGGCCACGACGATCTCTCCGTCGCTCAGCTCTGGCGCACCGCCCGCGGCGCCGGCCTTCTTGGCCTTGCGCCCGGCCTGCATCTTGGCCTTGTGCTCCGCGCTGAGCGTGCGCTTGGGCTTGGGCTCTGCAGCCACGGGCGTCACGACCTCTGCGTCGATGTCCTCCGTGTAGGGCCGCGCCTTCTTGGCCTTCGCCGCCTCACGCCCGGCCTTCATCTTGGCCTTGTGCTCCTCCGTGAGCACACGCTTCGCCTTCGGCTCCGCAGCGCCGCCTGCCGCCTCCGGCTCTGACTCCGGTCCGCTTGCCGCCTTTGCCGCCTTCGCCGCCTCGCGTCCGGCCTTCATCTTGGCCTTGTGCTCCTCGCTGAGCACGCGCTTCGGCTTTGGCTCCGCAACCGCCTTGGGCTCCGCAACCGCAGGCCCGCCGCCTGCCGCGCCGCCCGCCTTCGCCGCCTTCGCCGCCTCTCGCCCGGCCTTCATCTTTGCCTTGTGCTCCTCTGTCAGCACGCGCTTCGCCTTCGGCTCCGCAACCGCCTTCTCCGCAACCGCCTTCTCAGCAACCGGCCCCCCCTCTGCGGCAAGGAGGGCCAGCGCCTCCTCCCACACGCCCGCCGGCGCCGCGTCCTTGATCGTCTTGAGCTGCTCCTTGATCTGCATGGCGTTCATCTTGATACGTGTGATGCTTATCTGTACTTGTATTGGGGGGTGCAGACGGGCTAGCCGGCAATAGCCATCAATTTTATTGTGAAATTGACGAGGCGCTGCCATGCGGCCCACAGCCTCTGTAGCGCCTCTGTAGCGCCTCTGTAGCGCCTCTGTAGCGCCTATACGCTCTGTGTGTAAGAGCACAGCCTCTGCTATACCCCCCTACACAGCATAGCCTCTGCTATACCCCCTACAGAGCAGAGCCTCTGCTATACCCCCTACAGAGCAGAGCCTGTGCTATACCCCCTACATAGCAGAGCCTCTGCTATACCCCCTACAGAGCAGAGCCTCTGCTATACCCCCTATATAGCAGAGCCTCTGCTATACCCCCTACAGAGCAGAGCCTCTGCTATACCCCCTACAGAGCACAGCCTCTGCTATAGCCTCTGTGTAACAGCAGAGGCTC
>Ga0114974_10004536_pt1 | contig 10405 bp, 10 predicted proteins | sample S_130206_EF_Meta_FD_87318 | JGI IMG/M metagenome (GOLD analysis project Ga0114974, IMG submission 87318) | Freshwater microbial communities from Lake Simoncouche, Canada to study carbon cycling - S_130206_EF_MetaG | ecosystem: Environmental > Aquatic > Freshwater > Lake | place: Lake...
ATTAAAAATGTGTCCCAATTTTGAGCAAAAAAAGTATGTGCATCTACCTGAAGGAAATACTTTTCATTTGTATGTTTAGATGCAGCAAGCCACCTGGACATGCCAACTCCAAAATTTTTATCAAAATCGTAATACTCTAATATAATTTTAGAATACATGCTGGTTTCTTTTTTAACATAATCAAAAAATTTTTTATTTCCTATAAGCGCAACGGATATTGTAATGCTGTCGGGGTTGCTTGAATTATCTTTTGCAGATTTTATAGTCTTAATAAGTTCTTGGTCTATATCTAGGCAAGCTATAGAAATATATACGCTCATAATTTCCAATCTATTTACAACATTATATCAATTATGATACAATTAAGCAAGACAAAAGAGGAAAAAATGATTATACAAATTATAGGTTTGCCTGGATCTGGTAAAACAGAATTAGCAAAAGCTCTTAAGGAGCGTATTAATGCAATTCATTTGAATGCAGATGAAGTTAGGGCTACAGTTAATTCCGACCTAAGTTTTACTCCAGAAGACAGAATTGAGCAAGCACGACGCATGGGAGAGATGGCAAGACTTATCTCTAAGCAAGGTGTTGCTCCAGTAATTGTAGATTTTGTATGCCCAACAGAGCTGACTCGTGCAGCATTTGGCAAACCAACCATCTTGGTATTTATGGACACACTTGCTGAAGGTCGTTTTGAAGATACAAATAAAATGTTTGAACGCCCAGATAGTTTTGATGTATCTTTTATTAGTCACAACCTAGATGCTGAAGCAAAAGCATCTCACATTATTGACAAGTTTGGTTTGCATGATTGGTCAGCCCCAACAACTCTCATGCTTGGTCGTTACCAGCCATGGCACGAAGGACACCATGCCCTTTATAAAGAGGCTGGGAAAAGAACAGAGCAAGTGCTTCTTGGAGTCCGCAATACCTACAATACAAGCGAAAAGGATCCTCTTAAGTTTCATCAGGTAAAAGAATATATTGCCAAGGATGAATTTATGGATGGAGCATTAGTGCTAAGACTACCTAACATTACCAACATTGTATACGGAAGAGATGTGGGATATAAGATTGAACAAGTAGATTTGGGGGCAGACATTCATGCTATATCGGCTACGCAAAAACGTAAAGAAATGGGCATCTAAAGTCTGGAACTTCATTACTAAGCCAAGCAATATTGAGTGGCCATCATGAATGTAACCAAACAAAGATCAGCACTAAAGGCTATTACCTGGCGTATAATTGGAACAGCAGATACATTTGCTATTGCTTGGTTTATAACCAAAGAGCCAATTACAGCAGGTGCAATCGCAAGTTTTGAGGTAGTTACAAAAACAATTCTTTATTACTTCCATGAGCGTGGTTGGAACAAAATTAAATGGGGAAGGCAGTGAGATTTCACGTAATCAACTTGCCACATACAAATACAACAAAAGACTTTGTCAACTGCGCCTATACCGAAAAGGTTAGGCGCTTTTGTAATATGATGAAGTCTTTAGGTCATACAGTATATTTATATGGCGGAGAATCAAATGAAGCTAATGTAGATGAATTTATTACATGTATTACAGAAGAAGAAAGATTAGAAAGTTTAAATGGCAAACATTTTGTAGAGGCATCTTTTGATACCTCTCTCCCACATTGGCAAAAATTTAATAACAAAGCAATTATAGAGATTGCTAAGCGTATTGAACAAAAAGATTTTATATGTATAATTGGCGGGACAGCACAAAAGCCAATTGCAGATTATTTTCCAAATCATATATCAGTAGAGTATGGTGTAGGATATGGTGGAGTATTTTCTAACTACAAAGTATTTGAATCATATGCATGGATGCATAGCATGTATGGCGGATGGAAAAATCCAACAACTGCAGATGGTAACTTCTTCGATACAGTAATTAATGGATATTTAGATCCAGAAATGTTTCCATTAGTTGAAAAGAAAGACCCCTACTATCTTTATATGGGAAGAATGATTGATAGAAAAGGCGTTGATATTGCCTCCCAAGTTTGTAAAGAATTGGGTGTAGATTTAATTATGGCAGGACCTGGATCTGAAATTCCATCATATGGTAATTATGTTGGTCCAGTAGGACCAGAAGAAAGAGCAAGATTAATGGGAGGTGCAACAGCAATGTTTGCTCCAACTAAATATATTGAGCCATTTGGTAATGTTGTTATTGAAGCACAAGCATGTGGAACTCCTACAATTACTACAGATTGGGGAGCTTTCACAGAAACAAATATAAATGGATTAACTGGTTATAGATGCCGCACATTTGATGAATTTTGCAAAGCGGCGGAAGACGTGAAGTCCCTTGATCCAAAAACCATACACGAAAGGGCCATTAGATTATACTCAGTAGATGTTATCAAATATGAGTATGATAAGTATTTCCGCCGCCTCTTAACCCTATGGGATAAGGGTTGGTATCAAAGAACTTAATGGTATAATTTAAAAATGGGCACAACAGGCAAGGGCTTTAGATACCCTCAATATTCAGACACACCAAATGTTCCAAGAGACCTAAACTATCTTGCAGCAGATGTTGACGCATATCTAGATGCACATCCTGGACCAACTGGACCAACAGGTGTAACTGGGCCTGTTGGTGCAACTGGACCCACAGGCGCAACTGGCGTAACTGGAGTTACTGGTCCTTCTGGCGCTACTGGTGTTACTGGTGCAACAGGACCAACTGGAGTAACAGGACCTACTGGCGTAACTGGTGCTACTGGAAGTATTGGTGCAACTGGGCCAACTGGAGTAACTGGAGTAACTGGAAACACTGGTCCTACTGGTGCAACAGGTCCATCTGGATCAACAGGTGTTACGGGACCACAAGGCGCTGGCGTAGTAATTCTTGGAGCTTATGCAACATTATTAGATTTACAAACTGCACATCCAACTGGATCAGCAGGAGACGGATATACAGTTGGTGGAAACTTGTATGTATGGTCTACAAACACTTCTGCTTGGATAAATGTAGGACCTTTACAGGGCCCTACTGGTCCATCTGGAGCAACAGGACCAACAGGCGTTACAGGACCACAAGGAGTAACTGGTAATACGGGTCCTACAGGACCAATAGGTGTAACTGGGCCCACAGGTGTAACTGGGCCTACAGGAGTAACTGGATCAACTGGACCAACTGGTGTAACTGGTCCTACTGGCGTAACAGGTGCAACAGGAGCAACTGGAGTAACTGGAGTAAGTGGCGGAATAACATTATCGGTCACAAACTCAGGATCAGGATCTTACACAATCAATGGTTCTGCTAATCCAACCCTATCTTTTATTCGTGGACATAGATATGTAATTAATGTATCTGCTGTAGGACATCCGTTCTGGATTCAAACAGTTTCAGGTGCATATAGCGCAGGAAATGTTTATAGCACTGGAGTAACAAATGGTGGAACAGATAACGGAACAATTATATTTGAAGTGCCATTTAATGCTCCGCAACTTTACTATGCATGCCAATATCATTCTTCAATGGCTGGAAGTATTTCTGTTTCCGACCTTGGTCCATCAGGTGCAGTTGGAGTAACTGGAGCAACTGGCGTGACTGGCGCTACTGGCGTAACTGGTGCAACAGGTCCCACTGGAGTAGCTGGACCTACTGGCCCAACAGGAGTAACTGGACCATCAGGGGCCACAGGAGCAACTGGCGCAACAAACTCAAATGCTTATACAAATGGAATGACAACATCTGCAAATAAAGTTTTTTATAATACCACTGGAACAAATCCAACTGGAACAGCCGCAGGCGATATTTACATTTATTACTAGGAGCCGATATGACTATAAAAATATTTGACGGCTCTACCTGGAACACTCAAAAAAGTTTAAGATTCTATAATGGATCTACATGGTCTAATGCTAAAAAGGGTTGGATATATACTGGTTCTGCATGGTCTCAGTTTTATCCAGAATATCCATTAAATACAGCATCTCCAACAGTATCTGGATCAACAACACAAGGACAAACCTTAACTTCTACAAATGGAACGTGGAATACCAACGACGCATTTTTGGGAACATATACATATCAATGGACAAGAGCTGGCTCAAATATTTCTGGAGCAACTTCTTCAACATATGCAACAGTAGTTGCAGATATAGGAAATGCAATTGCATGTAAAACTACCTCTACAAATGATAGAGGAACAACTACCGTAACAAGCAGTAACTCCATAACTATTGTTGCCGCAACCCCTGGCGCACCATCTAATTTAATTTTATCAAATGGAACTCCAACTCCTAGTGCACCAGCATCTGCAAACACTAGTTATTCTAGCGGGACTACTGCATCATTTTCATTTACAGCAGGATATGGACTAATTACAAAGTATTATGTTTTGACTTCAGATAGCAGAGATGTTGTTTCAAACGTTTTCCCTACATCTCCAACAACTGTAACTATTACAAAAGGGTCGAATTCTGGTCCTAGAACATTATACGCAGGAGTGGGATCCCTATATAATACAACAACTTTATCGATGTCTTGGACAGCAGGAACAAATGCTACATCTTATGATATTTATGTGGGCGGTTCGTATGTTGGAAATACCGCCTCTACTTCATATAATTATTCGGCAGGATCAATACAGTATCCTTCAACATCATCTTTTTCAGTAAATGTAAGATCAAGAAATGCTTCTGGAGCAGAAGCAACTGGAGTAAGCGGAACTATATCAATTGGTGGAACATTCAGTTCAATAACACCAGGACAAGTAGACAACATAACATGGTAAAAGGAGAATAAAATGGCAACATATACAGTCCTAACGGACGACGAAAAAGCTCAGATTAGAATTTCAACAATTCGTAATTTTGAGTATCAAATGTATTCATTTGAGTTACAAAAAGAAGCAGAGCTTGCAAAGACAAATCCAAGTGCAGATCATATTGCATTCTTAGATTTACAAATTGCAGGATTTGAAGAACAAATAGCAGCACTTTAATTGGAAGTAAATGTCATATAAATCTGTAATACTTTCAGATTATCCGTTAGCATATTATCCACTAGATGATATGACAACGGTTGATTCGTTGTTGGATTTTAATGACATACTTTCTCAGTTTGACACCTACCAAGAGTTATTAGATGGTTTTAGCTCATATTCAAATATTTATGGAGATGTGGCATATGATCATTCTGGCTGTGAAAATGATAGTGTGTATATTGGAGATCCAGAGTCCAACCTGCTTCCAGTAGTAGTTGGAAATAGTAGATCTACAAAAATATCAAGCACTAACTCTATTCAATACACAATAAATAGAAACTATATTGCAAAACAAACAAATAGCCAATTTGGAACTACTTACTCTTCAGATAATGATTTTACTTTAGAAGGATGGTTCTATCCACAAATATCTACAAATAACTTAACTACATTAATTGGAGATAGTTCAAATGATGTTGGTTTATTTTATCAAAAAGGTAATATTATATTTAAGGCGGACTCAGAAACACTTGAGTATACACTTCCATATACTAATAAGGCCTTTCATATTGCCGCCACATATACACAATCAAAGATATCAATATACATAGACGGTGTCCTTGAAGTAGATAAAGATCTATCTGGATTTAAATTTACCAATACTTCAATGCAATTAGCAACGGGGCCAACTCAAAATGCTTCAGATTATTTTTTAGTAAACAGTATTGGTATATATAGATATGCCTTATCCTCAAATCAGATAGCCTATCACTATCAATCTGGTAAGGGTCTTTCTGCGCTTGAAATAGCGGCACCAGAAAATGGTGAAGTATTTCAGATATTTGATGATAACGTTTCTTCTGTATTTAGATATTCATATCCAGCAGACAAGCCATGGAGCAATTTTATGACTACTGGATTATATTATAATCAAATAAATAATTATATTGAAATGCAAAAATCAACTGGATCTCAATCTGTTGTGCTAGAAGATTATATTATAATCCCATCGCTTACGGCTGATTCTTCAAAAATTGAGTGGGAGGGCAACAACGGGGTTTCTGTAGAAACAAGTGTTAATGGAACAACGTATGTATCGTGTGTAAATGGGCAGGCAATTCCTCAGTATAAACTTGGCTCATTTAGCACAACAAATAAATTATATATAAGAATAACATTATCAACAACAGATGCATCTAGATATCTTCCCAAGCTAAAGTATTTTATGATTTCTTTCTATAACGATCAAAGAGTATATTCATCTAATGGCCCAGCAAATATTACAACTATGGATGGCGTAACTGGGGTATCTGACGCAAACATATCATTTGGAATAAATAAGAGCGACATCCTATTAAGAGACTATAGAAATGGTGTCAGAACAGTTACAAATTCAAGCTTCTATTTAAATACAGAGACATTAGTTAAAACACTAGAGTTTTTCTACACCCCCTCTGCTCTAACCACAAGTTCTCTGGTTTCTTCTACAAGTAATGGCGGGGCGGCATCAAATTTCTCTTGGAGTAATCTAGGGGCTATTAGCAAAACCAATATATCTGCAATATATGTAAATGGCGTAAACAAGACATCTGAAACTAATATATCTAATGTGTTTAAAGATGATCAATTACACCATGTGGTAATTGTATATTCTCAGGCAATAAGCGTGAAAATAGAATTTAATCATAATCTAAGCGGAAGCGTATCTGCCCTATATCAGTATATTGCCTTATATCAAGATGCATTTAATTCCACCCAGGCCCTCAATCACTATAGCCTATGGATGAATAGAGATGTAAAAACTATATCTGACAACTCAACTTACTCCATTTCTATTGCAGAAGATGAAGCCGAATACTTTGATAATGTCTGGCTGCTAGTTCAAAATAGCTAATTTTGTCACAGGCGTTGACAAAACCTAGACTTTGACTTAAAAGAATGGTAAAATAAGAATCTATGGATATCAATAGAACTAATGTAAAGATGCTTGAAGAAGAGTCAACCCTTGGTATATATGTGTGGGAAATGCCAGACGGAAGATGGATTGGCGATGATGACGGCAATTTCTTGTCAGTAACATCTAAAAAGGGAAACCGCTCAAGAATGAATTCATTGGCAGATGCCGTTAGATCTTACGGAATTCATGAGGGGCAACCAAAGTTTTTATCAGCCCGTAGAAAAATAGACGATGAAGAATTTGAATATCAGAAACAAAGATTAGACTGGGGTCTAGTGCCAGATCCTTTAGATATTGGAAACTATAAGGATGAAATTAAAAAGCTTAAGGGGATGCGATGAGACACGAAGACGATAGAGAAAATATAGATTCAGGTATTGTTCTTAAGAATGCTGGAGATTTGTTTTTTAAGTCAGCTCCAATAACACAAGATAACGATTCATTTAATATTGAAAATGAAGAGTTGTTAAAGATAAGTGGATTAGGAACATCAATCCGCCGTAAAATAAGCAGAGATCTTCAAAAGAGATTTGTTGGTATTGATGGAACTGGAACTCAACAGAACCTTCTACAGCAGGCGATTACTGGCTATGCAATGTTCGACCTTGTTCAGCCAGAATATAATTTAGATTATCTATCACGCATTTATGAGATTTCCCCATATAACTATGCAGCAATCAATGCTAAGGTTTCTAACATTGTTGGTCTAGGCTACGACTTTGTTGAAACCAGAAAAACAATTGAAGCAATGGATGGAATTGATAATGAGGTTCAGCTAGAAAGAGCCCGTAGAAAGTTAAATAGATTGCGTCAAGACCTACATGATTGGTTAGAAGATTGCAATGAGGAAGAGACATTTAAAGAAACACTTATTAAGTTTTATACAGACGTAGAGGCAACAGGAAACGGCTACCTTGAAATCGGTAGAACGTCAGCTGGAAAGATTGGATACGTTGGGCATATACCTTCAAAAACAATGCGTATTCGTAGACTACGTGATGGCTTTATTCAATTGCTTTATGGAAAGGCTGTATTCTTCCGTAACTTCGGAGATCAAGAAACACCTAATCCAATTTCAGGCGGAGAAGATCGTCCAAACGAAATTATTCATTACAAGAAGTATACTCCAATGAATAACTATTATGGAATCCCAGATATTATTGCGGCACAAAATGCAATGGCTGGAAATGAATTTGCTGGAAAGTATAACCTTGATTATTTTGAAAATAAGGCGGTCCCAAGATATGTAATTACAGTCAAGGGTGCTAAGTTGTCTCCAGAGTCAGAAAGAAAATTACTTGAGTTTTTCCAGGTTGGATTAAAGGGCAAGAATCATAGATCTCTTTATGTCCCACTTCCTGCAGACAGCCCAGACTCAAAGGTTGAATTTAAGATGGATCCAATTGAAGCTGGAGTCCAAGACTCGTCATTTAATACATATCGTAAAATGAATAGAGATGAAATCCTACTGGCTCACAGAGTTCCAATTAATAAAATTGGCGTTCCAGAAGGAGTTAGTCTTGCATCTGCTCGTGATGCTGATAAAACATTTAGAGAGCAGGTTTGCGGACCAGCCCAAGATATTCTTCAAAAGAAATTAAATAAAATAATCGGTGAAATGACCGATGCTTTAGAAATTAAATTTACTCAACTTACTCTTACAGATGAGGATACTCAGTCTAAGATTGATGAGAGATATTTAAGAATGCAGGTAATTACGCCTAATGAAGTTAGAATTAGAAAGGGTATGGTCCCAATTGATGGCGGAGACGAAGTTGTTGAATTAAAACCACAACAGGCTGCAGAGCAAACTGCTCAGGCAATGAATTCTCGTCAAAGAACTCAGGAGAGATCTGCTAATGCCCCAGATACAGATGGGGAAGCCCGTCAGCCAAAAGGGGACGGAAGAGTAACTGAATAAATTATTAGGCAACTAGTTATTTGCCTTTTGATATATACACGTATAAAATTAAGCATATGAATATTGAAAAATCTCTATGGTCTGCCGATGGCGAAAACATCTCGCTTTCAGTCCCATTCACAAAAGTTAATCGTGAAAAAAGAACTGTATCTGGTTTTGCAACCCTAGATAATATTGATCAAACTGGAGACGTTGTTACTTCAGAAGCAAGCATGAAAGCATTTGAAGGCTTTCGTGGAAATATTCGTGAGATGCACACTCCGCTTGCAGTTGGCAAGCTAGTTTCATTTAAGCCAGAAACATATTATGATTCAAAGACTGGTGAATTCTATAACGGAATTTATGTAGATGTTTATGTATCAAAGGGCGCACAAGATACGTGGGAGAAATGTTTAGACGGAACTCTACAGGGATTTTCAATCGGCGGAAAGATTAAAGATTCAGACAATGAAGTTAATAAGTCAACAGGAAAGCCTGTAAGATTTATTAAAGAGTATGACCTTGTAGAACTTTCAATTGTTGATTCCCCAGCAAATGAACTATGTAATGTTATTTCTATTCAGAAGATGAATGGACAATTAATTTTTAAGGGAATGGCTGCAGAAATTGTAGCAGAAAATATTTTTTATTGTGAAGATAGTGATTCTGTGTTTATGTCAACAGAGAAGACATTTGATTCACCAATTACTGGAAAGCCAGCAACTTTAATCGGTTGGGTAGAAAGCGCAGATGTAAACAAAGCGCAAGAAGTAGATAAGATTCTTGATTCATTTAAGAAGTCAAGATTGTCGTTGCCTGATACACAAATAATTGCAAAACAGGCAAACGCAGAAGGAGGTAATGAAGTGTCAGAAAACACAGAAGCAACAGTAGTCGAAGAGACTCCTGTCGTAGAAGAAACACCTGTTGTTGAAGAAACAGCAGCTCCTGCAGAAGATGCAGCACCAGCAGAAGACGCTTCTGCCGAAACTGTTGAAAAAGCAGCCGACGTATCAGAAGTTATGGTTGATGAACCTGATTTTGCAAAGATGCTAGGCGATCTAAAAGGCTTTTTCTCAGAAACTCTTAATAAGGCATCAGAGTCAAATGCTATTCAAGTTTCAGCAATCAAAGAGACTGTTGAAACATTTAGCAAGAATGTTGATACCCGTATTACAGAATTGGCAGAACAACATGCAGCACTTTCAAAGGCTGTAGAAAATATCAAGAACACAATTGATGGCGTAGAAAAGCGTGTTGACGCAGTAGAATCAGATACTGCAATTAAGAAGTCCTCTGACCTTGGCGGGTCGCAGGAAGTTACAATCAAAAAATCTAAATGGAACGGCACTTTCCTCGGTTCCGTATCAGAATTAATTCGATAGAAAACAAAGGTAGGTGAAAATATAATGAATAACGAATTGTTAGAAAAATCAGTAGCAGCTAACACTACACAGACAGCATCAATGACAGGTTCTGCATCCGCAACAACTGGCATCCATGTTGGAGCTGAAGGTGACGGTGGTTTACTAAACCCAGAACAGTCTGCCCGCTTCTTAGATTATATGTTCGATGCAACCGTAATTGGAAAA
>Ga0114974_10004537_pt1 | contig 10405 bp, 7 predicted proteins | sample S_130206_EF_Meta_FD_87318 | JGI IMG/M metagenome (GOLD analysis project Ga0114974, IMG submission 87318) | Freshwater microbial communities from Lake Simoncouche, Canada to study carbon cycling - S_130206_EF_MetaG | ecosystem: Environmental > Aquatic > Freshwater > Lake | place: Lake...
TGACAGTAGAGAGTATTGGTATACTGGATGTTCCCTATATTGTCCGACGAGCGTGTGACGTGGGAGAGGCGATGGTGGGCAAGTACGCAAATGTGGATTCTGCGACTACAGTTCTTACGGACGAATTGGTCGTTCTTCCTACAAAGAGTAAAATCATTGGATTTGACTTCTTTCTTCGGAATCACGACCATACGCTGGGGAATCTTCTCCAGACGTGGCTCGCAGAGAATAATATGGAACCGAAGCAAGGGTCGGATGCGATGAAAATCTCTTATGTGGGGTATGAAGTTCCGCACCCTTTGCGGGATGAAATGGTAGTGCGAATTGGCGTAGAGTCGGGGAAGAAATCCGATGCTCTGACGGCATTTGCGCAGGCATGTAGGGGATGTGCTGAAATGTTTAGAACTATGAGGGCGGCTTGGGTAAAGGTCAATCCTTCACTAGCTACTGTGACTGCAGCAACTGCTACAGCAGGAGCAGTAGCAGGAGCAGGAGCAGGAGGAAAGACAGTCCGTCTAGTGCGAAGAACAACCCCAAAGGCAACTCCAGCAAATGTTACAGTAACTCCCGCCTAATTGACCTGTTCCAATTTCTCCGATTTCAATAAGTGAAGAATCCTCGGACTCGGCAACGCATTGATATATTTTACAACCTCCTGTTTGCGAATGAAAAACCCCTGTGGCTGAAGCATAGATAAATACATGCTGTGTAGTGTGTAAATATGCGTCTTCAGATGGGCAGGAATATTCACAAATTTTACTTGACGTGTAATGTGTGTATTTACATACACATTGTACAGCCTGAACGTTAGGTTTCGCACAGACTGCTCAAGGTTCCAGAGCGCCGAACTCTCTTCGGGATAATAAAACAAATAGGTGTCTACCAATTGCTTTTCCCTCAACTTGAGGAAACGTACATCGGGACGAGACATATCTCCGCGAAGTGCCCGCACCATCGTGTATGCGCTAGAACGAATCCGCCATCTCTTTCCAGCCCCATCCTTCAGAACAATACCTTGCCACTGCCACCCTTTTTGTTCCGCAAGCTGCCCCACCCATTTCTGTAGATTCGCAAGTGTGAACACCTGTCCCGAAGAATCAATAGATGGCAACCCACTCTCCTCGGAAATGGTCACAGTTCCATCTGGCAACACTACCCCTGTGTGGATAATATGAAAGGCTGGCTTTGTAACGTGTGTCACGATACGGTGTTCAGGATGCTGAAGCAACATACTCATAAATGACGAAGGTCCCTTCATAAGTGTCTGAAGTTCCTGTATATCCGTCAGTCCACGCTCCTTCAATGCATCTAGAAGCAAATCGTTGAACGAACGCTTTGAATACAATGTGCCTGTGGCATCCAATCGCGAACGACTCGCAATATGAACTGCCCCGCTCGTATCCATAAATGCGTTAATCATAACACCCTCCAAAAACTCCTGACATACCGTTATGGAACCAGAATCTGCCTCAATTGTCTCTTCATCTTCCGAACTCGGAGGCGCCACACATTCAGGCCTATTCAGTCGTGTATTCCACACGACTGAACGGAACCATTTAGTGGCGTTACTCACAGTTGACGAATTATCTGTCCTAAAAATTACACGCTCGTTTCCACAGTCAATAACACGTAGTATACCACCAGAAGGACTCTCAAGAAACAAACGAAGATCAGCGAAAGTAGGATACTCTTCTATAAGTGATTTGAATATTGAAACAGAATAGGCTGTCGCCATCGCAATAAGAGTGTATAGACTATACTCTGTAGATGTGTTTAGGCTGTTTTTTATACCGGTATAACAAATAGGGTATGAGTTCTGAACAGGAGCAAAATCAGCCACGGCTTGAAGAGGAGGAAAAAAGAGGCCCTCCTATACAAAATATATCCGAATTGGCGGCAGTAGAAGCAGCTAAACAGCAATTTGCGGAGGAAGAAGCAGCAGAAGCTGTTGTTGCTGCTGAAGCATCAGACGCAACAGAAGCATTAGAATCAACAGATGCCGACATAGACTTGAATCTTGTTCTTGAACTCGGTGACCGCGTAGTGATTAAATCTGACCGCTACGGCGAAGTAGTCGGAACTATCTATTATCGCAGCGGCGACCTTCTTCGTGTATTGCCCGACGGTCTTAGCAATACTCTCATCAACTTTCCCAGAACAGAAGATGATGAATTTGACCCAGAACTCGGTGTTACAGAATCCATAATTCTGAAAAAACACATACACGATGAATTCATAAAACAACAAGATTTTCGTGTCGGTCAACGAGTTCAGGGTATAGACGAAAAGGGTGAGAAGGGAGCCCTCTACACCATTATAGGACTTGATGAGGCAGAGGATTCTATCATTCTCCAGGAAGAGGACGATAATGTAAATGTGCCAGTTGAATTCAGCGGTGTAGGTATTCCAGAGGATGCCCCCTTTGTGATTCTGAGAATTGTTGGACTTGTTGAGAAGCAACAGCAGCAACAGCCTGGTGCTGAACTTCTTGTTGATGAGAAAGAAGCGGCAATAAGAGCATCCGAACAAGAACAAGGACAGGAAGAGGAACAAGAAGCAGGCGAAGACGAGGAATACCAGATAGATGTCATCGGTCAAGTCGTTATTCCCGTCTACGCATCCCTTAAAGAAATTAAAACATCTCGGCAAACCATTCCCGATGCTCTCCAAAAAGTGGACGCCATCAACGATTTCATCAATATCTACGAACCTCGGCTTCAGAAGGATCCCCGCATTCTCCGTGAAAACCGCATCCGTGTTGAAACACTCTACAAGATGAAACAACTGATTACGGCCTATAACGAGGATGGAACCGTGAAGGGCCTAAAGTCGGTAAGTGCCACAACAATTCTGGAGTTATTGAACAGAACGCGTGTACCTCTGAGCCGCCCCGTTCTAGATATTCGCAAACGTGTATATCAAGACACCGATGAAGAACCGCTTGTTGCGTGGCACGAGCCCACACTTCGTGGTGGTCAAACAGAGGTCTATACCAAGATATTCTACGATGAGCTAAAGGAAATCAATGCGAACCTTACACCCACTGTTAGTTCTATTATAATCGGTGACACGGGCAAGCACGTCGCACATTATATTCAGGAGCAGAATAAATATATAGAATTTGAGAGGCCGTGGCTAGACGTAGACCCCGCCTCTTTGGATCATCGTGTAATTGCCCGTTCTGATATGCCGTTCTTTCGGACGATTTTGCCCGACCTAGAATCACGAACTTTGGACGGTCTTATTCCAGGGGTTGCAACAGGTTCTGACAAAAACGGATGTGTTATAGACTATGTTTATTATGGAACAGAACAAGCTCTCGCAACCACGTATAGGAAGGGAGGAAAGACAGAAGAAACAAAACAAGTTCTCCTTTCTGCGGAAGGCGGGCGCCTCTTGTTCCATCTCCTCTTTCCTCAGAGTGTGGCCGATGCTCTCGGCTCTTCAAGAACAGGCCTCTTGGCACTTGATTCTGGACGTAGTCTCATGCAAATTCAGACACTGTTTGACATTCTGAAAAAGTTAGAGGGCGTTCAGGAAGTCGCCACCCCTCAGACAATTATTGCCCTCGGAATAACGGGCAATACAATGGGAAACATCTCCCTCGCAAAACTGATAGCGGGAATGGACATCCCCGCTCTCGGACTCGGTGACACCTTTACGTCCCTCGCAGACCTCGGAATGGAACAGCTAGAACTCACCCCTGATATTATCACAGCCCTTCAATCCAAAATAGACGCCTATCAAACCCAGTTGATAAACACAATCGCCACTCTGAGAAAAGCCCTAGAAGAACGTGGTCCCGAGACGCTCCCCACCCCCAATCCAATGCTGCCAATGACCAATCCCATTCTAAGCGAACTCCCCCGTTCTGAACCAACACTAGTGGAGGATCTAAAGGAATTTGAGGCCTACAGTCCGACCCTTGTGAGTTCGGATATCGCCACCTTTTCGTATCTTCTCCGAAAACACGGAGACCTTCTCCAGGCCATTCTGGGACAGGTGCCCCTTTTCGTCGCAAAGGAACGGAATGCCGCAGTCCGTCAGCGTCACATAGATCTCATTATGATTGAGCAGCAGCTCATTCTGAACAAGGTGGAACGAGGAGAGCCGCCTCATCCGAATCTCTGCGAACATATGGCCGTTCTCAGAGGAATTCGGCGTTTAGAGGATGAAACGGATAGAATGACGCTTCTTACCAAGTTCATCGCCAAGTACCAGGGCAAACGCAATGAAAACTGGATAGACTGTAATATTTGTAAGCAGCATCTTGTGTGTATGCACGAGCGTCTCCAGGTACAGGCCTTTCTCAATCCGAGTGAGAACGAGACAATTCAGAAGGAGATTGTTCTGAAGTTTGCCGGCGGAATGTTTCAGGGTCACTATATTTGTAGAAATTGCGGACAACCGATTCAGGAAATCGCATATGATACGAATCTCCAATTTGACGATGAGGGTCGGCCGATGAGTGGGCGGGCTGTTCTAGACGATACGAGCGTTCTGAAGGAGGAAGAGCTGGATCAAATCATCGCCATTCCTCTCAATACCGAGACAATCCCCACATTTACTACAAAAACAGAGACGCAGTATTACAAGATTCTGCGAGAACTCTCAGAACGTGTGGGAATCGCATTGGAGGAGGCCAAGGTGCGGAAATGTATAACACGGATGGATATTTTCGTGAGCTCGTTGCCGACACGGAAAGCATTTGCGGAACAGGAGGCAGAACGAAAGGCGGCGGCCGCCGCCGCCAACAAGAAATTCACAGCTCGCAATTATGACAGGATTCTGTCAAGAAATACGATTTGCTGTGCGGGAGCCTACCTTCTCGTGGATATTCAGACGGCTATTCCAGATTATAAGATTCACAGCTCACTCCCTGGTCTCCCTGTGGGTGTGACCCCTGGTTTTGGTGGATTTCCTCTAGATGAGAATACTGCCAACAAACAGGGTCTCATATATATGGCCTATGCGATTGCCTCGGTGACACGAAAAGAGGCGCCGTGGACAACGTCGGGATTTCAGGAGGAGGGCGTGCGAGAGACCCGTGTCGCCAGCATCCAGAAACTGATGGAGGACATTTTAGTCAATGTTATGGGCAGGTCTCCATCCATCAAACAGGAGATTGTGATAAAGAACCAGTATGTGAAGGAACTCACAGGAAGCAATAATGGTGACGGCAACATTATTGTTGGCGCCACTGTGAAAGCTCGTGACAAGATTCCTGTTAATTTCCTGCCCGATATGACGATGCCGACAAAGGCAGAGGCGGCCGCATCTGCCGAGGGTGCTCTTGTTCCAGAGGCCGCATCTTCTTCGCCGCGTCTCGTGGCAAAAGCGTGGATTCGGCAGGGAAATCAGCTCGCCCGTGAATTTTCCAAGCCGAGTCGCCAAAGTTTCATACCTGAAATCACGTGTTGCGACATAAATGTCCGAGACCCTGGGAGTTTCTGGACGACACACAGTGTCCCCTCACTCCCTATTCGTCAAATGAAGCCCTATATCCGTGTTCGTTCTCAACAAGTGTCGTTTAGTCCGAGACCCAAAGAGGATTTGGAGAGTGATTCCTTGGCTCTTCTTCAGGGACACGCCTATGAATTATACTTGAAGGTGTGTCATCAGGGACCCCAAAGGGGAATGCCGCACGAGCCAGGGCTCACGCACAAGTGCCATCTGTGTGGATTTCAGTTTCCCACTCATCCAAAGATTCTTGACCACGACGAGGGGAAAATCGCAGTGGAGAGTCAGGGTATAGTCACGACGCTGGATGCGTTTGAACCCCTTCTGGACACTGTTCGTACTTTGAACAATGTTCCGACTGTTCCGATAGCCATTCCGACACCGTGGGATGATACCTTGGTAGCCCTCGCATCTTTGGAACCTCAGCCCTTTGAGGAGAATCAATGGAACAGAACACTGATGGAAACCTTTACGGAACTCAAACGGATTGCCTCTTCGTCTGAAGATGCTACTTTGAATCAGGGCGACCTCGCCATTACTAATTCTGCACTTTCGGATTTAGTGAGTGCAGCAGAGGTTGCCATTTTCCCCCGATTCAAGGGCGTTATGAGTTCGCCTCAGATCACCCAGGCCAATCTGGCCGCCATCGCAGCTCTTCCTTGGACAAATTTTGTTCAGATTCTGGAAACCTATTTCATCGTTCCGTTCCAGAAAATCATAACGCGATTTGACAAGACGCAGATTCAACTGAACAAGGGACTCACAAAGAACTTTGCCCAAGACCACGTGGATGCTCTTAACAAGATTATGGCGGTGGATAATACAATTGTCAATCATTTCCAGCCACGACTAGCAAATTCCGGATATGCCGTTGCGAAACTCAGCCGTTTCATTCAGCAATTGCGTGCCATAACAGCCTTTAAGAACAGACTCCGAGCCAAATATTTCATAGGTGGAGATGTCACCTTTCAGTATATTCAGCAAGGTATGATCTACGGCCCCATTGCGGAACTTCTGGACTCCAGTGTTGTTCCCGAGGGGATTCAGGAATCGGTGGTTGTTGTATCGGACAAGTCTCCCGAGACAATCATACAGCTTGTGGGAATGACGATAAACAATTTCAAAAAGCAGCAACTCTCGTATAATGATGACCAGCTCCGACTCCTCATTCAGGCACGAAATGAGACAGAGGCGATGGGCATTGTTACGAAATTCATGGCCTTATCGGAAGAAGAGAGGGCAATGGATTCTATGAACCGACGAAAAGGGTTGGGACGCTGGGCTGTGGGTGGAACAAGCGTTATTTTCAAGTACGACGCAGATTATTGGGTACGAGAACGAGCGGAGAACGAGGCGGCGGGAATAGACGAGAATGTGTACGGCTTAAATCCCGAGGAGCAGCTGGAGAGAGCCGAGGGAGGTTATGACGTGGGGGATGGAAATGATGAATTTGCGGGTGAGGAGGGATACGGGGGCGGCGAGGATTCTTAGTAATAGTTTTTAACGCAGTAATCAATAAGGTGGAGCTCCGATGAAGTTGCTTCTATACGCGGGTTTTCTTTATTTAATTGGAATCGCAATAATTCTACTCGTGCAGCCTGGACTTATGTTTAGAGAGGATGGAGTATGGAAAGAATTCGGAATGGGACGGAATCCTGAGCGATATACCTGGATGCCCTTTTGGTTGTTTTCTATTCTGTGGGCAGTTCTATCCTATATGATTCTATTGCTTATGGCGAGTGCCAATATTCTTCCTGGAATACGGGCTCTTACCGACATTACTGTGAATGAGACAGAATACGAGATAAATGACATGGCATCTGTATCTGTAGGGAAGGCAAAGGCAAAGGCAAAGGCAGGAGGAGGAGCGAAGCCCGGTTACTATATTCTAAACAGCCAGGCCTCCAGAAACGGAGCTCCCACGTATATTTATCTGGGACCTGAGGCACCGAATCTCGTGTATTCAGAGAATCTAGCATAACTGGGACACACCCCCTGATATGAGTTGACCGGTTATGACTCCGAAACAAGCCCAGTAACCGGCACCAAATCCTGTATAAACAGGATTTTCCTGTTCTGCGGCTTCAATGGTAGTGACAGTCGGATCTCGTATAAGCAGGCTAATAACAGGAGCCTTAAAAAAGGTGCCTATTATTCCAATATAGGGAAGAGAACTTGATCCTATCACCATCATAGCCGCATAGAGAAATCCCAAAGTATAGAGAGCACTCGTAAAAATGCTCCCCATATTAATACTCGCACACCCATTTGTCTTTTGATTTAATACATTAAGGCCTACACTGACAAGATATACACATATTGGAAATACGAGCCAATATAGGATATTGAAATAGAATCCCATTGTATTTTTAAATAAATACAGGACCGTAATGCCGATGAGCGTCATAACTCCTATGCCGATGGAGGTTCCGAGGTTTGTAGATACGCTGGAGGCAGTGGCAGAACCAGATGCAGAGGCAGAAGTAGTCGCAGAGGCAGTCGCAGCCTTTTTGGATTTTTTAGATACCTTTTTGGGTTTTACAACTACGGGCTGAGCCTGTGAATTCATCTATCGTTGGATAATTTATAAATAAACAATAAAAGAAGGAATGGCTACGCCCAAGGAGAATAAGGATCTGATAAAGGAGTTTTACAAGGGAATCAATAAAAAAAAGGCGGGGTATGAATACTCTCCAACAGGTGAATTGTTAATCAAAAACAAGTCGGGAGAGGTGGCAAAGACTGTTACGCTGCCCACATATCGTTCTCCGACAGAGACGGAGCTTGTAGAACAAGAGACAAAGAGGTTGGAGGCGATCATAGCAGCGGAGAAGGTATTTGAGGAGGCTCGGGACGCTAGCCGAAGGGCTGAGCTGCCGAGCGAGATAAAACATGCGATGCGTGCCGTAGAACTTGCGGATCAGGCTCTACAACGTGTTCGGTATCCACTTACACAGGTGAGTATCTATGAATCCATCCCCATAAAGAGCATTCTGTTTGAAATGAAGAAGGATGAGCATAAGATAAAGGACGTATTTGCCTTTGTGGGACGGCCTTTTACATTAGAAGAGTATTATGTTCGGTCCACTCCTTTAAGTCCTCTGCCCCAGGATCAGACTCAGCCGTCTTTAGGCCCTCTCGTCGTTCCAGAGGTCGCCACAGGTCTTCCAGTTCTATTGGTTTCATTGCCTGCCGAGACGAATCCTGCCGGATTTCTCAGCAGTTGGTGGCCTGTTTATTTTACATACAAGGGTACGACATATAGTAATGCGTATCAGGGAATTATGGCGGAGCTTGCTAAATCATTTAATAATGAGGCTTTGGCAAGCACTATTCGGGCAACTCCTTCGCCTGAGATGATTGAACTTACATTGGATATGATACCCGAGGCGACAGATACTACGCGGAATGACCGATTAAAAACGCTCGTATACGATGTGAATAAGGAGTTATTCAAGGCACATCCAGAATTGGGTGAAAAGTTATTACAGACCGGAGAGAGACCAATAGGATATGTACCGCCTGAAGATACAACCGATACCTTTTTGGGGATTGGACTGGATATTGAAAATCCGGCTGCGAAGGATCCGACGAAATGGACGGGTCAAAATATTTACGGAAAGGCGCTAGAGGCGATTCGGGCAGAGATTCGTACAATAACTCTCTCGGAGCAACCACAGCAACAGCAACCTGTTGTTATTGCCCCTCCTAAGAAAGTACGATTGCTGCGTAAAAAGACAGTGGCAGAAGCTACAGGAGAAGCTATAACGACAGCAACGGGAGCAGTCACAAACGCAATTTCATCCGTACCAGCTGTTGCGACCAAGGCATTTACAGGAATATCAAATGCTATTTCGTCTATAGCTAAAGTTGCGAATGCAATAACGCCAGCAACTGCGATTGCCAATGTAGCAGTTGCTGCTAAAGCAGCACCCGCTATTACTGTAGCAAATGTAGCAAATAATGTAGCCGCAGCAGCCTTAATTTAACGGATAGGTCTTCAGCTTCGCCTCACTCTTATCACAATCCACTGCCGTGGCCTTGTATTTATAACACACCCCATTTTTATCCTTATAGGATACTTTTCCCGCATTATCAGGCGTAGGATACTTGTACACTACCATTTCCTGGGGCTTTACAAAATAGAACCCTGCGATTCCAAGTGCGATACCAATAAGAAAGGGTACAATCATAAAGTGCTTGAACATTCCCCTATTTGTACATTTGAAAATAAATATCCAGACCTCTTGGTAGGGGAATGCTCAAGGACTTTCTAAAAAGTAAAATGTTTAATATGGTATTTAGTTTTGCCATTGGATTAGGTATAATTGCTATATTACGCCCCGTGTGTCTAGGGGATAGCTGTAAGAAAGTAAAGGCACCGAATACTGTTGATTGGGATGGATTTGTTTATAGAATGGGTGCCAAGTGCTATGAATACAAGTCAGAAATCATAGACTGTCCAACAGAAGGATATGTAGAGTCGTTTACATGTGGTCGCCAGAGAGTGTCGCGTTACGCGGATGATGAATGATTTCTTATGTGAAGCGAGAAATGTCTAGCGCAGGTACGATGTTGTCTGATCTCAATTCAAGTGCTCCGGATGGAGATAATGACCTCGTTCAGAGAATTCTGGCGGATTTGAATACTACGGAAAGTCCGTCCAATCCTGTCTTTCAGGGAGGAGGAGGTGGCGGTGGCGCACCTCCCTTTCCGGGCTCCAACGGTCGTGTTATATCCTCCCCCAATCCTAATACCACCTATCCTTTAGCAATGGATCCGGCCACCGCTACAGCCCATTTAATTGGCAAGTCCTTTCCGTCTTCTGCCGATTTTGCGACTATGATGGGTCAGGGAAATCAGGGACAAGGAGGACAAGGAGGGCAAGGAGGACAGTGGCAAGGAGGAGCCCCGGCGCCTCCCGCACCTATGCTTACACAGCTCA
>Ga0114974_10004540_pt1 | contig 10402 bp, 8 predicted proteins | sample S_130206_EF_Meta_FD_87318 | JGI IMG/M metagenome (GOLD analysis project Ga0114974, IMG submission 87318) | Freshwater microbial communities from Lake Simoncouche, Canada to study carbon cycling - S_130206_EF_MetaG | ecosystem: Environmental > Aquatic > Freshwater > Lake | place: Lake...
GCTGGAGTCGCGCGGTCAGGGCCATGGCCCCAAGCGCGAACATTCCGGCGAGGAGGATTCCACCCTCCTCATGGACGCCACCATGAAATCCGACATGCCGCCGCTGGCCCTGCCCAAGAAGCCTTATATGGAAGACGCCAAGCGCATCTGGGAAGAAATGGGCCTGCCGCAACTGCGCCCGCAATCCCCCTGGTTCGGCTATTCGCTGGGCGACTGGCTGCCCCAGTGGGATCAGGCGGCGGCGCGGGCGGCGAGCGGACACTATCTTGAAAATGGCCGGATCAGCGCCCAGCAGCAACGCAAGGGACTGGTCCCCGAAACCAAGTTCAGGCCGGACGAGCCCTGAGGCAGGGGAGGCGCCATCCTGAGCGAGTAGGCGGAGCCCTACTTGTGTTCTCAGGGCCCGAGAATTTGCACCAGACGATCACGCTCGGGCTCGGGCGACTGATACCAACGGCTATCTGCCTCGATCCAAATCACCACATTCCCGCATCCCGATGATCTGATGGTGTCGGGCAGTTCAATGAGTTTGTTCCAGGCCTGCTGATCGCCTCTATGATGGCGCCATTCTTGTCGAAGAACCGGTTTGAGAGCCAATTGGCGCGCATATATTGGCAGACGGCGTTCGTCATGTTGATTCAGTTCTTGATCAAGTCTTCAAGAACTTTCACAGCCTCAGGTAAGGCTTGAGAGGATCTTTCAGTGATGAACTTCGCTTCATCCTTCAGATAGCATTTTGTGTTCAATTCCGCTTTTCGGAATTCGTCGAGCATTTTCTTATCTTCGCAGGCTGTCTCAAAGCCTTTGTTCAGCGCGTCTACTGCAATCTGAGGCACTTTAGGGGGGAGAAAAATGGTGAAACGGGCATAGGAAATCAGTGGCATAAACCATGCTTCCCAGAGCGGGCCATTTGGATCACGCCCATAAACTTCCTTGAAAAGCTGATTAAACGTTGGAACGTCCGGAAGGTCCGGGTCCGGGTTGATGCGATTGTCTTTTGGATCCCAAACTCCGGTTTGGAAGACCGGAACGATCACCCCAGCCAACACGTTGGGCCGTACGATTGTTTTGTAAGCTCCCGGCGTATTCCATCCAAGATCAAGTTCACCGCGCTCAGTAGCTAATGTGACGTCATGCGAGCCCTTGTATCCGCTGATCCCTTTATATGACACGCCTAACATTCTCAGCCCAGCTTGGCCCAACATCGCTGAATTTCCCTCGGGTGATTGATAGCCGAAGTGCAGAGTCTTTCCCACCTTCATGATGTCCGTAGGCTTTTTTATGCCGGTTCGCGCAGAGGCGAAAATAACGGCGCCTCCGCCTTCAGGATTGTATATTGGGAGCATTTCGCCAAGATTGTGGCGGACACCCTGGCCACCAAAAATATGCCTCATGTAGAGACCACCTACGACGATCCCCATGGCGGTTCCATCACGGTTTGAAACGTTGTAAAGGTGGTTCATCATCGCGACGGAACCGATACCCGGCATGTTTTGTGCAATCACACGAGGCGAGCCAGGGATATACTGTCCAAGATATTGGGCAATAATTCGCCCCTGTAAATCGGCCGAACTTCCGACATCGCTACCTACCAGGAGACTGATTGTCTTTCCCTTGAAGTGAGCCGCCATTGCGGCTTCATCGGATGCCGCAATGGAGGAACCAGTCGATTTCAAAAGCGCCCCAATGGCCACTACCGACCAGACAAGGGCAGTTATGCGGGTTCCCATCAAATGCGCCATCGTCGTTCCTCCACTTTTTTATTGCTTCAAGAGACCAACTCCAGGAAATGGTAATCATGCGCAGCGCAAGCGCACGGTTCGGGGTCAGACCCCTATGCGTCCAGTGTTCTTGACCTTGAAGAGCCGCCCTCCTTCGGTCGTGATGAACAGGAGGACATTATTGGCGCCTCCAAACGAACAGCCTGTTGGCAGATCATCAGGGATCGAGTGAGTTTCAATAATCTGGCCTGTCGGCGAGAAAACATAAGCCAAAGGCCCGGGGCCAGCTTTTTTCGATCCCGCGACGACCACAAGATTTCCGTTCATGTCGACGCACATCCCGGCGCCGCCGCGGTGTGCGCCATTATGATCGGCGCCAAAAGAGTGAAGCAGACGATAGGGTCCCAAAGCGCCGTCCGATCCGACAGGATAGGCCCGGATCTCTCTTATTCCGGAATCCTTCAGCCCATCGCTGACGTAAAGCACCGAATTGTCGGGCGACATCGCCAGGCCACGGGGCTCGCTGGTGTCGAACGACGCACGTTTGATATGCCATTCCCTTTTCTGGGTTTCAAAATCGATCCGCAGAATCGAGCAATGGTCCAGCATTGGGTATATCTGTGGACCGCGTGTCCGAAGTTCGCTGTAGATATCGGTGAACCAGATCCGCCCTGCTTTGTCGGTGATGATATGGTGCGGATGGTTATGCCGGGTTCCTCCCAGCTTTGTGGAAAGAACCGCAGTCGACCCATCATTCTTGAACCAAGCGATTCTCCGCGACCCGCTTTGAGCCCCGTACACGCTGCCATCAGGGGCGGAGGCAAGTCCACTTGTGCGCTGCGTATAGCGGCGAAAGTAGCCAATATCGCCTGTGTCGGGGTTAAGATGAAGAATCTCGCTCTTGATCACCTTACAGAACAAGAGCGCGCCGTTGTGCCACAAAGGCCCATCGAGCACATCATCGAATGACCCACCAATTTGCTCAAAAGTCCATGACATAGACGTGCTCCTGTTTTTATACTGGCATACCTTGGATATTAAAGCGGATGCGCCAAACTGAACCACGTGCGGCCATATACATCGACTTCCAGTCGCTATCGCCCCAGGCCATGTTAGCGCAGTGCTCCGGCACAAGTATTCGCCCGAGAAAATTTCCGGCGGGATCAAGGACATGAACACCCGCTGGACCCGTGCAATAGACGTTACCCTCGACGTCGACTTTCATCCCGTCTGGATTGCCTGGCTCAACCCCATGGATGTCTGCAAATAAACGGCCATTGCTGAGAGAACCGTCGCTCTGCACGTCAAACGCCTTGATGTGACGGGCTCCAGTGTCGTTCACATAGAGAGTTTTCTCATCAGGTGAGAAAGTAAGCCCATTGCAGCCGGGGACGTCCTGGGTCACGAGCATTAACTCGCCGGTTTCCTGATCAATGCGATAGACGCCGCTGTAATCAAGATATTGTTGCAGATCCTCGCCCTCCATTTCGACGATCCCCATACCACCTGGGGGATCGGTGAAATAAATGGCTCCGTCCGACTTAACAACAATGTCGTTCGGAGTGTTTATCTTGACGCCCTTGTAGGTTGTGGCGAGCGGCTTGATGGATCCATCATGCTCCTTCCTCCAGACCGTCCGATTGGTCCATCCTGCGACCACAAGGCGCCCCTGCCGATCAAAGGTCATGCCGTTTGCATGTTCACTTGGATTAAGCACGACCTCACGGCCAACATCCGGAGTCCACTTCCAGATTGTGTCTCCTATGATGTCGGTCCAATAAAGCGCTCCTTCCCGAGCGTTCCATACTGGGCCCTCCGTAAAGATATGTCCATGTGAGATTCGTTCAAGGACCGCATGCTTCGATATAAGCTCATCGAATTTCTTACTGGCAGATTCGACATACATATTGACGTCCTCCAGATACGATAGTCGTCGTCAGTCTTTTACCCCACCATGATGTTTGATCACCGACTTTCTCTCACCAAACATCCTGCTAAGCGTTACAGAACGGATCGTGGAGGCCGCACCCCAAAACCAATTCCTTCCGTTCCAGCCTTATATTTCCATTCCCTCGTGTCTTCAGGTCCAGAACCTTCGATTGCGTTGAGGCATAAGATGCCTATCACTTCAAAAACCAATGGCGACATGCGGCCCGCCACCACCGGCTTTTCTGCAACACACGCTCTAAACCTTGAACTTTTGGCCACTTTGCCTTTTCTTGCGCCCCAATTCTGAGGACCGGTAAATCGCTCCGCCGTCTATATATTCTCCACCCTGGTCCGATTATTCACCCCCGGCTTTAGCGTTCGGATCCCAAAGTCGATGCAGGCTGCCATTGATGCGAGCAGTGCGAATGTCGACGACGGTTGTCCTGCCCGCCTTGGTGGTTGCTATTGCCGCCTTCAATGTCTGAGCTAAGCTCGCGGGATCGGAAATTTCGAACGCCTCTGCGCCAAGAGCCTTCGCCAAAGCGGAAATATCAACGCCTGTGTGAAAACGTGCATGCGCGAGCCGCTGGCTTTTGCCGCCATCTGTGTCAGCGTATCTTCTGTTATTCTTGACGATGATCAGGATTGGGGCATCGTTACGGATGGATGTCTCGATATCCAGCGCGGTCTCGTTGAAGGCCTCCTCTCCAATGAAGGCTACAACGAGTTTTTCGGGATGAGCTTTTTTTGCGCCCATAGCGGCGCCGATCGACCATCCCATAGCGCTCTGCACGCCGAACCCCAGAAATCCACGCGGTGTGGTTGTCAAATAATGCTGGGAGGTGGATCCGCGCACAGTTCCCGCATCATGTAGAACAATGGTCTCTTCCGGCTTCACCAACTTGTTGAATTCTGCGGTGACCCGAAACGGATTAATCGGGATTTCAGCTGATTCCAGAACTTTTCTCGACAGATCGTCCCATTCGCCTTTCAAAGCGCGAATCTCGCTTTTGTATTCTGCTGAAACGACTTTTTCGCCCTTCAGCATCGCGACGCATTGATCATGAAGTTGTTTGAGCACAACGCGCGCATCCCCCAGCAATTCAACATCTGCTAGATGATCGCGGTTCAGTTCAGTAGGATCGATATCCACCTGTATGTGCTTCACCCCAGCGCCTGGACGCACCTGTGTCGCGTGACGTTTAAATCCACATCCAATTGTTATTATGACATCTGCATCACGCGCCAGTTTTGTTGCGGCTGAAGATCCATAGGAGGCGCGGCCAAATCCACCGATGCCCACTGACAAATGATGCGTTTCAGGAAATGCGCTCTTCCCGTTAAGGGTCGTAGCGACGGGCAGAGAGATGGCTTCCGCGAAAGCGACCAGCTCGTTGGTCGCCTCAGAAAAAAGTGCGCCTGCGCCCACATAGAGATAGGGTCGCTTGGCGCTTAATATCATTCGGCAAGCATCTGCAATGGCGTCCGGATCGGCCCCCGACCGCACGCGGCGACGCGATTGGATTGCCTGATAGGCTACAGGCTTGCACAGCATGTCCGAGACGTCATATGGCATGCCGATCACTACCGGACCAGGTCTACCCGTCGTCAAATGCATGAATGCGCGCCGAATCACCTCATCCGTCTGATCAGGATAATCTATGATCGTGGTCCATTTGCTGACAGGACGAAACATCTCGATGAATGGGATTTCTTTCGTTTGTCGATTGGCTTGTTCCGAGCGGTCATTATGGCCCGCAAAAAACAGAACGGGCACTGAGTCGCCCCAACTGTTCACAAGGCCGCCCATAAGATTGGCGGCCGCCGGTCCGGCATCGGTGAAAACGACTGCTGGTCTGCCACTGGCGCGCGCAAATCCATCGCAAATGTCAAAAGCGACACGCTCTTGTCGCGTGTACATCAGGGTTACCTCTGGGCGGTTAGCGATCGCGTCCAGCAGGCGCCCGATTGACTGCCCGGAGATGCCGGCCGCAAGGGTGACCCCCTCGGAAACCAACGCCTCTGCTATTTTCTCGCTCACCTTCATGAAAGCCCCATTTCTGCACTGAGGAACAGTTCAGTTTGATCAGGAATACGTCGACACAAGCGCCAACTGCGCGGCCGTCATTGAGCTTCGATTTTCCATCCCAAACTGATGCATTCTGCTAGACAGAACGCCGTTCTTTTTTATATAATGCTTTCGACGATAACCGTTGTCAAGCGCGCTGACGTTATGCCCAGAACAGTGGACATCTCTTTCACATAGGGAAAAACGCCAAACCAAGAACAGTCCTGGTGGTTTAGAAGCAGTAAGCGGCCAATCACCCCAGGATGTCAGAAAGGAGATGCCAAAATGGACACTGCGACAGACGCGCATCATGAAAAAGCCGACGCCGTTTCTGCTGTTGATCGCGCACTTTCGATTCTCTGCGCGTTCGGGGCAAATGACCAATCGCTCAGCCTTGCGGAACTGTCGCGTCGCACCGGCCTCTATAAAAGTACGATATTACGCCACCTACAGTCGCTTGAGCGGCGATCTTTCATGATCCGCGCCACCAACGGAAATTATAGATTAGGCCCTATGCTCCTCCAGTTGGGGAATGCCTATCTCAAGGGATTCAATCTGGAGGGCGTTCTGCTTCCATTGCTTGAGAGCCTCGCGTTGGAAACTGAGGAAAGCGCATCTTTCTTCGTAGTGGAAGGTGGTTCGCGGCGTTGCCTCTACCGTGTGGACAGCAAACAACAGGTCAGACACGCTGTTGAAGTGGGAGTGCCGCTCGATTTACGGCTGGGAGCCTCTGGGAAAGTCTTCCAGACCTTCTCTGATCAGTCAGGCAAGGCGATTAACGTGCTCGTGAAGCAACTTCCATGCGTGGCGGCAGGGTCAGCTCCACTGGATATCTCCTCCATCAGTTGCCCGGTTTTTGGCGCGGACTACCGATTGCTTGGCGCCATTAGCGTCGCGGGTCCGGAGTTTAGATTCAATGACGAGTGCCGGAGAATGGCCGCGCCGATTCTTATTGACGTATCACGGAAGCTAACAAAATTTATGGGTGGTGCATCAACCATATTTGATTGATGGGCATTTCGCTCGGATGCAACGTTGCGCGAGCGATTTCCCGACATGATGGAGGAAGCGTAGGGAGGGAAAATCCATATCGTGAGCGTCTTTGCCGGCGGCGCCGAAATCAGTCTCACCATGGAATATGGGAAGCCCACGGATGGAAGAACAACTGCTGTAGATGGGAGGCCGCAAAGCATGATTGGCGTCCCGGCGGTGATCTGTCCGTCGTAACATTTGAACGCCCCCGCAGACTGTCAACGCTTTCATCTGCGATGATGTTAGTCTCGTCTTCGCTCCTTGTGGCCACGATGAACCAGAAAACCTCAATGTCCCTGGTTCAAAGGTTTGCGGCAGAGGCCCTGAAGCGGGACGCATATTCAAATGCCCTGTTTTTGGACGTACAATAAAACGGCGTTGCCGACGCAATTAAAAAAATATACACTTTGAAAAAATTTGAGAGGTGGGGAGGCAAACGGGCCATGTTTGATGCTGATCGGATCAGTTTAGCTGACTGCAAGCTGCGTGTCAGATCATTCTTTGTTGCAGGTTCGTGGCTCAGAAGGGTCGGAGCGTCTGTTTCTCAAACTCTTTTCGCATGCGTCGTTACTTCCGGTTTTACAGTTGTTCAGGCGCGAGCGCAGGGCGCCGATGATTTCTATGCGGGAAAGATCCTGAAGTTATATGTCAGCGCGGTCGCTGGCGGTGGCTATGACAATATTGCGCGCGCATTCTTGCGACACTTCACCATGCATTTGCCGGGCCAGCCAACCGGGCAGGTCTTGAACATGGTTGGCGGCGGCGGCGTCGTCATGGCCAATTGGGCCTACAATGTGGCGCCTCGCGATGGAACCATGATTGGCATGCCAAATCTCAGCATGGTCATGGATCAGATCGTGATGCCTGGTACTGTGCGGTTCAATGCGTCGAGTTTCAACTGGATCGGCAATATTGAACCGCAAACGATGTCCGTCTTCACCTGGCATGGCTCCACCACAAAAACCATTGAAGACGCCCGTCGGCGCGAAACCGTGATGGCTGCTTCCACGAAAGGGTCGCCGCTTCAGCAAACGCTGTCCTTGGCTAACCTGACGTTGGGCACGAAATTCAAGATCGTCATGGGTTACAATGAAACTCGTGTCATGGCCATCGAACGGGGCGAGGTTGAGGGCAGCGCGTCCAGCGTGCAGAATTTCGCTGTCCTGGCGCCTCATTGGCTGGAGGCCAAGCCCTCTCTTATTAACATTCTCGCCATCAACGCCAAGGAACGGCTGCAAAAATTTCCTGATGTGCCGACCATGCTCGAACTGACTACAGACCCCAAGCACAAGGCGATGCTTGAGTTTATGATGTTGCAGTCCCTGACGGGACGCGCGATCTTTGCACCTCCAGAAGTCCCGACTGCCCGGGTGCAGGCGCTGCGCGCTGCATTCGACGCAACCATTGCCAGTGGCGCTTTCATTGAGGATATGAAGCGATTGAAGGTGGAGGTTGAGCCGACGTCGGGACGAGATCTGGCGGACAGCATAGTGAAGGTGCTGAACGCATCGCCCGAAACCGCCGCCCTTGTTCTAAAGGCGATCGAATAGACTTCAATTGACAACACAAGCAGGAGGAACGAATGGTTAGACCTATCAGGCGCATTGTGGCGGGCAATGATGATGGTGGCAAAGCGGTTGTCCTGAGCGATGGTCCCTCGCCAGATGTCCTGCTGGATCCTGCCCGTCCCGGTTTTGCATCCACCCGGCTGTGGGTGTCCGATCATACCCCGGCGAAGGTGGCCGGCATTCGCGAGACATTGAATTCGCCCCATAGGCTTGAACCTCCCGCCAACGGGACCATGTGCCGTTTCGTGGAGTTTCCGCCGGATGGGGATCATATCGCGCAGGTCAGCCCAGCTGAGGTCAAGGCTTGGTTCGAGAGCATGCAAAGCGGTCATGCGCAGGTCGCTGGACCTCATCCTTATATGCAGCGCACGCGCAGCCTTGATCTGTGTTATGTGTTGGAAGGGGAACTTACTCTTGTCCTTGATCAGCAAGAGGTCGATGTTCGCGCGGGCAATGCCGTCGTGATCAATGGCGCGCGTCATGCCTGGAGCAACCGTTCAAAGGCGCCGGCGATCGTGATCATGTCACAGCACGGCGGCGTTGATAAATCCGCGCCGGAGCCTCCATCCGCGCCTCATCTTGGCGACACAGCGCCTCCGCCCGCGAATGTTTCCGAGCTTATCCGCCGGGTCATTGTCGGTCAGGACGAGGCGGGAAAATCCTGCGTCGTCTTTGATGGACCGGTCCAGAACATTTTCCCCCGTCCGACCGGCGCTTGGTTCTACGAACTATGGACTTTGGATGAAGGGCCGGCCCATCTCGCGGGTAACGTGGATGCGGGACGCAAGGGCCGCAGCGTCATGCACTCGCCCCCAGCCGCTGGCGCAAATTGGCGGATCTCGTTCTCCGCCACGTCTAAGCCGCCGGAAAAAAAAGTGGTCTCCGTGGAGTCTGGCACGGCCAAAAGCATGGACACAGGCGGTGGAACCGAGCGTCGCCATGGCGGACCTGTGGCGGGGATGCATCGAACTCCATCGCTTGATTACGCCATCTGTCTTGAAGGCGACCGTGTGTTGTTGCTTGAGGACAGCGAAGTCGTTCTCAACAAGGGCGACGTTGTCATACAGTGTGGAAACTGGCACTCGTGGGGACCTAAGTCCGATGTCCCCACCATCATGAGCTATGTCATGATTGGCGGGGAATTTGGCTAGGTTTATTTTGGCGCCCAGAGCCGGTCCAGAACCGGGTTGGCTCTGGTCGTCACAATATCGACAACAGTGGTGTGGCCCGCATTCACCAGGGCGATGGCTTCGGCGAGCTTTGCGCTCAATTGGTCAGGATGATCGATGCGGACCGTTTTTGCGCCCATCGAGATGACGAAGGCGCCAATGTCGAGGCCTCGGTGGAAGCGCGCATGATCGATGCGCCGATCATTGCGGCTGCTTTCGGGCATTTGCTTGCGATTGTTCTTCACGATGACAAGGATCGGCGCTTCATTGCGGACGGAGGTTTCGATATCCATCGCCGTTTCCTGAAATGCCTCCTCCCCTATGACGGCGATCACAAGCTTCTGCGGCGCGGACTTCTTGGCGCCGAAGCCTGCACCCAGAGACCAGCCCATGGAGCTTTGCGCGCCAAAGCCAAGGAAATTGCGCGGGGTCACGGCGGGATAGTGATAGCAGATGGTTCCTCGAACGGTGCCCGCGTCGTGCAGGATTATGGTATTGGCGGGATCGATCAACGCGCAGAGTTCATGGGTGACGCGGAACGGATTGAGCGGAATGGCCTGGGAGGTGAGTTCGGGTTCACACAGGCTGACCCATCTATCCTTCAATGACCGTATCCGCTCGATCCGGTTGACGACTGGCGTCAGTCGCTCGGGCGTGAGACGATTCCTCGCGCTGTCGATCATCTGTTCGAGAACGAGCCGCGCGTCGCCTTGAATTGCGATGTCCGCAAGTTGGCTTCGGTTTATCTCCGTGGGCTCGATGTCGATCTGTATCAACTTGACGCCATCGGCCGGCTTTTTGCGTGTGGCCTCCCATTTGAAGCCGCATCCAATTGACAGGATGACATCCGCATCGCCTGCCACATCGGCTGCAGGGAGCGTGTGGTACCGCCCCCGAATGAACCCGCCGATCCCC
>Ga0114974_10004542_pt1 | contig 10401 bp, 13 predicted proteins | sample S_130206_EF_Meta_FD_87318 | JGI IMG/M metagenome (GOLD analysis project Ga0114974, IMG submission 87318) | Freshwater microbial communities from Lake Simoncouche, Canada to study carbon cycling - S_130206_EF_MetaG | ecosystem: Environmental > Aquatic > Freshwater > Lake | place: Lake...
AAGAAGGTCGTGCCGAAGTTACGATCGGTAATCAGCATGGTGATCGCAGCCGCCAGAACCGGCAGCGAGAGCAGCAGCAGGAAGGCGGTGACCAGTTCGGACCAGACAAACAGCGGCATCTTGTGCAGCGTCATGCCAGGAGCCCGCATGTTGAATATGGTGGTGATGAAGTTGATCGCGCCCATGATCGAGCCAGCGCCCGCTAGATGCAGCGCAAAAATGGCGAAATCGACCGCCGGCCCGGGTGATCCCGAGGTCGACAGCGGAGCATAGACCGTCCAGCCGGTGCCAGCCCCGATGCCCGTGCCGCCCGGCAGGAAGGCCGACATCATCAACGAGCAGAACCCGGCAAAAGTCAGCCAGAACGAGATGTTGTTCATGCGCGGGAAGGCCATGTCCGGCGCGCCGATCATCAGCGGAACGAACCAGTTGCCGAAGCCGCCGATCATCGCCGGCATAACCATGAAGAACACCATGATCAGGCCGTGCGCCGAAATCAGTGCGTTGCAGGTGTGCAGGGTCTGGTCGAAGGTCGGGTTCACCGCGCCGAAGAACGTGGCGATCTTGCCGAGATACTGGATGCCCGGATGCGCCAGTTCCAGCCGCATCAGGCCCGAAATCGCGCCGCCGACCACGCCGGCGAAAACCGCGAAGATCAGATAAAGCGTGCCGATGTCCTTGTGGTTGGTCGACATGAACCAGCGGGCAAAGAAACCCGGCTTGTGGTCATGATCGTGATGGGCGTGTCCGTGGGCATCGTCGTGCGCCTGGAAGTGGTCAGCGGTGGTAGCCATGATATTGCGAACCTTCGTCTTGAGCCAGCTGGATCAGGCTTTGGGAGCCGGAGTGGCGGAAGCGGCGGGAGTGGCGGCAGGCGCTGCGGTTGCAGCAGCTGCAGGAGCAGCGGCGGCGGGAGCCTCTGCTGCGGTGGATGCGGCGGGCGCAGGCTCAGGCGCGCCATCGACCTTGCCGCCCGACTGGGTCAACACCCAGGCGTTATATTGCGGACGCGGCAGCGCCTCGACGACGATCGGCATATAACCATGACGCGCGCCGCACAGTTCGGAGCACTGGCCATAATAGACGCCGGGCTTCTCGACGAACATCACCTTTTCATTGATGCGCCCTGGCACACCGTCGAGCTTGAACCACAGCGATGGCACGGCAAAGGAGTGAATCACGTCGGAACCGGTGATCTGCATGCGGATCGGCTCGCCGGCCGGAACGACCATGCGGAAATCCGCACCAAGCTGGGCCGGTTCGCCGCGCTTCACAGCCTCGGCATCGGGCAGCATGTTCGAAACAACCTCGAAGCCGCCGTTATCGGGATAGCTGTAGGTCCAGAACCACTGGTTGCCGGTTGCCTTGATCGTCAGAGTCTTGGCGGGGGGCGATTTGAACTGCTTGGCGAGAAGATCGATTGACGGCACGGCAACGCCGACCAGGATCAGCACCGGCACCAGAGTCCAGATGATCTCGATCAGCGTGTTGTGGCTGGTCTTTGATGCAACAGGATTGGCGCGCTTGTTGAAGCGAATGATGACCCAAAGCAGCAGCCCAAGCACCAATGCCGACATCGCCGCAGCAACAATCAGCAGCGGACCATCGTGGAGCCAGCGGGCATAATGGCCAAGCGGAGAAAACTGGGTCTGGAGGCCGATGCCGCCCGGAACCGGCATGCCGACGCCCTCGGTTGGCTTCATCGGCACATAACCGCCCGGTGCCACGGCCAGCCGGTCGGCGGCAGCGGAAGTCGCCGTAGCAGCCGCAGCCTGGGCCCAGGCGAGTTGCGGGGCCAACAGCAAAGCCAGAGTAGTTGCGGGGGCCTTTACCATGTGGCCCGCTGAGCGGGCATATTCGCCTAATCTCATTATCATGCGCTTTCGTCTTGCCAAAATGGGCAGGAAAATGAGCCCCTGCCCGCATTTCGAAACAGTGGGAACAAAACCCACATGCTCCCCGTTTGGCCGGGCCTATACGCGCGCTTGCGAGGCACCTCAAGCGCCTCTAGGGGATATTTTTTGCCGGGTGGAAAACTGGTACACTGGCAGACCTTACAACACGCCCAAGGAACGGCAATCCCATGCAGGAACAAGAAGTGCTCGCTGAATTCCGCAGCTGCGATGCTTTGCTGGAAGGGCACTTCCTGCTCTCCTCCGGTCGCCACAGCGGTCACTACCTGCAATGCGCCCGGGTCTTGATGGACCCGATGCGCGCCTCGCGGCTGGCCGAAGCCCTCGCCCACAAGCTGCCGCGCGACTTGCGCAAGCGCATCGCAAAGGTGGTTTCACCTGCCATGGGCGGCCTGATTATCGGCCATGAAATGGGCCGTGCACTGGGAATTGAGGCAATTTTCGTGGAGCGGCCTGAAGGTAGCTTCGGCCTGCGCCGCGGTTTCACCATTGCCGAAGGCGAGGAGATATTGCTGGTCGAAGACGTCGTCACCACCGGGCTTTCCTCGCGCGAAGCCATTGCGGCTGTCGAAGCTGCAGGCGGCAAGGTCGTCGCCGCGGCTGCGCTGATCGATCGCTCGGCCGGCACGGCTGATCTTGGCGTGCCGTTCTATCCGCTGATCGCGCTCAACTTCCCGACCTATGCGCCCGAAGAAGTTCCGGCCGAACTCGCTGCCATACCGGCGGTCAAGCCGGGAAGCCGGGCCCAATGAACGGATCTAGGACGTGATTCCAGGCCATCTCCGACTCGGCGTGAACATTGATCACGTCGCCACCATTCGCAATGCGCGCGGCGGAGATCATCCCGATCCAGTGCGCGCTGCCGAAGTGGTCGCGCGCGCCGGCGGCGACGGCATCACCTGCCATTTGCGCGAAGACCGGCGCCACATCCGCGACGAGGATCTGGCGCGCATCCAGGCCGCCACCTTGCTGCCGCTCAATTTTGAAATGGCAGCAACCGAGGAAATGCTGGAAATCGCCCTGCGCCACATGCCGCACGCCGCCTGCATCGTCCCCGAGCGCCGCGAGGAGCGCACCACCGAAGGCGGGCTCGACGCAGCGGGGCAGCACAACCGGCTCGCCCCCGTCGTGGCGCGGTTGAGCGACGCCGGCATCCGTGTCAGTCTGTTCATCGCGCCCGATGTCCGCCAGATCGAAGCGGCGATGCGGCTGGGCGCGCCGGTGGTGGAGTTCCATACCGGCGATTATGCCCATGCCGAGGTTGAAGAACGCGCCGTTCAGCTCAAGCGGCTGTCTGATATGGCAGCCTTGGCCGCCAAGAACGGCATCGAGCCGCATGCCGGGCATGGATTGACGTTCGAGAACGTCCAACCAGTTGCCGCAATCCCGCAGCTCGCGGAGCTCAACATTGGCCACTATCTGATCGGTGAGGCAATCTTCATCGGGCTGGAGGCCAGCATTGTGAAGATGCGCGAATTGATGGATGCGGCGCGTCCTTCGATGCTTTGACCAGCTCAGCACTCAGGATGATCGGATGATTTTGGCCATCGGCTCAGACCTCTGCAACATAGAACGCATCCAGAACTCACTGGACCGTTTCGGCGAACGCTTCGAGAACCGTGTCTTCACCGAAATCGAACGCGCCAAGGCTGCCAAACGTCCGTTCACCAAAGCCGGAACCTATGCCAAGCGCTTTGCCGCCAAGGAGGCCTTCTCCAAGGCCGTGGGCACCGGCTTCAAGGCTGGCGTGTTCATGAAGGACATTGGCGTGGTCAACAAGAAGAGCGGCGCGCCGACTTTGGCGCTGACCGGCGGGGCTGCGGCGCGGCTTGCCGCAATCACACCGGAAGGGCATGAGGCCGTGGTTCATCTGACGCTCACTGACGACCATCCATGGGCGCAGGCGTTTGTTATTATCGAGGCCCTGCCCCTGTGACTGACGAGATTGAGACCAGCGCCGTAGTTGCAGCAGAGCCTGACAAGAAGGTCGACTGGATCGCCGAAATTCGCGGCCTTGCGCTGATGCTGCTGGCGGTACTCGCTTTCCACAGCTTCGTCGCCAAGCCATTCTTCATTCCGTCGATCTCGATGATGCCCAATCTGCTGGTAGGCGACCGGCTGGTGGTGAGCAAATATCCCTATGGCTGGAACTGGTCCTCGGTCTCGTTCCACCTTGCCCCGCGCGGCACCTGGCGTGCATTGGGACGCACACCTGAATATGGCGACATCGTCATCGTCGTGCCGCGCAATCGCAGGGAAGACCTGATCAAGCGCGTCGTGGCGCTCCCCGGCGACCGGATTGCCGTCGTAAACGGCCAGATCGTGCTCAATGGCAAGCCGGTGCCGCAAACCATCGAACCGCCGCTGCAGATCGACGCAGATGACAATCTGATGTGCGAGGGTGTGCAGTGCTACACATCCTTCGCCATGTATCGTACCCGCTTGCCGAGCGGCAGGGATGTCTACGAATTGCCGAATATGCGCGAAACCTTGCCCAATGGCGCGAGCTATATCGTGATCGATCATCTCGATCAGTCGCTCGACCATTACCCGGAAGTGACAGTGCCGCCCGGCCATGTCTTCCTGATGGGCGATAACCGCGACCATTCGGCCGACAGCCGCGAACCGCTCGAACTCAATGGCCTTGGCGGGCCAGTGCCGCTCAGCGACGTCGGCGGCCGCGCCGAATTCATCACCTTCTCGTTCAACGGCAATGAAAGCTGGAACCCTCTGTCGTGGTGGGGGGCCTTGCGCTCCGGCCGCGCCTGGAACAGTCTGCGCCCGCCGATTGAACATGCGGCAGGCGGGCAGGCAGGCAAGCAATAGTGGCAAAGACACCAGTGACACAGGCACCAGCGGCCAAGTCAGCAATATCTGACGAGCCGGTAAGGAAGCGCACGCCGCGCAAGCCGCGCGAGAAGGCCGGGCCGACCGATATCGCCGATCCGGTGATGCGCAGCGAGGCCAAGCGCGCCTTTGTCTGGCTGGGCATGGCGTCGCTTCTGGCGCTGGCTGTGTTGCTTTCCGAATCGCTGCTGATCATTTTCGGGGGCATGGTCTTCGCTGCCTTGATCGATGGCGGCGCACGGTTACTCGGCCGCGCGCTCAAGGTCGGGCGCGGCTGGCGGGTGGCCATTGTCTTGCTGCTGGCTGTCGCCTTCATCGTCTGGGTCGCGCTGTTTGTCGGCAGCCAGATAGCCGATCAGGCCGCGCAGCTCCCCGCAACGATCCAGACCCAGACCATGCGGGCTCTCGCCTGGCTCAAGGAACATGACTACGCGGTCAATACCAGCAGCATCGAAAGCCTGATCGAGAAGGCTCTGGGCGGCATTTCGGAAGTGACCCAGGCAGTCGGTGGTGTGATCGGGGCATTCACCACGGTGTTTCTGATCATCGTTCTCGGTATCTATCTTGTCGTCGAGCCTCGACTCTATCAGCGCGGCTTCGCCTGGATGCTGCCGACAGACCAGCGCGACTATTTCGAGCGAACCGCGCAACTGATGGGCCATGCATTGCGCCGCCTGCTGGCCGGGCGTCTCGCCGGAATGAGCATCGAAGGTTTCGCCACCTGGCTGATGCTGCAGATCTATGGTGTACCGATGGCGGCCCTGCTCGGGCTGCTGACAGGACTGCTGGCCTTCCTGCCCAACATAGGCGCGCCAGTTTCGGGCGCGCTGATGATCATGGTCGGATTTTCCGGGGGCTCGGACATGGGCATCTATTGCATCCTCGTCTACCTGATCATTCATCTGATCGATGGCAACATTATCGTACCACTGGTCGCCAAGAAGACCGTCGATCTCGCTCCTGCACTGGTGTTGGGCGCGCAGCTGATCATGGGCGTGTTGTTCGGCGTGCTGGGTCTGGCGCTGGCCGATCCGATGGTGGCGATGATCAAGATCTGGCTGGAGCGAGAAGCCGCGCGCCACGAACCGCAGCCGGGCGGATGAGCCAAGGCGTGGAGCCCACAGACAACACTGCAACCTTTCGCGCGACCCTGCCCGCCGGCGGCGCCCTGCTCGGCCTTGATCTCGGCACTCGCACCATCGGCACGGCATTCTGCGATGCCGGCTGGCGCTTTGCCTCGCCGGGCAAGACCCTGCCGCGCGGCAAGTTCACGGCCGACAAAGCCCAGCTCGCCGAGCTGATCGGCGAACGCAGCATTGCAGGGCTAGTGATCGGCCTGCCGCGCAACATGGATGGCTCGGAAGGGCCGCGTGCGCAATCGAGTCGGGCCTATGCCCGCAACCTCGCCGCATTGGGCCTGCCAATCCTGCTGTGGGACGAACGCTGGTCCACCGCCAGCGCCGAACGCCAGCTGATCGCGCAGGATATCAGCCGCGCCAAGCGTGCCGGGCGCATAGACGCGGCGGCAGCAGCAGTGATCCTGCAAGCTGCGATTGATGCATTGGCGGGTGGATTCGTGTAAACAGTCCCCAAAGAATGGGGAGAGAGACCATGGCGGGAGACCTGCTGATTCGCGGCGGCACGGTGATAGATGGAACTGGCGCGCCGGGCCGCAAAGCCGATGTCCGCATCAAAGCCGGGCGCATTGAAGAGATTGCGCCCGATCTTCCCGCCCGGGGCGAACCCGAAATCGACGCCAGTGGCGCCGTCGTCGCGCCGGGCTTCATCGATTCACATACCCATTTCGATGCGACGATCTATTGGGACCCAATGTGCGACCCTATGCCGCAGCATGGCGTCACGACAGTGGTCTCCGGCAATTGCTCGCTCGGCCTCGCTCCGGTGCGCCCGGATGACCGGCTGGCACAGATCGACGTCTACAGCTTCATCGAGGACATGCCTGCGGAAGTGCTCAACGCCGCAATCCCATGGGACTGGGTCACTTACGAAGAATATGCCGCATCGCTGGGCCGGCAGAAACTCGGTGTCAACCTCGCCTGCTTCGTCGGCCATTCGCAGATCCGAAGCTATGTCATGGGCGATGCCGCCTGGGAGCGCACGGCCACTGCGGATGAAATCGCCGCCATGGCCGCAGAACTCGACAAGGCGCTGGTGGCTGGTGCACTGGGCATGTCCTATTCGCTGTTCGACAAGGATCGCGAGGGCCGCCGGGTGCCCTCCTCCATCGCCGATGAGGCGGAACTGGATGCACTGATCGCCCGGCTCGGCGCACATGGCGCCAGCCTGCAATTCGTGCCCGGTGACTCGGTGGATCTGATTGTCAGCAATCTCGAATGGCTTGGCACCTTTCTGGGGCGGCACGACGTCACCGGATTCTACAACGTGCTTGTCCACACTGTCAGCGATGAAACGCGAACCCCCCGGATCATGGGCTGCCTCGAAGCTTTGCAGGCAAAAGGCGTGCGGATCTTCGGCATGGCCTCACCGCGCCAGTTCGATATGTCGATCGGCTTTGAAGGGACGATCTGCTTTATGGCCGTGCCCGCCTGGAATCAGCTGGCCCAGGCCCCGATCGAAGAGCAGCGCCGCCTTATCGCCAGTGCCGACTGGCGCGCGCGGGCGCGCAACGACGCGGATACCTATCATTCGCCGATGTTTCCCTTCGCCCGGCCCGATCTGCTTTACATCGGCTCGGTCGGCCAGGCCGAACTGCAGCCGTGGATCGGGCGTTCACTAGCCGAGCTGCAAGCCGAGCGCGGCGGGCATGTTTCCGACCTGCTGGCCGACTGGCTGCAAGAGAACGACCTTGCCACCAGCTTCACATTCGCCGTCGCCAATACTGAACCAGCTACAGTCGCCCGCCTGCTGACCTCCCCCGTCGCCTTCGTCAGCGGCAGCGACGCCGGCGCGCATCTCCAGATGTTCTGTGCGGCGGGCGATGCAACATTGCTGCTGACCCGGTATGTCCATGAGCGCGGCGACTTTTCGCTGGAGGCAGCAGTGCACGAATTGACAGGGCGGCAGGCCAAGCTGCTTGGGCTGCACGATCGCGGTGTGCTGGCCGAGGGCAAGGCGGCCGACCTGGTGATCTTCGCGCTGGGTGAGCTGGTCTATGGCCCGCAGCACCTGGTTAGCGATGTGCCCGGCGGCAGGGCAAGGCTGACCCGCGATCCAGGCGGCTATCGCGCTACCATCGTAGGCGGCGAAGTCGTGCAAATGGACGGAAAGGCGACGGGGGCGCTGCCGGCGCGCTGGCTTCCGCGACAGGCGGGGTAGAGCCCTCTTAGCGAAGAACAATCTCTCCAATATCGTTTTTCGATATTATTGATTGACAATATGTCCGACTCGATATATTGAATGTCGATATCAACCATATTGGAGAACGATCAATGTCACCTATCCTTACCCGCGCCGCGGCTGCCGTTGCCGCCTATGTCCTGGTCAATGCACTGTGGCTGACCACGCTCGCCTCGAACGCCGCCTGACCTCATCAGAACCGGAGCAACAACCATGAGCCCGATCCTTTCGCGCGCCGTCAGCATTGCCCTGGCGCTGAACATTGCACAGGTCCTGTGGGTGGTGACACTCGCCCCCACGGCCTGACCCTATCCCGCAAATCACCTACCCGGAGGGAAAAATGACGACACCTTCACGTGACCCACTGCTTGCCGTTGCCAGGATCATGCTGGCACTGGCCAGAGGCGTTCTGGCATTTGCCGCTGGAGCAATAACATTGGCCATACCGGCGTTAATCGTGATGCGGACCAAAGTGCTGGAGCAGGTCTCCGTCGCAAACACACCGCCTGGAGCCATCTGGGCGATTGTCGCTTTGATGGTGTTCGCGGCCATCGCTGCACTGCTGGGATTTCTGTTTTTCCGACACCTTTCCCGCATTGTCGCCAGCGTCGGCGAAGGAGATCCCTTTGTTCCGGTAAATGCCGAAAGGCTTCAGGCCATCGGCTGGATCACCGTAGCCATACAGATCCTCGGCATTCCTGTTATGGGAGTTGCGCGCTGGATCGACACGGTCACGGATCACGTCGATGCGACGGCCCAACTTTCGCTCAGCGGTATTCTGCTGGCTGTCATCCTGTTCGTGCTGGCGCGGGTTTTCCGTGAAGGTGCCAGGATGCGCGCCGAACTGGATGGGACCGTGTGATGGCAATCCAGGTCAAACTCGACGACTTGCTGTATGCCCGGCGCATGACGCTGACCGAGCTTGCCGAACGCGTCGACATCACTCTCGCCAACCTGTCGATCCTCAAAACCGGCAAGGCCAAGGCGATCCGCTTTTCGACGCTGGAAGCGATTTGCCGGGTGTTGGAATGCCAGCCGGGCGATCTGCTGGGTTGCGATCTGACCGCACCGCCTGAAGCGCAAGCCGAGGAAGAGGGCTGACAGGCCGCTTCAAGCTTCCGGCGGATCGGCCACCATCGCGGTAAACTTGACCTCGCAGGTCACTTTGCCCTCAACCGAAGCCTTGCCCCAGAACTTGCAGACCCGCGCCCGTTTCTGGACAAAGCCGACATTGAGATCGAGCAAGCACCCCGGTTCAACCGGATTGCGGAATTTGGCTTCCTCGATCGCCATGAAATAGACCAGCTTGCCCGATCCTGCGAGTTCGAGTGTCTCGATCGCCAGGATCGCGGCGGCCTGGGCAAGCGCCTCGATCTGAAGCACCCCGGGCATGATCGGCTTGCCCGGGAAATGGCCCTGGAAAAACTGCTCGTTGAAGCTGACCGCCTTGACCGCGTGAATTTCCTCGCCGAGCTCCAGCCTTTTGACCCGGTCAACCAGCAGCAGCGGATAACGATGCGGGAGGATCGTCAGAATCCGTGCCACATCGTATAGCGGCCCGGCGGCGGGCGCGGACGAAGCCGCGCCGCCAGGTGTTTCATCGTTCACTGCCATGCCCCCCGCAAGTCAGTTCGGACTAGCGGCCGTCGGGCGACGGACGACCGGCAGGAGCAGCAGCGCCGCCCTGCTGCGCGGCCTGAGCAGCCTTCTGCTCGCGCACTTCGCGCGGTTCCCAGCCAGCCGGCGGCACCAGCTGCGCTGACGGAATCGCCACGTTCAGCTCATCAAGAATCGCCTGGTTGAGATTGTAGGCATTGGTCGCCGCCAGAATGCTCTGCGGAGTAAGCACAAGCGTGATGTTACGCTTGGTCATCGCTGTCTGGATGGCGGCATTGAGCTTGTCGCCGATCTGTTCCTGCACATAGGCTTCCGACAGGGCCACTGGCTCGAGAATCTTCTGCAGTTCGGCCTGGCCGGACTGCTGGATGTTCTGGATGGTCTGGGCCTGCTGCTGCAGCGAAGCCTGGCCTGCCGGGGTATTGGCAGTCGGCGCAGCGCGATCACGGTTGAACTTGTCGACCATCGGCGTCAGCTGGGCGGCGATCTGCGACCGGCGAGCTTCGGCAGCGTCAAACTGCGCCTTGTAGGTGACTGGGCGCTGGGTCTGGGCGACCTTGAATGCAGCGCTGTTGCCGACAATGGCATCGACATTGGCAACGCCAAGGCCGGGCACAACCTGAGTCGCGGTGGTCGCTTGAGCGGCAGCCGGGGCGGCGAGCACAATGCACGAGCCGCTGAGCATCAGGCCGGCGGCGACGATGGA
>Ga0114974_10004544_pt1 | contig 10398 bp, 7 predicted proteins | sample S_130206_EF_Meta_FD_87318 | JGI IMG/M metagenome (GOLD analysis project Ga0114974, IMG submission 87318) | Freshwater microbial communities from Lake Simoncouche, Canada to study carbon cycling - S_130206_EF_MetaG | ecosystem: Environmental > Aquatic > Freshwater > Lake | place: Lake...
CACGCGGCTATTTGCCCATTGATGGCATTGCCGCCTACGACGCCGCCGTGAAAAGCCTGGTGTTTGGCGCCGACAGCGAGCCGGTCAAAAGTGGCCGCGTGGCCACCGTGCAAGGCATTGGCGGCACAGGCGGCCTCAAAATTGGCGCCGACTTTCTTAAAAAACTCAACCCCAACGCCAAAGTGTTGATCAGCGACCCCAGCTGGGAAAACCACCGCGCCCTGTTTACCAACGCCGGTTTTGAAGTGGAAACTTACCGTTACTACGACGCCACCAACCGCGGCGTGGACTTTTCAGGTATGTTGGCCGACCTGAACGCCGCCGCCCCTGGCACCATCATCTTGTTGCACGCCTGCTGCCACAACCCTACCGGATACGACATCACCGCAGCCCAGTGGGATGAGGTGATTGCCGCTGTTCAAGCTAAAAACCTGGTGCCTTTCTTGGACATGGCTTACCAAGGCTTTGGCTACGGCATCAAGGAAGACGGTGCTGTGATCGGCAAGTTTGTCGCTGCAGGCCTCGACTTTTTCGTCTCCACCTCATTCAGCAAAAGCTTCAGTCTGTACGGCGAACGCGTGGGCGCCCTGTCGGTCGTCTGCAAAGACAAGGAAGAAACCGGTCGCGTGCTGAGCCAGCTCAAAATCGTGATCCGCACCAACTACAGCAACCCACCGATTCACGGCGGCGCGATTGTGGCTGCGGTGCTAGGCAACCCCGAGTTGCGCGCGCTGTGGGAGTCTGAGTTGGGCGAGATGCGCGTGCGTATCAAGGCCATGCGCCAGAAGCTGGTGGATGGCCTCAAGGCTGCAGGTGTCAAGCAAGACATGAGCTTCATCACCACGCAAATCGGTATGTTCAGCTACTCTGGCTTGACCAAAGACCAAATGGTGCGCCTGCGCAGCGAGTTTGGTGTGTATGGCACCGACACGGGCCGCATGTGTGTGGCTGCCCTGAATAGTAAAAACATTGACTACGTGTGCGCAGCCATTGCCAAGGTTATGTAAAAACAAATAGGCTTCAAAGGTTTAAACCATGTGCTTTACCAGCTATTTTTTTAATAGCAAATTAGCCAGGTGCTTAGCCTTTGACGGCCTAGGTTTTCACGTCCAGTCAACCAGCGGCGCGCCCTCGACGCTTTAAAGGAGCTTCCCATGCCCCGTTTTTCAAGCACTTTTGTTTGCATTTTGGGCTGGGCCGCAGGCCATGCTCTGGCTTGGAGCAACCACACCTACCCCGCCTACCGGGCCTTTGAGAAGATGCCCGAAGTGGCGTCGGCAGCGCCCGTGACCGTCGAGCCGCTTGAGGTTTTCCTGAAAGCGCAGGAAAAACCGATTGAATCCTTGCTGGCCAGCCAAGAAATCTGGGCCAGCGCCCATTTGGCCGTTTACCCACCGCGCCCCGCCAAACTGAGTTTCAAGGCCAACCCCGCCCAATCTGATGCTCAGCGGCGAACCGCTTTTTTAAACGCCTTGCGCGTGGCGCCCAACAGCCAATTAGCGCTCTACTTGCAGGCCGATCCGACCCAAGCTGAGGCTATTTTGGGCAAACCCTTGCCCCATGCCGTGGTGAACACCTTGCCCGAGCAACCCAATTCCCAGTTGCGTTTTATTGCGATCAAAGCCGGTGACAAAGTGGCGCCTTTGAATGTGCTGGCCTCAGCGGCTGATGAGCCTGACTATGGTCTGGACATCAACCTGTGGGAGGACAGCCCCTCTGACTGGGGCAAGACCTATGGTTTTGGCACCCTTCCCTTTGGCAATCCGGCGCTGTATTTTTCAACTCAGGCGCCTTTTCACATGGGCTTCTTCCATGAAGACCGGGTGGTCTACTTGGCGGCACCCTTCGTCAAAAAGACATTTCCCATGATGCGGGTGCAGCAGTACACCAGCCTGGCCACACTGGCCTTCAAGTCCGGGCATCCCTATTGGGGCTGGCGCTTCTCGGGTCTGGCGCTGCACTACCTGCAGGATTTGACCCAGCCTTACCACGCCAGTCTCTCGCCCGGCAACGCGTCCCTCAAACTCATCGGTATCAATGTGCTGGCGATGGCCGGATTTCCCCGCCTCAAAGACGAGATGATTGTGCTGCTGTCCAACCGCCACTTGGCGCTTGAAAAGTACCAAAACCAGCTGATTTACAGCGCGGCACAGGCCAAACAAGACACCTCTTTTGAACAAGCTTTGCGCAATACCGCCAAAGACGCCATCTACCCCGCTTGGACTGACCTCTATGCCCGTGACGTGGTCAGCCTGCAAGCCCACGCCTTGGCTCCGCAACTGGTGGAACGCCTGGTGGAGGCACTGCCAAAGCGCTATGTTTCAGATCCATCGTTTGATTTTGGCGTTCATGAGTCAGGCATTGATCTGGTGGCCGAACTCAAAAAACAAGGCAACCACAAGTTGGCGCCTTTAAACAGCACCGTGAGTGAGTTGATGGGCAACTTTGGCGCGCATAGCCGAAATTTGGTGCGTGGCGTGTTGAAGGCGACCGCCACGCCCTGATCGTTGAGTAACCTAGGCGCCTCAGACCACCGACCGCATGGCTATAAATACTTATCATGTCATAGCTATTAATTGCCATGACAATGCCATTTATTAAATGTGAAATTGCAAAAAACTGACAACTAGCTTGCAAAAATGTGACTTTTTTGATTCATATTGGTGTAAACACTCCACTTATGACCCCGTCATAACTGTTATATTGCACTGCAACATAAACTGAAAGTAATCAACGTGCTCTACCAACTTTACGAAACTCAACGCTCCTTGATGGAGCCCTTCACTGACATGGCTCAGTCAGCGGCCAAGGTCTATGGCAACCCATTGTCAATGTTGGGGCAAAACCCATTTTCTCAGCGGATATCAGCCAGTTACGACTTGATGCACCGCTTGGGTAAGGACTATGTCAAGCCGGAATTCGGTTTGCGTACTGTGAACGTTGACGGCGTGGAAGTAGCCATCCATGAGCGCATTGAAGTTAACAAGCCCTTCTGCGAGTTGCGCCGTTTCAAACGCTTCAGCGACGACACAGCGACACTGGCCAAGCTCAAAGGCCAACCGGCTGTTTTGATTGTGGCGCCTTTGTCAGGCCACTATGCCACGCTCTTGCGTGACACCGTCAAGACCATGCTCAAAGACCACAAGGTCTACATCACCGACTGGAAAAATGCACGCTTGGTGCCTTTGTCCGAAGGCGAGTTCCATTTGGATGACTATGTGAACTACGTCCAGGAGTTCATTCGCCATCTGCAAGGCATTTATGGCAATTGCCACGTTGTTAGCGTGTGTCAGCCGACGGTGCCTGTGTTGGCGGCGGTCTCCTTGATGGCCAGCCGCGGTGAAACCACCCCCTTGAGCATGACCATGATGGGCGGCCCAATTGATGCCCGCAAATCACCCACCGCGGTGAACAACCTCGCCATGAACAAGCCTTTTGAATGGTTTGAGAACAACGTCATCTACCGCGTGCCCAATAACTTCCCAGGTGCAGGACGTCGCGTTTACCCTGGATTCTTGCAGCACACGGGCTTTGTGGCCATGAACCCCAGCAACCACGCCAAGAGCCACTTTGATTACTTCAAAGACTTGATCAAAGGCGATGACGCTAGCACCGAAGCCCACCGCAAGTTCTACGACGAGTACAACGCTGTGTTGGACATGGATGCTGATTACTACCTGGAAACCATCAAGGTGGTGTTTCAGCAATTTAGCCTGGTCAATGGAACTTGGGACGTTAAAGGCGTTGACGGCAAAATTGAACGTGTTCGCCCAGAAGACATCAAGACCACGGCCCTGTTCTCTGTCGAGGGTGAGTTGGATGATATTTCCGGTTCAGGCCAAACAGAGGCAGTCCACAGCATCTGCCGCGGTGTTGTTGCTTCAGAGCAAAAACACCTGGAAGTTCCTGGCGCAGGCCACTACGGTATTTTTGCCGGACGCCGCTGGCGCGACGTGGTGTACCCCGAGGTGAAGTCATTCATTCTCAAGCACCAACCCAAAGCAAAGCCAGTGGCTGCAGTTGTGGCCTCGGCCCCAACTGCCCCAGAAGCTCGCCCAGTGGCGCCTGCTGCTGTCGTTGCGTCTGCTCCTGCTGCGGTGGTTGCGCCTAAAGTTGCCAGCCCCGTTCAGACCGTCGAGCCCAAAAAAGTGCCTGCTGTGGAAATCAAAACCACGATGGCACCCATCGCTAAAGCGCAAGCAACGCCTGCACCAGCCGTGGTGGTCGCGGCAGGCAAGGGCCAGCGTAAGAAGTAATGGGACTACGGGTCGCTGACATACTGGCAGTTCTGCCACAAACGCAGTGCACCCGTTGCGGCTACCCCGACTGCGAAGCCTACGCCCAGGCCATTGCGGAAGGTGTGGCGGGCATTAACCAATGTCCGCCCGGTGGTCAACAAGGCATTGAATGGCTCTCCAGCCTCACCGGGCGGCCCGTGCTGCCGCTCAACCCGGATCATGGCGTTGAAGGACCACGCACCGTCGCTTTCATTGTCGGAGTCTGGTGTATCGGCTGCACTCTGTGCATCAAAGCGTGTCCCACGGACGCGATTATGGGCAGCAACAAAAAGATGCACACGGTCATTGAGGCTTACTGTACCGGGTGCGAATTGTGTCTGCCGGTCTGCCCTGTGGACTGTATTGAACTTGAAAACGTCACAGGAAATACCACTGCTTGGTCCGCTTGGTCGATGCCTCTAGCCCACTTGGCCAGAGACCGCTACCAATTTCATAAATTCCAGAAGAACCGTGGCTTGCTTGAAAATGACCAGCGGCTTGAACTGAAAGCCGAAACCAAACTGGCCGACCTCGCCGCGCATTCACAACACACCGACCCCACCGTTTTAGACAAAAAACGAGCCGTTATTGAAGCAGCCCTGGCTCGGTCGAGAGCCAAACGCGATGCGGGGTCGCAGACGCTAAAGCCCTAAGATTCAAAACACACTCAAGTCCACAGGCCACCAAATCTCTAAGTCGCGCCCAGAGCCTTGATTACCTCGGGTGGCGCCTGCACCAACTCGATCAACACGCCCTCCCCGGCAATCGGGAATTCCTCGTTGGCTTTGGGGTGCAAAAAGCAAATGTCATAACCTGCAGCCCCTTTTCGAATACCACCGGGCGCAAAGCGAACGCCTTTGGCTGTGAGCCAAGCCACTGCTTGGGGCAAGTCGTCAATCCACAAGCCCACATGGTTGAGCGGCGTGGTGTGCACGGCAGGTTTCTTGTCGATGTCAATCGGCTGCATCAAGTCCACTTCGACCTTGAAGGCGCCATGGCCCATCGCCAAAATATCCTCGTCCACGTTTTCGCGCTCGCTCTTGAAGGTGCCCGTCACCTCCAAGCCGAGCATGTCCACCCAGAGCTTTTGCATGCGGGTCTTATCGGTGCCGCCCAAGGCGATTTGCTGGATGCCCAGCACGTTGAAGGGGCGGGACATCAAACAAACTCCACAATCACTTGGTCAACGGTCAGCGACTCGCCCTTGGCGGCGACGATCGACTTAACCACGCCGTCGGCGGCTGCGAAGAGTACGTTTTCCATCTTCATAGCTTCGATCACGGCTACACGTTCACCGGCTTGAACCTTTTGACCCACTTGCACTGATACCTCGGCCAGCAAACCTGGCATCGGTGACAGCACAAATCGGCTCAAATCTGGTGGCGCTTTATAGGGCATGAGGGTGTACAACTCAGCAGCGCGCGGGGAGAGTACCAGCGCGTCGATCTGCGTGCCGTTGTGTGACACACGAATGGCGAGCGGGTTTTTGCCAGCCAAACTGCCGCGCTCCACTTGAGCGGTGAAAGGTTGGCCATTGCAAGTGCCTTCAATACGCACTTCACCCAAACGATATTTGCTGCAAATTTTATAGCTGCTATCGCCCACTGCTATTGTACTAGAGCCAGTTTTTCCTTCAAAGTCTGTCACACAAACTGTGGTGGGCGTTGATTGGCCTTTTTGACCCAATGTCAGCACCACGAAGTCTTCGCCCACTTCAACTTCGTGTCCTTCCATTTGCCCACTGATGGCGGTGGCGCGGTTGCGGAACTTGCGGTTGACAAAGGCGGCCAAGGCGATGAGCAGATCGCGGTCCTCGTGCGGCACGTCTTCGGCGCGGAAACCTTGCGAATAGTTTTCAGCGATGAAGCCCGTGTTGAAGTCACCCGCCACAAACTTGGGGTGGGCCAGCAAGGCGGCCTGGAACGGAATGTTGCTGCTGATGCCGCGAATCACAAAGCCGTTCAGTGCTTCGCGCATCTTGGCAATGGCGTCCAAGCGGTCTTTGCCGTGAACAATGAGCTTGCCGATCATCGAGTCGTAAAACATCGGTATCTCGCCGCCGTCTTGCACGCCGGTGTCCACCCGCACGCCGTACCACTGGCTGGTGTCGGCAGAGAACATGGTCTCAGTAGGCGGCTGAAAGCGCACCAAACGACCCGTCGAAGGCAAGAAGTTGCGGAACGGGTCTTCGGCATTGATACGGCACTCAATGGCCCAACCGTCGCGCTTCACGTCGGCTTGGGTCAAAGGCAGCTTTTCACCCGCAGCGACGCGAATCATCAACTCGACCAGATCAAGCCCGGTGATGCACTCCGTGACAGGGTGCTCTACCTGCAAGCGGGTGTTCATCTCCAAAAAGTAGAAGCTCTGGTCTTTACCAACCACAAACTCAACCGTTCCGGCGCTCTGGTAATTGACGGCCTTGGCCAACATCACGGCTTGCTCGCCCATCGCCTTGCGGGTGGCCTCAGAGATGAAGGGCGATGGCGCTTCTTCAATCACCTTCTGGTGGCGGCGCTGAATAGAGCACTCGCGCTCATTGAGATACACAACGTTGCCAAAACTGTCGCCGATTAGCTGGATTTCGATGTGACGGGGCTCTTCGACAAATTTCTCAATAAACACGCGGTCATCACCGAAGCTGATGCGTGCTTCGTTACGGCAGCTGGTGAAGCCTTCAAAGGCTTCTTTGTCGTTGAAGGCGACGCGCAAGCCTTTGCCGCCACCGCCTGCGCTGGCCTTGATCATGACGGGGTAGCCAATGCTCTTGGCAATTTCAACCGCTTTTTCAGGCGTTTCAATGGCGTCATTGACCCCGGGGATGCAGTTGACACCGGCCAAGCCTGCCAGTTTTTTGGACTCGATTTTGTCGCCCATGGCGGCAATGGAGTGGTGCTTGGGGCCGATGAAGATGATGCCCTCTTCTTCTACGCGCTTGGCAAAGCCGGCGTTTTCACTCAAGAAGCCATAACCGGGGTGCACCGCTTGGGCGCCAGTTTGTTTGCAGGCCGCAATAATTTTTTCAGCCAGCAAGTAGCTCTCGCGGCTGGGGGCAGGGCCGATGTTGACGGCCTCATCAGCCAGCATCACATGGCGGGCGTCTTTGTCCGCATCAGAGTAAACCGCCACGGTTTTTATGCCCATTTTTTGGGCCGTTTTGATGACGCGGCAAGCAATTTCGCCACGGTTGGCAATCAGTATTTTTGTAAACATTTTTGTTCCTTCATCTTGACGTTCGTCCTGAGGCTATCGAATGGCATCGTTTGAAATACAGTGGCTTCGACAGGCTCAGCCCGAACGGCTTTTGGGTATTTATGGTTAGAGCGGAATGTTGCCGTGCTTGCGCCACGGGTTTTCAAGCTTTTTCTCGCGCAGCATGACCAGCGAACGGCAGATGCGCTTGCGAGTTTCATGCGGCAAGATCACGTCGTCAATAAAGCCACGGGCACCGGCCACAAACGGATTGGCAAACCGGGCTTTGTATTCGGCTTCTTTGGCGGCGAGTTTGGCCGGGTCGCCCTTGTCTTCACGGAAGATGATTTCAACCGCACCTTTGGCCCCCATGACCGCAATCTCGGCGTTGGGCCAGGCAAAGTTGACGTCACCTCGCAAGTGCTTGGAGCTCATCACGTCGTAAGCACCGCCGTAGGCTTTGCGGGTAATGACGGTGATTTTCGGCACGGTGCACTCGGCATAGGCGTAGAGCAATTTGGCGCCATGCTTGATGATGCCGCCGTACTCTTGAGCCGTGCCGGGCATGAATCCGGGCACATCCACAAACGTAACCACAGGAATATTGAAGGCATCGCAAAAGCGCACAAAGCGGGCCGCCTTGATGGAGCTCTTGATGTCAAGGCAACCGGCCAACACCAAGGGCTGGTTAGCCACGATGCCGACGGTTTGGCCTTCCATGCGGGCAAAACCAATCAGGATGTTTTTGGCGTACTCGGGTTGCAGTTCAAAGAAGTCGCCATCATCCACGGTTTTGACGATGAGTTCTTTCATGTCGTAGGGTTTGTTGGCGTTGTCAGGCACCAAGGTGTCCAGCGAAAAGTCCATGCGGTCAGCCGGGTCGCCGCTGCGGCGCACGGGCGCTTTCTCACGGTTGTTGAGCGGCAGGTAGTTGTACAAGCGGCGCAGCATCAGCAGCGCTTCTACGTCGTTCTCAAACGCCAGATCGGCGACGCCGCTCTTGGTGGTGTGGCTGATAGCACCGCCCAACTCTTCAGCGGTCACGTCCTCATGCGTCACGGTTTTCACTACTTCAGGGCCGGTGACGAACATATAAGAACTGTCTTTGACCATGAAGATGAAGTCGGTCATGGCGGGTGAATAGACCGCACCGCCCGCGCAAGGCCCCATGATCATGCTGATTTGCGGCACCACGCCGCTGGCCATCACGTTGCGCTGAAACACGTCAGCATAGCCGCCCAGAGAGGCCACGCCTTCCTGGATACGGGCACCGCCCGAGTCGTTCAAACCAATCACAGGCGCACCGACCTTCATGGCCTGGTCCATCACCTTACAAATTTTCTCGGCATGGGCTTCGCTCAAAGCGCCGCCAAACACAGTGAAGTCTTGGCTAAACACAAAGACCAAGCGGCCGTTGATCATGCCGTAGCCAGTGACCACGCCATCGCCAGGAATCTTGTTTTCTTCCATGCCGAAGTCCACGCAGCGGTGCTCCACGAACATGTCCCACTCTTCAAACGTGCCTTCGTCGAGCAACAATTCCAGACGCTCACGAGCGGTGAGTTTGCCCTTTTTGTGCTGGGCGTCGATGCGTTTTTGGCCACCGCCCAAACGCGCGAGTTGGCGCTTGGCTTCCAATTGTTCAAGTATGTCGTGCATGGTTTCTTCTTTCTAAAGACTTCGGGGTAGGCGATGTTTTTATTATTATTTTGATAGCTGCTCAAGCACCATTTAATTGGGCTAAAAGCATATTTCTTGCTGCAGTTGAGGCGGCGATGCGCCCTGCCAAAACTTCTTGCATGAGTTGGGGCAGCAAAGCCTTGACAGCGGCATTCTGGCGAAAGGCCAATTTCAAACCGGCGTCAATACGCTCCCACATCCAGGCCAAAGCCTGCTGCTGACGGCGTGCGTCCAGCTTGCCATTGGCAGTTTGCAGGGCTTTAAATTCGGTCACGGCAGCCCAAAAATGGTCGACACCCACGCCATTCAGGGCACTGAGTTGCAGTGCTTTGGGGTGCCAGTTTTTCTCGTCATAGCCACCAAACATGCCCAGCAACTGCATGGCAGCGGTGATTTGCAATTGCGCACGCTGAGCGGCCAGAGCGTCAATGTCGGCTTTATTGATCACCACCAGGTCGGCCAGTTCCATCACGCCTTTTTTGATGGCCTGCAAGTCGTCCCCCGCATTGGGCAACTGCAACAGCACAAACATGTCGGTCATATTGGCCACGGCGGTTTCGCTTTGGCCGACGCCCACGGTCTCAATAATTACGATGTCGTAACCCGCGGCCTCGCAAACCAGCATGGCTTCGCGGGTTTTCTCGGCCACACCACCCAAAGTGCCGCTACTGGGGCTGGGGCGAATATAGGCGCTCTCATGCACCGAAAGCCGCTCCATGCGGGTTTTATCACCCAAAATCGAACCGCCCGACACCGTGCTGGACGGATCAATGGTGAGCACCGCCACCCGGTGGCCTTGGGCAATCAGGAATAGGCCCAGTACTTCAATGAAGGTTGACTTACCGACACCCGGCACACCGCTGATACCCAAGCGAAACGATTTTCCGGTATGTGGCAGCAAGGCCGTGAGCAAGTCATCGGCTTGCAATCGGTGGTCAGGCCGGGTGGATTCGAGCAGGGTAATGGCTTTGGCAATAGCACGACGCTGAGCGCTGCCACTTGAACTTACGAGGGCGTCGACGGACACAGGCGCCTGCGCCTTACGTCCTTCATTGCTGTTGACCACCGTTGACATGAGGTTCCTGAACGCAATCTGATGCCGATGGCCTTATTCGGCCAGCGCTTTTTTAATTTGCGCCAACACGTCTTTGGCGCTGGCAGGAATCGGCGTGCCGGGGCCATAAATACCTTTGACACCTGCGTCGTACAGCATCTGGTAATCCTGGCGCGGAATCACACCGCCCACAAA
>Ga0114974_10004546_pt1 | contig 10396 bp, 11 predicted proteins | sample S_130206_EF_Meta_FD_87318 | JGI IMG/M metagenome (GOLD analysis project Ga0114974, IMG submission 87318) | Freshwater microbial communities from Lake Simoncouche, Canada to study carbon cycling - S_130206_EF_MetaG | ecosystem: Environmental > Aquatic > Freshwater > Lake | place: Lake...
CTCCTCGGCAAGTCCTTCGGGGCCGCCAACGAGTAAACAAACATGTTGCGTATTCACTTGCCAACGCTCAAGCGACTGTGCTAATTCTTGTGTATTCCACAATTTACCGCCTAAATCCAGCGTGACCAAATGACTACCACTCGGAATAGCCGCGAGCATACGCTCACCTTCTTCTTTGACAATTCGCGACACATCGCTATTTTTAGCGCGTTTACCAGCAGGAATTTCTTTTAATACTAATTCAAAATCACGCGGCAAACGCTTTGCATAGTCTTCATAACCTTGCTTTACCCAAGACGGCATTTTTGTGCCAACGGTAATTAAATGAATTTGCATTATTCACTCTCGTTATTGTCGCGTTTTAACTGGCTTTTATGCCCTTGTGACAAACGTAAAATGCCACGCAAAATATCGACTTCTTTGCTGTAAAGCTGCGCACGATTGTATAAGCGACGCAGACGACGCAAAATGGATTTGGATTTTTCATCTTGTACAAAACCAATATCGCTAAGCGCCTGCGCTAAATGCGTATAAAACAGTTCCATTTGCTCTGCGGTGGCTAAGACTTGCCCATCTTCATCACCCACCGATTTGCGTGGCGGTAAATTGCCCTGCGACGCGATAAATAATTCATACGAAATCACTTGCACAGCGGCGGCAATATTGAGTGAGCTGTAATCAGGATTACACGGAATATGCAGCAAAAAACGACACAAATCGAGTTCTTCATTTTTTAAACCTGAATTTTCACGACCAAAAATAATGGCAATTTTGGTATCTGGATTTTGCTCCATCACTGTTTGCGCACATTCTCGTGGCGTCACTTCTGGCCAGCTAATCGTTCGACTTCGCGCACTTGCGCCAATGACTAGCGTGCAATCAGCAATGGCTTCTTGAAGTGTTTGAACCACTTGCGCCCGCGCTAAAACATCATCTGCGCCTGCTGCCCGCGCTGTCGCGTCCGCGTGCGGGAAAAACTTCGGCGACACCAAACACAAATTCGCAAGCATCATATTTTTCATTGCCCGCGCCACCGCGCCAATATTTCCTGCGTGCGAGGTTTCAACTAATACAATTTTGATATTATCCAGCAAAGCAAATGTCCATAAAGTGAAAAAAGCGCTAAGTTTAGCAAAATATTTGCTAAACTATTGATCTTTATCCGCTCATTTAAAAATTGTAAATCACTATGCAACCCATGCTAAATATTGCTGTTCGTGCAGCACGCAGCGCAGGCGAAATCATTCTTCGCTCAGCAGACAAAGCCTCACATCTCGCCGTTGACTCAAAAGGTAAAAATGACTTTGCCACTGAAATTGACCGACTTGCTGAGAAAGAAATCATTTCAATTATCAAAGCCGCTTACCCAGAACACAGCATTCTTGCTGAAGAAAGTGGTGAACATGCAGGCAATGATTTTGTTTGGATAATCGACCCACTCGACGGCACGACCAATTTTATACATGGTTTTCCGCAATATGCTGTGTCTATTGCGCTCAAATACAAAGACCGTATTGAAATCGGTGTGGTTTACGATCCCCAACGTGACGAATTATTTACCGCAAAACGCGGTGGTGGTGCGATGCTCAATAATCGTCGTCTTCGCGTCACTGCTTTAACCAGTATGAAAGGTGCGTTAATTGGCACTGGATTCCCCTTCAAAGTTCCTCAACATTTAGATGCATATTTAAACATGTTCCGCGCGATTACGATTGATTCTGCGGGCATTCGACGCGCGGGTTCAGCTGCGCTTGATTTAGCCTATTTAGCTGCGGGTCGACTTGATGCATTTTGGGAAATTGAATTAAAAGAGTGGGATATGGCGGCGGGCATTTTACTTGTCAAAGAAGCGGGCGGCGTGGCGACAGATTTTTCTTTTAAAGATAATTACTTAGCATCTGGTAATTTAATTGCCGGTAGTCCACGTATGCACCAGTTAATGTATCAATTAATTGAACCGCACGTGACCCCTGCACTGAAGTAATTACGCAAGCTTTATGATTCGTACAACCTACGCCGTCATCCATTTAGAGGCTATTGCGCACAATGTTGCACAAGTGCGTTTAGCTGCACCCAATGCAAAAATTATGGCGGTGATTAAAGCTAATGCCTATGGGCATGGCCTGCAACGCGTCGCTCACGCACTTGAGCCATTTGTGGAAGGTTTTGCCGTCGCGCGAGTGCAAGAAGGTGTGCGTTTGCGTAAAGCGGGTATTAAACAGCGTATTGTGGTGTTAGAAGGCTTTACGCATATTGAGGAGCTTAATGATTTATGTCATTATCAACTTGAAGCGTCCATTCACTCCGCACATCAATTAACCATTTTAAACTCACAAACTGCACCCGAATTACTCACTGCATGGGTAAAAATCGATACAGGAATGAATCGACTTGGTTTTAAACCACCCGAAATACCCGATGTTTATGAACAATTAACACACAGCGCAGCAGTCAAAAAACCCATCAATTTCATGACGCATTTCGCCAATGCTGATGACAAAAACGATCCAAAAACCCTTGAGCAAATCAGCTTATTTAATGATTTAACCGCTGAATATAGCGGTGAAAAAAGTATGGCAAACTCTGCGGGTATTTTAGCTTGGAAAACCGCGCAAACTGATTGGGTTCGAGCAGGAATTATGCTTTACGGTATTTCACCATTTGCAGAGATATCAGGCATTGATTTAGGCTTAAAACCGCTGATGAGTTTACATTCACGTTTAATTGCGGTACGTGATGTAGATGCTGGTGAGACGGTAGGTTATAACGGTTCATGGCGAAGTTCACATGCCACCAAAATTGGCGTGATTGCCATTGGTTATGGTGATGGATATCCACGTTACGCTAAAAATGGAACACCAGTGCTTATCAACGGGTCATTAGTGCCCCTAGTTGGGCGTGTATCAATGGATATGATTACCGTGGATTTAGGTCCCTATTCGAGCGCACAAGCAGGCGACAGCGTCACGTTATGGGGAGAGCATATTCCAATTGAAACGATTGCGCAGTATGCAGATACGATTGCCTACACGCTAGTTTGTGGTGTCACTCCACGCGTTGATATTTTAGAATCTTCATAACCTTGATAATAAATAAAAAAACCCACTTCTTTACTACGAAATTAAATCACTCTAAAATAGATCTCATAATTTACTGCTGAGAAAAATCCTGCTATGTCTGCAAATAACGACGAAATAAATAATTTACTTAATCAAGATTACAAACAAGGCTTCATCACTGACATTCAAGCAGATACATTTCCTGTTGGCTTAAATGAAGAGGTCATTGCGAAATTATCCAAAGTGAAAAACGAGCCCGAATTTATGCTCGAGTATCGTTTAAAAGCCTTTCGCCACTGGCAAACGATGCCCTCACCTGATTGGGCGCAACTCAATATTGAACCGATTGATTATCAAGAAATCAGCTATTACTCTGCGCCAAAATCCAAAGACAATGGACCAAAAAGTTTAGATGAAATTGATCCCGAAATTTTGGAAGCTTATAAAAAATTGGGTATTCCGCTCGCTGAGCAAGAACAACTAGCGGGTATTGCTGTTGATGCGGTTTTTGACAGTGTGTCTGTGGCAACAACGTTTAAAAGTAAATTACACGAAGTAGGCGTCATTTTCTGCCCCATTTCAGAAGCCATTCGAGAGCATTCAGAACTCATCAAGCAATATTTGAGTTCTGTCGTACCTGTTGGCGATAACTTTTTTGCGGCATTAAATTCGGCTGTGTTTACGGATGGCTCGTTTGTCTATATTCCTAAAGGTGTGCGCTGCCCGATGGAACTTTCAACGTATTTTAGAATTAACGCTAGCAACACAGGACAATTTGAGCGGACATTGATTATTGCTGATGAAGGCAGTTATGTATCCTATCTCGAAGGCTGCTCTGCGCCACAGCGTGATGAAAACCAGCTTCATGCGGCGGTGGTTGAACTCGTCATACTCAAAGATGCGCAAATTAAATATTCAACCGTGCAAAATTGGTACCCTGGTGATAAAGAAGGGAAAGGCGGCATTTATAATTTTGTGACTAAACGCGCAGATTGTCGCGGTGAAAACTCAAAAGTATCATGGACGCAAGTGGAAACCGGTTCAGCCATTACATGGAAATACCCAAGTTGCGTGTTAACAGGTGATAATTCAGTGGGTGAATTTTACTCTGTTGCTGTGACCAACAATTTGCAGCAAGCTGACACGGGTACCAAGATGATTCATATTGGAAAAAACACCACAAGTACTATTATTTCCAAAGGAATATCAGCGGGCAGAGCGCAAAACACCTATCGCGGACTCGTTAAAATCTTAAAAAGCGCTGAAAATGCACGAAACCACACGCAATGCGACTCCCTCCTCGTAGGCGACAAATGCGGTGCGCATACCTTTCCTTACGTTGAGGTGAAACAACCTACCGCGCAAATTGAACATGAAGCCACGACGTCTAAAATCAGCGAAGATCAATTGTTTTTCTGTCAGCAACGCGGCTTATCCGCTGAAGACGCGGTATCAATGATTGTGAACGGCTTTTGCAAACAAGTCTTTAAAGAATTGCCGATGGAATTTGCCGTTGAAGCACAGGCGCTACTTGGCCTAAGTTTAGAAGGTAGTGTTGGCTAATTTCGCCAATTATCATTAAAAAATACGTTTTATTTTGGAATACAAATACACATGCTAAAAATTAAAGATTTAACCGTCAATATCGGCACCAAAGAAATTCTCAAAGGTTTAAACCTCAATGTGAAAGCAGGTGAAATTCACGCGATTATGGGGCCAAATGGCGCGGGCAAAAGTACACTTTCACACGTTCTATCAGGCAAATCAGGTTATGACGTCACAGGCGGCAGCGTCACTTATAACGGAAAAGATTTGCTTGAGATGCCCGCTGAAATTCGGGCGCGTGAAGGCGTTTTTTTAGCGTTTCAATATCCTGTAGAAATTGCTGGCGTGACCAATGTGTATTTACTCAAAGCCGCGCTTAACGCCATTCGCAAACATAAAGGCTTAAGCGAAGTGGACGCGATGGACTTTTTGACACTCGTCAAAAGTAAAACCAAAGCACTCGATATGGATGAAAAATTCTTATACCGTGCGGTGAATGAAGGGTTTTCGGGCGGTGAGAAAAAACGTAATGAAATTTTACAAATGGCGATGCTTGAGCCGCAACTGTGCATTTTAGATGAAACCGATTCGGGTCTTGATATTGATGCACTTCGCATTGTGGCGGATGGCGTAAATGCGCTACGCTCAGAAAATCGCGCTTTCATTATGGTTACGCATTATCAGCGTTTACTCGATTATATTAAACCCGATTTTGTGCATGTTTTGGCGGATGGCAAAATTGTCAAATCTGGCGGCGCGGAACTCGCGCTTGAGCTTGAAGAAAAAGGTTATGGTTGGTTGGAGCAAGCATGAAAACAGACATGTCATGGCTCAACACGTTTCGGCAATCTGACTTAACGCAATTTGAGCAAACAAGTTTTCCCTCGCAACGGTTGGAAGATTGGCGTTATACCAATGTGTCTGCCATTGAGAAAAAACAATTTGCTTTAGCAAGCCAAGTCGAACAACTCGACGATAATGCTAAAAATCGCTTAGATACTTTTACGCTCAACGATTGCTATCACGGTATCTTTATCGATGGTTTTTTTCAGGCGTCATTATCCACGTTGCCAGAAAGTATCACCGTTTGTTCAATCAACGAGGCGGCAACACATCACGAAACCTTGCTCGCCCCTGTATTTAATCAAGCGATTGAATCACCACACGGTTTTACCCATTTCACCAACGCGCATTTTAGCGATGGCATATTTGTTTGCATCAATGAAAATGGCCAATTAGATAAACCGCTACAAATCATCCATTTTGCCACGCAAGAGGCGATGTCAGCCACTCGCCACGTGGTGATATTGCAAAACAATGCGACTGCAACGCTGATTGAGACGTTTATTGGCGTGGAAACGCAAACGTATTTGACGAGTAGTGTTTTAGAAATTTTCTTACGTGATAATGCGGATTTAACGCTTTACAAAGTGCAGCAAGATAGCGACAAAGCCTATCATTTTGGTGGCACTTATGTTCAGCAGGCCGACAATGCCCGTTTTACACATCACAATTTTGCACTTGGTAGTGTGCTGGCGCGTAGTGAAATGATTAGCCACTTGGAAACAGGGGCGCAGTGTGAATTAAACGGCCTGTATCTTGGCGCAAATCGTCAGCATTTAGATAACCTGACGCGTATTGTCCACGCCAAACCCGATGCAGTCAGCCGTGAATACTACAAAGGGATTTTAAATAATCGCGCTCGTGGTGTATTTCAAGGTCGCATCGTTGTAGCCGAAGATGCACAGCGTACCGATTCACAAATGAATAATCGCAATTTGTTGCTGTCTAGCGATGCTGAAATTGATACTAAGCCGCAACTGGAAATTTACGCCGATGACGTCAAATGTGCGCATGGTGTGACGGTTGGACAGCTCGATGAAAAATCCATTTTCTATTTACAATCACGCGGCATTGACGAAGATCACGCAAAACATATTTTGACGTTTGCGTTTGCCAATGAAATGGTTGATAAAATCACGGTGCCGAGTTTGCATGATTGTGTTTTCACCCAATTATTAGCCCGTTTTCCAGAAGGAGCTGAGCGTTAACATGACGTATCCGATTGAACAAATCCGAGCTGACTTTCCGATTCTAAACGAAAAAATTCGCAATAAACCGCTGGTTTATTTCGATAACGCCGCCAGTTGCCAAAAGCCGCAAGCGGTCATTGATAGCATGGTCAAATTGTATAGCCATGATTATGCAAACGTCCATCGTGGTGTGCATACGTTAAGTGTTCGCTCAACCGATCAAATGGAAAGCGCACGCCATAAAATCAAAACATTTATCAATGCAGCAAGTGATAAAGAAATTATTTTTGTACGTGGTGCGACTGAAGCCGTTAATTTAATTGCGCAAACTTACGGCAGAGCCAATATTCATGCAGGTGATGAAATTCTCATTACCGCCATGGAGCATCACTCAAATATTGTGCCGTGGCAAATGCTGTGTGAGCAAACAGGCGCGATTTTAAAAGTGGCACCGATGAATGTGGCCGGTGAATTGCTCATGGACGAATTTGAGCAATTACTCAGCGCCAAAACAAAATTGGTGGCAGTGGTTCACATGTCCAATGCGCTCGGCACGCTCAACCCTGTTGAGAAAATTATCGACTTAGCACACGCAAAAAATATTCCCGTCATGCTTGACGGTGCGCAAGCTATTCCGCATACAGCGGTAGATGTGCAAAAGCTCGATTGTGATTTTTATGTATTCTCAGGTCACAAACTCTATGGTCCATCAGGAGTTGGCGTTTTATACGGCAAACAAGCCCTTCTCGAAGCCATGCCGCCTTATCAAGGTGGCGGTGACATGATTCGTACCGTGAGCTTTGAAAAAAGCACCTACGCGGGCTTACCGTATAAATTTGAAGCCGGCACCCCTGCGATTGCTGAAATCATTGGTTTAGGCGCGGCGGTGGATTATTTAAACACCATCGGTATGCAAGCCATTGCCGATCATGAAGCCTCACTGCTCGCGTATGCTACGCAGCAAGCCTTGCAAATTGACGGACTTAAAATTATTGGTGAAGCCAAAGAGAAAGGCGCTATTTTATCTTTTACACTAGGTCGCATTCATCCACACGATATTGGTACCATGCTCGACAGTTTAGGCATTGCAATTCGCGCGGGGCATCACTGCGCTATGCCGGTTATGGAATTTTATCAAGTCCCCGCCACGGCACGCGCGTCGTTTGGCATGTATAACACCCATGCTGAAATTGATGTGTTAATTTCAGGCATTAAAAATTTAATCGAGATGTTTGGCTAATGTTTGAAGATTTACGCGAGTTATATCAAGAAGTCATTTTCGATCACAATCGAAACCCACGCAATTTTCATGTCATGGAAAATGCGGATAGACAAGTTGACGGTTTCAATCCACTCTGTGGCGATAAATTAACTTTATTTTTGAAACTCGACGGTGACATCATTATCGATGCGAGTTTTCAAGGATCGGGTTGCGCGATTTCTACCGCGTCTGTGTCATTGATGACCGAAATTATCAAAGGAAAATCGCAAGCGCAAGCGGAAGAACTCTTTACCCTTTTCCATGAAATGACCACCGGCAAAGAAGAACACATCAATTTAGAAGCGGTCGGAAAATTGGCTGTTTTAGCGGGTGTGCGTGAATTTCCTGCCCGCGTTAAATGCGCGACGCTCGCATGGCACACACTCGACGCCGCGTTAAAAAATCAACAACAAGCCGTTTCTACTGAGTAACGCGTGTCGGCATTGCATTCACAGCTCGCCATTTTATTTGAAGGTCAAGGTGATGTTGCTCAATTTAAGCAGCTTGCTCAAACATTAGGCGTTTCGCTCATTGAATCCACTGCATTAGGCGACACCCCGTTTTTTCTCACATGGCGTGAGGGTGAGTTAAAATTACTGGATCGTGAATTGCTCAAAAAAGGCGGTTTAAGTATTGATATTGCCCCGCGCAGTGGTGAGCAACGCTCTTATCCCGCCCCCAAAGAAGGTGCATTTGCGCAGGCGATTGGACGTAAAACCAAAACCGTTGTCGATGCCACAACCGGTTGGGCGCAAGACAGTTTGTGTTTATTTCGCATGGGCTATGATATGACCTGCATTGAACGCTCACCGATTATGGCTCAACTTATCGCTGATGCGTTTGCACGTTTAACCCATGAATCGTGGGTGCAAAAATTGGAATTAGCTCCCCCTCGCCTACTTCATGGCAATGCTATTGACGTTTTGCAAAGCTTAGACACCGCGCCCGATTGTGTGTATTTAGATCCGATGTTCCCGCCTAAACGCAAAAAATCCGCCTTAAGTAAAAAATCCATGACCATTCTCCACGAACTCGTTGGGGAAGATTTGGATAAAGAACACTTATTTGAAGCGGCATTCGCGGCAACCAGTAAACGTGTTGTCGTCAAAAGTCCCGAATATGCCCCACCCCTTGGCGGTAAACCCAGCGAAAGCTTTGCTGGAAAGTTGCTGCGTTATGATGTGTATTTTAAATCCAGTTCACCTTCACTTATAATCTAACGTCAGCAACCACATCAACGCTCGTATATTGCCTAAATGGTTATAATGTCACTTTAGTATTTAATTCATTACGCTCATAAATATTTCTGTCGACGCTCTATAAATGTGGTGACGTAATTTATTACACGTTATGAAAATGATTACTTCACATTAAGCGTATAAAGAATACTAAAATTATGGCTTGATTTTAAAATTACAGGGAACAAAATAATATGGCATCATTTGAGCAAGCGTTTAAAAACATCGATGACATCCTATGGAAAGAAGCAGGCTGTACAACCGAACTCGATTACACCGAGCAAACTTCATGGTTGCTATTCCTAAAATACCTCGATGGTTTAGAACAAGACAAAGCCGACGAAGCGGCATTAGAAGGTAAACCCTATAACTTCATTTTCGATGAACCTTACCGCTGGGAAAGTTGGGCAGCACCCAAAGATGAAAATGGCAACATCGACCACAACAAAGCCCTAGTCGATGACGGCTTGCGCGATTTTGTTGACCGTGCGTTAGATGCTGAAAGCGCGAATGTTTTAACCAAAATTCGAGGATTGTTATGAGCAACGAAAATCAAGACATTCGCTGGAAACAACGGTTTTCTAATTTCAGTCGTGCGCTTTCGTTATTGCGTGAAGCAATGGAAGAAGATGTGTTTTCACTCAAGCAATTAGAAAAAGAGGGCATCATCCAACGGTTTGAATACACGTTTGAACTCGCGTGGAAAGTGTTGAAAGACAAAATGGAATTTGACGGCATTGTGTTAGACCAAATTTCACCAAAAACCGTTGTGCGTCAAGCCTTCGCCGCAAAATATATCAATGATCCAGATACGTGGCTCAAAATGATTGGTGATAGAAATTTAATGAGCCACACTTATGATTTCGTTAAATTTGAAGCCGTGATTCAATCGATTGCCGATTCTTATTTGCCAATGCTTGATGAATGGTATTTTTCATTGCTGATGGAAGCAAATGAATTATGAATTCAACAGGTTTAACAAGCGAACAACTCGACGTTTTAACGCAGATTTTTAAAAAAAATCCCAAAATTCAAGCCGTCAAATTATATGGTTCACGCGCAAAAGGAAATTTTCACCCGCGCAGTGATATTGATTTAGTGGTATTTGGTGACAACATCGACCGTTTTTTAATTTCAGAACTCTTGCTCGATTTGGATGATTCCAATTTGCCTTATTCTGTCGATTTGCAAAATTACAGCGACTTGAAAAATCGAGCATTGATTGAACATATTGACCGTATTGGCGTGCCAATTTTCAAA
>Ga0114974_10004549_pt1 | contig 10390 bp, 6 predicted proteins | sample S_130206_EF_Meta_FD_87318 | JGI IMG/M metagenome (GOLD analysis project Ga0114974, IMG submission 87318) | Freshwater microbial communities from Lake Simoncouche, Canada to study carbon cycling - S_130206_EF_MetaG | ecosystem: Environmental > Aquatic > Freshwater > Lake | place: Lake...
ATACTTTGCTGTGTTAGTGCAGTCACTGGAATAGTAGCATTGCCAACAGTTTTAATACTGCTTGATGTAATGCCGTTTATAATTTCTATGTCGTCCACTGATGCTCCATTGATAAACAATTGATCGGATTCAGATTTGATTTCAAATAAACTACCAAAGTTTAATCCGCTGGCCCTAGGTACTATAACAAAATTTGTAATTAGGGGCGATAAATTATTCATCACATAAGTTGATAATTCTGAGAAATAAAATGTATCGCCAAAATCCCAATTTTCTAAGGAAAAGAATTCGTTTATAGAAACAAGAACTCTAGATTTAATTTCGTTATCACTAGCTACTTGTGCTTGATTCTTAGTCACTCTGAATACTGCTTGTACATCAGTAGAAGCTTCAGATCCAAATAAAACTTTATATTTTACTGGGTGGTAAATTATCTCATCGCTTATAGATTTTATTAAATTTAAACTTGGTGATAACGATAAAAATAATGCATCAGAACTTGGAGGCAGAGGTTCATAGGTTCTACTACCCGATAACCATTGTCTAAACTGAATATCATAATTTTTAGTTAATACATATACATCCATTATGTTGCTAACACTTGGGTCAATTCTTGTTTCATAATCTGCACTATGCACATATTGAAATTTAAGATAAGGTCTTCCTTGATATACTTTATAATTTAAAGATGCATTTAAATTGCCACGTAATAAGTCTAATTGTTTTACTACATCAGCATCAATAAAATAAAAATATTGGCCGTCTGTATAGTTTAGTAAACTACCGGTAGCAGTTTCTGAAGATAAAATTATTACAGTATTAGTACTGTTATCAAGGTACCTATAATCTTCTTGCCCTGGTTCAATTGTGTATTTTTCAAGTACAATGTATCGATCTTTGTAGTCAATTAATGAGTTAGTTGGGTCAACTAAATTTTTAAATATTTCAGGATTATCAACTATGCCGTCGTCATTGTCGTCAGCAAATGTAATCTCAATTTTTTTAGTATCTTTATATCCGTCAAGGCCTTTAAAATCTGACGAAATTTCCCAAGGAATATCCACTGTAAACGGTATTGTATCGTTAGGCACAGTGTTGATGTTTAATACATTAATTTTATCTTTAACAATTAAATTTGTTCTACTATCATATATTTTATTAGTAGCGTCAAAATAAAATCTTACTTTTTTATCGCTTTCAAATACATATCTTAATAGACGTGTTGTTACAGTATAATACTCATTGTCAGTCGTGAATAATACTAACCAACTAGAGTCTAATTGTTGATTAGTAAAATCGCCAGCTTTACCGTTATTCCAGTCGCTAGTTTGATTTAAATTTGTTTCAAATATAATCTTCCATGTTCTAGTACCAACAGAATCATAACGTAGACCAAATGGTTTATTTGAAAATATCAAATCAATCATTGTAGATATTGTACCAGTTTCTAACGTAGCTCTCCACTTTGGAATAATCTGTGCTAATTCAGCAGATGAAGGGATTGGGATGCTTAAAGTAACTGGGCCAAGGCCGGTAGATAATAATCCAGTACCCCCAGCTGTGCCATCACCACTAACGCCAACTACCGTTGCCCATAGTACATCAGTGGTATTTAAATTATTAATAGAAGTCAGCTCATTGTTATTATCTTTGTTGAAATAAAAACCTGAAGGCGAATTAAATTTTATTAGTGATCCAATTTCAACATACTTTAAAGTTGTAACAACATAGCTGCCTATCTTCTTTAGATCAGCTGCATCTAATTTTGAATAAAAATAGCCAGTACTTTCGTTAGTATCTTTAGTTTGCTGGCGCCAGTTGATGTTTTGTCCTACTGTAGGAATAATATCAAACTTATCGTAATAATAATCTCTTAGACTATTTTTCTTTAAAATATCTAAAATTTGATTATAAATTATTCCTTCTATATCAGTGCGTGTAACAAAATTAAATCTAAAATCTTCTGTATATTCTTGCTTGTAAATTATACCATCATCGGCAAATAAATTTGTAGAGCTATATTTTCCTGTAGGATCTACTAGATCAAAATATCTGCTAATACCGCTTGAACTTCTATTAACCGCTTTTACTTTTGCAACATCTTGACTAACTGCTAGCGGACTGATATTATAGTCTTCTCCAGTAATCATTCTATTTTGTGTGTAGTATGTTTGCGGGGCTTTAGTTTTAATATCTGTATTAGATTCTGTTTCAGAACTATTTGAAACAGAAGTTTGTAATCCAAGAGTAATAGTTAATGTTTCTAACTGTCCTACATTAGACACATAAGGAATATCAATTGAAACACCCTTGATGTCTTTAGGATTAATAGTATAGGTAAGTCCATTGCTTATACGATAGTAAGTTCTAAAAGTACCTAATGGTAGATTTCCAAAAGTGCCGTCGCTGAACACTAGGCTAATTCTATCGCCTGCTCTAGTTACAACTCCGTATATATTCTTAATATTTTTGCTAAGGCTATTGTAAATGATGTTGTTGCCTTCAAAGCTAGGAACTTTGGCCCATTGCTCTGATTCTAATCCATTCTTATCTAAACGATATAACCATACATCTGTATCATTAATGTTTACTGCATCAATATCAATGCTCTCATTACTATTGGGTTGTGTAATAGTAAATGATCCTTGATTTAATGAACCTTGTCGGAAATGTAGGAAAAATCCAGAAGAAGGGCTTGCTGCACCTTTTCCGTCATCTCGATATAAAAATGCTAGATGATTACCTACTGTAGGTGTTTCTTCGTAGATGTAGTCTTGATCTTTAAAGACTGTTGACACTATTTCAAAACTCATAGTTCTGCCGTCAATTGGTTTTGAAAATGCATATACTGGAACATCAGTATTGCTTGATTGAAAACGATATTGTTCAGTTGGTATTCCAGCAATCGTTGCTTTGTCGTCAGGATTTCCAAATTGACGTGCTTGTGGCAGTGCAGAATTTATTATTTTAATAAATTGCTCATACCAATTTGAGTTAGCTGGATCATTCCATACCACAGTTTGACTTGATAAATTTCTACCGTTGCTATCTAAAACATTCTGTGTTGTTGAAACGCTAGAAAATTTTAAAAGACCGTTACCAGTTTGATTACGCTTTACGTTATAACTTAGTAGGCGAGCAAGGCGTAATACTGATTCTCTTCGTTCGGCCAGTTCTAAGAAATTTTCACGGGCATTTAAATCAACGCGGAAAGCTATGCTTTGGCCCAAGAACGCAATAAGGTCAATTAGGGCAAGGTATTCGCTAGATTCAATATAATCGTTGTAGTCTTCAGGATAGTTTTGACGAATGTAGGTAATCATAGTCCTACGAAGATTCTCAAAATCGTAACTCTGGAAGTCAGCATTACGGAAAGATTGATATACTTTCTTCCAATCTTCTGCTACTAATAATCTGTTTTGTCTATCTGTTGATGACATAATCGTTCCTATTTTATATATTTATTGCTTTTATAAACCGCGTAGTTTATTGTGCAAGCAGTCCATTCTTTTGATCAAATGTCAACTGCATACTCTGACTAATGTTATACGGCAAATATGTTAAAATACATTCAATTTGAATACCTGATTCGTATGCAGTAACTATAACTTGATCTACTTTTACTCTAGGATCATAGTTAATAATATCTGTGACATTTTTAGTAATCACTTGCTTAATATCTTCAGTTAACGGTTCAAATAATATATCCCAAATAATTGTGCCAAACTCTGGATTCATTAGACGTTCGCCCTGACGGACATGGAAATGATTTAATATATCTTGTTTAATTAATTCTAAATCATACAGGCTAAAATTTTCAGTACTTTGATTTATTGTACTAAAACCTTTGTATGTTTTACTTCTAGGAACATCGGTATTTCTTATAGGAGGGGTTAATACAATTTTGTCGTATAAATTAGAGTTTGTAGTCATTACTGTTGCTCCGTATCAGGTGGTTTAATTTTTTCAAATGGATCAGTAACCGTTGTATACTTTTTAAAATATTCAGGTTCGGTTAATTCTGGTGCTAAGACTGCTTCTGTTAGATCAGGAGTATGGGATAGCGGATCTAAATTCTCATGCCCTGCCCAAGGCTCTGCTGTAGGGATTCTTGCAGATTTAGGAGCTTCAGTTGCTGCTGGACCATTCATGTGTATTTGGCCAGCTGTTTCAATATGCTGCTCTGTGCTTTTAATATGCGTTTTTGTTCCGCTAGTTATTCGTGTTTCTTTTGTTGAATTAATGTTAAGATTACGTTTAGCCGTTAAATTAATATCTCTGTCTGCGGTAAAATTAATGTCATTTTCACTGTGTACACTAATACTGTCTTTAGCATAGATATCAATTTTACCGTTGCTAGTTAATTCAATCCATGTTGTACCTTTAGCATTGCCAATATAAATTAAATCTTCGCTGTTATGCAACAGTATTTGATGTCCAGTACGAGTTCTAATTCTCACTAATTCATTATGAGGAATAGTTGGATCGCCGTCAGTTTCGCCGTCACTAGTTGATGCATACGCCGGAGGGCCTTCGCTTGCAGGAGTTCTACGTAGAAATTTATCATCGCCATCATCCATTACAAATGTTGTGCCGCCAAGACGACTAACAAATGCTCCAGGAATTTGATGTTCTTTTTTTCCTACTGTTCCAGTCTTAGCGTCTGATTGTTTATCTATTGGCCCAGGTGTTGATATACCAAATACCATACTTGGTACTTCTCGTCTAGCACTACTTGTAGTAATACCTCTAATATCGTCTTCTAATAATCCTTGATCCGATAAAACAGTTGTAAGAGGATGTTGGGGTTTTTTAATTTTAGTTGCATCCGGCTGGGCTGCATCGTTTGATTTTTTATTATATTCGGCTACCGGTGCTCTTTCATATTCGCCTTCAACATTAAACTTTGTTGCTGCAATACCAGGAACCATAAAATTTTGATGTTCATCAGGAATACATCCAATCCAATAACCTTTACGAGTATCGCCGTCTATAAAAATTATCATTACTGTAGATCCAACATCTGGCGGGACCATCCACATGCCGTAGCTCTTTTGAGTATTGTTATAGTCGTTATCTTCGCCGGTATAGTCAACACTAGTTTGTCCTGCAAAAGGACTCATATACTTTACTTGATGGAGTGTGCCTTCAGATCCGTCGCCACCAACTAAGTTAAGAATCTCAACTTCAAGCCCGCCCATAAAGTTAGGATCAAGATGGCTTATAACTTTAGCTAAAAACGGGCCGGGTGTTGGTAGCGGAGCACCGGATGATCTAATTTCTGATGGCATTAAATTTGAACTCCACCAGTGTTAATAACTCCAGGAAGAGACGGTACCTTTGTACTAGTATTAACATTATTATTTTTTCCAGTTATTGAGTTTAATATGTTAATATTAGTAGATGAAATATTTGGTATCTGTACTGGTTCTGCAGACGGTAATTTTGATGCGGTATTAACTCCCGCAGCCTTGTTGGCAGCAGCAGCTTCTTGTAGCCCTCTTCTATTAAGGTTTAATACTTGTGTAAATTTTCCACCGCTGAAGCTATGTTTAACTGTCATAACTTGAAAGATTCCTGAAAAATTTATTAAAAGTTTAGTATCAGCAAAGTCATACATACCGGCACTTTGATTAATGTCTACTGGTGTTCTAAAATTTAAAATAATGTCAACTTCTCCATTTTGATAGTTAACTGTACCGTTAGCATTTAAATTTTGATAATTTGTAGGAGGTGCAGTATAATTGCCCTGGCCGCTGTCATTTATGTAATAAGGATCTCCCATAATTTTTAAGTCGGCAGTCATCATATCTGCACCTTCTGTGACTGCTTCATGGAATTGTCTTGCTACCCTTGTTGATACAGTTTCTGCACCACCGCCGCCTTGCTTGTCAGTACTGGTTGAAGTTCCTACCGGTAATACTTTAGATCCAGGAGAACCAGTTACTACAGTCTTTTCACCTTCAGGTTTGTCAATTTTAGAATCTTTTGCGTCTTTGCCTCCGGTATTAGCCTGTGTTTTTACATCTTGATTGTTATTAAAACTTGAAGCATTAAATTTTGTATAAAATCCTGCACTAATAGAAATATTAAAATCAAGTATATCTAAATTTTTACCTGTATAAATGTAATTGTATTCTTTAATACATTGCCGTTTTAAATTTTCAAATCCAGGAGCTGGTGTATTAGGAGGCATAATTTTACCAGAATGGACTTTATATGGTACAATCCTATAAACTATTAAACTAGGTTTAGTACCTGTTACTGCTAAATTTTCATCACTGGTCAATTGATATAATTGTGTCTCAATTCTCCACCACGGTAACATTCCATTTTGATCAATTCCGTCGCCTTTAATTGCTTGACGAGCATAGTCACTTTGTAATAAGATTTGATTAATTGCATTGATCACATCTGTGTCTTGTCTAAATTTAAATTCACCTTCGGCAGGATCAATAACAACATTTCCTAATGTAACTGTTTTAGTTTTAGGATCGTATGCGCCGGCTTCTTTACCAAATGAACTATCTCCTTTTCTTTCAGCATTGAACCCTAGGCTAGCTCTGCCAAGTACGTTGCATGACTCTGGCGCTTGCACTAAATTTTTAGTACTAGTTTCTGTTACACCTAACTTTTGAAATAGCGTATTATTAGCAGCAGCAGTTGTTGGATTTGAAGTAGCCGAAGAATTATTTTCTTTTGGATTAGGATTAGATGTAGACGAAGAACTAGCAACATCAGTTGGAAATACTATTGCAATTTGATCAGCTACCTTGGTCAATCCAGCAGCAACCTGAGACTGATAAAATTGATTCATCACTACCTGTAGACTTTTTTCACCGGTTTGAATTACTTCTTGAACTGTTTTACCTTTAACTGAAATATTAGTTTTTAAATTTTTATATCTATCAGAAAACGCTGCATCGTTCCACGAAGTTGCAGTAATGCTATACACTGCACCTTTGCCCGTTACTTTCATATCAATAGTGTTTAATTTAATAGGTTGATATCTTGTAAATTGAGGAAGATCAACTGTTTCGTTTTGTTCTGTAAATCCTCTAAATTGAATAGTCAATAGCATAGGAACAGATACAAATGTTCCGCCTGGACTTCTTTGTTGACATGCTATTGCAACAGATTGCATGAACAATCCCATGCTGTAGGGCTCAATTACCTGAAAATCTAATGTAGTAGAATTTGTATTTTTAGTAGCTTTATTCCAACCCATGACACTGTCTATGTTTAAGTTGTCAATAAAAAAATCAAATTGACCGTAATCTGTTTTAACTCTATTTGTTGGATCTCCTGCGGCACTTTTGCAAATAATAAATTGAGGTATTCCTGCTCGATATGTGCTGTCAGGATTGTTTAAAGATTTATCGTCTAAGACACTTAAGGTAATGATGTAAGTGTAGCTGGCAAATATTCCTAAGGGATTAGGATAAGGAGGTAATGCATCTGACGGAACTGTTGCTCCGATCATTGAAGGAGCTTTAAGAAGTCCTTTTAGGTCAACATTAAATGCTCCTAACGGATCTCGTATATTATTTTTCAGTTGTCCTGCAATTTGATTAGATGCTGACTGGATTTGCGCTGAGTTTTTTGCTAAGCCAGCTGACAAATCTTTTGCCAGAGAACTTTCTGTTAAAGTTTTTTTTGCAGAGTCAACTGCATTAGTTGCTGTTGATATAATATCAAAGACTGCCATATTAAATTCCTAAAATTGTTTTTAAACTATTACCTTTAGGAATATAAATTTTTATTCCCGGAGTAAAGTCAAAAATTGGATCTTGTATAGTATCTAAATTTCGTTGAGTAAATACCCACCACAAACTTGCATCACCATATAAATCATAGGCTAGCAAATCTGGTCTATGTGTATATTGAGGTTCAATAGTATATAAAAAATCATCTTCTTCGGCAGATACTGGACGTATCTGAAAAATGTCAAGATACGTATCGTTCATAGGAGTAGAGTACCATGGACTCTTTGCTGTATATTTGGCCATTAGATATATCCTGCTCCGCTGCTTGTCATGTAATCACCATTGACAAATTTATTAAGACTAAATGTTCTTACACTTTCTCTACTATAAGAAGGTTGTAGAGTAATAGTAAATTGACTCTTAGTTGGCACATGACTGCTTGCTTTAGAAGTTCCTCCGCCAAGTGAACTAGCACTAGATGATAACAATGCACCTGCAGCCATTCCAACTACATTTTGCACTTGTTGTTTAGCATTTTGAAGAGCAGGTAAATTAGATAAAACTCCTCCAATAGAACTTGATTGGTCTGCAGATACAGTTGAAATATAATCAGAAGCTCCGTCAAGTGATACGCTAAAATTAGTAATTACTACTGGAACATTTTTAAAAACATATTCTCCGTATCCGTTTAATGCCAGTATTGGTGGAGGATTACCTGCCGGAGTTGAGTCACCAGTGAACATTTTAGTAACTGCACGTAAAAAATGTACTGTGGCAATCCAGTATTGTGCTTCGGCAGAATTTTCTACTAGGAAAGGTGCTGTAATTGTCATTTGATCCGGAGAGCTGTTTTGATATGCTTGGAAAGGGTAGTTGTTGTGTACCGGAGTAATTGCATCATACTTTGCACTACCACCAATATTGATTGTTGGTGTGTAGGGAAACACTAGGCCGCCGGCGGCTTTCAATGGTGCAAACACTGGGCTTGAGTCAAATATGGTACTACCTGGTACAGTTAATCGAACACGCCAATCATTGTTAGCGTCTGATCCTCCAAACGTTGCACTAGACTTAAAAATCTTTCCAGTAGCATCGCCACCAATTGGAAGGTTAACACTCCGTAATTGACTGAGTAGCTTATTGGGGTTAGATAAATTACTAAGTGCGTCGCCTATTCTTTGTCCGATGTTCTGTGCAGAACCTAATTGCCCAAAACCACCGCTAACGCTTGAACCAAACTGTTGAGCAGCACTAGCAATTGAACCTGGATTTACGTCGAATGAACTCATATTGAATCTCCTGATACTCTATTTATTTGACAAAATTATCTACGTAGTTTATAATCTAACATGAGGATCCTATATAATGACTAAAGTTAACTACTTAAACAATAAAGATATATTAGAAGAAATACATCGTTCAAAAAACACCTATTCTAGCTACACAAAACCCGAATATAGCAGATACGATCTTATACTGCCCAATGTTGACAAGATCAACATTAGAACTGTTGCTGAGGCCAAACGAGCACAGGCTAAACGCCTTGGACAAGAAGAATACCAAAGACGTAAAGCTCTCGGTGAGAAGGTTAAACTAGCCGACTGTGAAGTAGACTATAAAAAGATTCCTAAGACAGATGTGGTCTTTAGAATTATGACTTTTGATCATATTCCGTTAAACAACACTAGAAAACGCAATCCAAAGACCTTGGCAGATCATAGAGATAAAGTAAACTTTCCACCGTATCAACATTGGAAGTTTGACGAGAATGATCTACTAGTATGTGTGGGTAAAAGCCACTGGAAAGGTGGTATTGAAAAGGGTAAGTTTTCAAAAGATCACGGACAAATTACAAATAATCTAGCACGTATGTACATTAAGCTCTGTGAGCGTTATGCTACCCGTGGTAATGTTCGCGGTTATACTTATAATGACGAAATGAAGGGCCAGGCTATTCTACAATTAACGCAGATTGGTCTACAGTTTGATGAGTCAAAGTCCGACAATCCGTTTGCCTACTACACTGCTGCTGTTACTAACAGCTTTGTTAGAGTTATTAACATAGAAAAACGCAATCAAACAATACGTGACGATATTTTAGAAATCAATGGTATGAATCCCAGCTACTCAAGAACAAGTTCAGGGGAGCATGCCGCAGCAGTTAAACGATTTGATGAAGGTGCTGAATGAGTTTATTCAAGAAAGTTGCTTGTTTTACAGACATACACTTTGGCTTAAAAAGCAATAGCCAAACACATAATAGAGATTGTGAAGACTTTGTAGATTGGTATATTGCCAAGGCCAAAGAAGAAGGCTGCGATACAGGCATTTTCTTAGGAGATTGGCATCATAATCGCAATACTCTAAACATCACTACCATGGATTATAGTCTAAGGGCATTAGAAAAGCTGGGCAAAGCATTTGATCAGTTTTACTTCTTCCCAGGTAATCACGACTTGTACTATAAGGACAAGCGTGATATTCATTCTGTTGAGTTTGGCAAGTACATCCCGGGTGTTACAGTAGTACACAAACCTACAGTTATAGATGATGTGTTATTATGTCCGTGGCTTGTAGGTGACGAATGGCGTAACATTGGTAAATCAAAGGCTAGATATGTGTTTGGACACTTTGAATTACCTAGCTTCTTTATGAACGCCATGGTACAGATGCCCGATCACGGC
>Ga0114974_10004553_pt1 | contig 10384 bp, 7 predicted proteins | sample S_130206_EF_Meta_FD_87318 | JGI IMG/M metagenome (GOLD analysis project Ga0114974, IMG submission 87318) | Freshwater microbial communities from Lake Simoncouche, Canada to study carbon cycling - S_130206_EF_MetaG | ecosystem: Environmental > Aquatic > Freshwater > Lake | place: Lake...
GCCATGAAACCGCCGGCAGCAACCGTCACCGAGCGTCATCCAGGCGAAATTCGCGATGGCGATATCGTGATCGGCGCGATTACCAGCTGCACGAACACCTCAAACCCATCGGTCCTCATCGCTGCCGGTCTATTGGCGCGCAATGCAGAACGCAGGGGCCTCAAGCCGAAGCCTTGGGTAAAAACTTCGCTCTCGCCGGGATCGCCGGTCGTCAGTGATTATCTAAACGAATCGGGCCTGCAGAAATCGTTGGACGCGCTCGGCTTTCAGGTTGTTGGGTATGGCTGCATGACTTGTGCGGGCGGCTCCGGCTCGCTTGCTCCCGCAATAAGCCAGGCCATTGAGAAAAATGATCTTACGGTATGCGCGGTCCTGTCGGGCAACCGCAACTTTGAAGGACGTATCCACCCAGAAGTGAGGGCGGCTTATCTCGCCTCGCCGCCCCTCGTCATCGCTTATTCGATTGCCGGCACTATCGTCGGGGATATTTCAATCAACCCACTCGGCGTCGACGGCGATGGCAAGCAAGTATTTCTGCGCGATGTCTGGCCCACCGACCAAGAAATCGCCGACTACGAAGCGCGATTTTTGCGCCGCGAACAGTTCATTAAACGCTACGCCAACTGCGAAAAAGGTGAAGCCTACTGGGGTGCCGTCGCCGCCCCAGAGGGTGCGACCTTCCATTGGAACCCTGAAAGCACGATGCTGCGCCGGCCACCATTTTTCGAAAAATTCTGGCTGGACAAAAATCCACGCGGAGACTTTAAAGGCGCTCGAATTCTCGCCATGTATGGCGATAGCATCACAACAGATCACATTGCGCCGATGGGCGCCATCACACGCAATGTTCCAGCCGCTCGTTATCTCGAGTCACTAAAGATACCCTATGCCGAGTGGGGCACCTATCTGCTGCGTCGCTCCAATCATGATGTGCTGATCCGCGGCGCCTTCGCCAACATTCGCCTGCGTAATGCCGTATGCGCGCCACGCGAAGGCGGCCTCACGCGTCACTTCCCTGATGGCGAAATCATGTCGATGTACGATGCAGCCGAACGTTATAACGCCGCAAAGATTCCTGTGGTGTTATTTGCCGGCAAGGAATATGGGAGCGGTTCTTCGCGCGACTGGGCGGCAAAAGGACCCGCTGCCCTTGGCGTGCGCGCAATCATCGCAGAATCTTTCGAACGCATTCATCGTTCAAATCTAGTAGGCATGGGTGTAGCCCCGCTCGAACTGCCGGCCGGTGTGTCGTGGAATTCGCTGAAACTCGAGGGTACTGAAACCGTCGATATTATCGGTCTTAGCCCTGACATGAAACCACGGACCAGCGTGACCTGTACCATCCATCGCCCTAATGGCAAGAGCGAAACAATTATTTTGCGCTGCCGCCTCGATACCCTACGGGAAATCGGTTGGTATCGCGAAGGAGGAATCCTGAACTTTGTGTTCGAACAGATCCGGAGTCGCACCACGGCAGTTCAATAGAGATTCATTTTAGCGGCCCGCCGGCTTTATCCAAGGAAAATACATTATGCGCAGCGCCGTCCTTGCAGCACTCACTTTGGCTTTTATCACAGGCCTATGCCATGCCGACGACAATTTCCCTAGCCGACCGATTCGTCTCGTTGCGCCCTTCGCACCCGGCGGCGGCGTCGACATTTCTGCGCGTTTCATATCACAACGCCTGACCGAGGCGTTCGGTCAGACCGGGGTCGTGGATAATCGCCCGGGCGCGGGCAGCGTAATTGGCACAGACCTCGTGGCGAAGGCCCCGCCCGACGGCTACACGCTGCTGGTCACGCATAATGCAATCGCGATCAATCAAGCGCTTTATCCAAAACTACCCTACGACACCGTGCGGGATTTCGCGCAAATTGGGTTCGTCGGCGTAACCACTTTCGCTCTCGTAATCACGCCAGGACTTGCTGTTAAGAACGTAAGAGAACTCATCGCACTGGCCAAATCAAAACCCGGCAGCCTCAATTACGCCAGCACCGGCGGCGGTGGCGGATCACACCTCGCTACCGAATATTTTAAACTGGCAACCGGAACAGATTTCGTGAACATTCCCTATAAGGGAACCGGTCCGGCCCTGCTGGATTTGATCTCTGGACAAACCCACATCATGATCTCGGCTTTACCAGGAACGGTACCTTTTATCACCTCAAAACGCCTCATCGCACTGGCGACCACCAGCGTGAAGCGCTCGGTGTTCACACCGGATTTGCCGACCCTGCAGGAAGCCGGCGTTGATGGCTATGAATTTGATGCCTGGTACGGTGTGCACGCACCCGCTAAAACGCCGCGTAGTGTCATAAACAAACTCAACTCGACTATTCTCAAGGCACTCGCACGAGCCGATGTCCGCCAGAATCTAGCCACGCAGGGTATTGAATCGCGGGAAGGAACGCCGGATGACTTCGCGCGGTTTGTGCGCGGAGAGGTTGAGAAGATGATCCGCATTGTTAAGGCGTCAGGGGCGCGCCCCGATTAGGGCATGACGATCATCAATTGGAATATGTTTCACCTTTGCAGAAAACATGGTTATTTACGCAATAGACTCCGAACACGGCAGCAAGAGAAGCACGCACACACGAACGTCTCACACCGTCTACAGAGATCTGCTGACGATTTTCGCAAACAAGAGCTTGCCCAGGCTTGGTCAGGGAGCAGCGTTTTGCACGCCCCTAGTTTCTAGTTGAATGTATAGGGCGAAGCATCATGCGCTGTTGATCTTGATCCTTATCTTGAGACCATACCTACGGAGCAGTGAGTCAATCAAGGCGCATTTTTGCAGTCTTGACGACGCGCCCAAGCCTATCTGTATCCGATAGTATTAGTTGTGTAAATAACTCTGGATTACTGGGCGTCACCTCTGAGCCTTGGGCCAAAAGCTTTTCCTTGATTTCAGGCGCTTGAAGACTCCGCACCAGTTCCTGATTAAGTCGACGCACTACTTCTGGAGGCGTAGCACGCGGCGCTACTATCCCAGTCCATGCAATAAGCTCATAACCGGGCACTCCCGACTCTGCAATCGTAGGCACATCGGGAGCAGCAGCAACCCGCTGCGCGGTGCTAATACCGAGAACTCGCAATCGCCCAGCTCGCACATAGGGCATCGAGCTCGCCGTGTTTACAAACATCAGCTGGACCTGACCCGAGATCACGTCGGTAAGCGCCTGTGCGCTTCCTTTATAGGGGACATGAACGAGGTCGACATTGCTTAGCTGCTTGAACATCTCAGCCCCAATATGAGGAGGCGTTCCGTTGCCGGCTGAAGCGTAGCTAAGGCTACGGGGATTTGCCTTCGCGAGCACAATAAGCTCTTTAATACTTTTCACTGGAAGATATGAGTTTATTACCAGAAAGTAGAGGAAATTAACCGCCCTACCGATTGCCGCAAAATCCTTGAGTGGGTCATACGGTAAAGTTGAAAATAGCGCCTGATTAATCGCTAAATCGGTGGTCGTAAAGAGCAACGTGTAGCCATCGGCGCTCGCCTTTGCAACAATATCAGTGCCGACGATACCGGAGGCGCCCACACGGTTTTCGACAATGATCTGCTGGCCGAGTAACTCGGAAAGTTTTGGGCTAATCGTTCGAATTGAAACATCTAGGCCTGAGCCAGGGGCGAACCCTACTACTATACGGATAGGCTTGGTAGGGTAATCCGAAGCAGCGTGCGCCGTCCAAACACATCCCGCTAAAACCACAATTCCGATGGCGATACCAATCGTCGCGACAATGTGAATCCTCGAGGCCCTCTGGAATGCCGGTGCCTTACCTGCGGGATAGCCCCACATTACAAATCTGGCCGAGCCCATCATTCTCTTCCTGTAAAGAACACGAAATTAGAGACCAATTGGTGGAACCTACCAAAGCCAATCGGCTCTACCGATAACCCTTTTATGATAAGTGTTACGCTGTGACGATTTCTGGGAAATGAGAAATTTCTTATGGTCGAGATTTCACATGTAGCGTTAGCGTCGATTCAAGTTTAATTGGTGGGGAATTTGGAGTCGACCAAAAATTCTTTTACATTGCTGCAGAGTACAACATTAGTACGCAAGCTTTCTAGAGTGGCCAGCCAAGCCAGTCGCAGAGTCCGCGTCCCATAATCAACTCCAGATCTTCAGAGGGCAGCCAATTAAACTCTTCGGTAAAAAGCCGAATACATACCCCATAGCTACACGGTAGCCGTGTAAGGTCAGACCCCCAGAACAAGCGTTGCGCCCCGAATGAACCATACAAACGCCTCATGTAAGGATGTAGTTTTGGGTGCGGATACGGCTCCGCTGAGTAGATTGGCAAAGTGGTAACTTTGACCGACACGTTGGAGAGCTTGGCGATTTCAGAGAGTTCTGCGATATGCGCAAACGCCGCATCGTCAGTGAGGTCACGGTCTATGCCCATATGGTCTATGGTTATTCTAAGCCTAGGATGCCTTGCAGCGATGGCCTGCAAAGTAGCCAGTGCGCCAGGTGCATAAATCATCAGCGGAATACCCGCCGCCTCCGCAGCCCCCCAGAACCAGTCCAGATTCCCAGATCCGAGCTCGCAAATAAGCTCAGGGGTATGGTATGTCAGCCGAAGGCCAAGCATGCCGTGCTGCCGCAAACAGTTTTGCATCCCCCTTTGATCTGTCTCTACACCGAATTCGAACCTACCCATCACACGAAAGCGGTCAGGATAAAGACGCGCTGCCTCAACTGCAGTTGTGTTGTTTGTCCCCTCCCAAAAGGGAGGCACAATGATCGCTCGGTGTACCCCCGCGACTTGCATTTCCACAAGAAGATCGTCTAATTGAAATGGCCGGGCACCGTGCCGCAGTGGACGACCCGGAGGGTCTTTTTCCCAAAGGTGGACTTGAGCATCTGCAATCAGCATGATCTTTACCTCCCTAAAACCTTGGGTGCGAAACAGGTAGTGGATAGAACGCAGAGAATTGAAATCTGTTTAAAATTCTGCCCAACCATCACTGATGGCAACATACGTAACTGCTGGCCATAATCAGGCTCCGCGAAATCATCTACTCATTTCTTTTAGGATATTGCAGCACTAGAACCTGCAAGCCGTTCTCACCAGAACTGAACGAAATAGGCTTTTCTTCGCGGGTCAAGACAAGACTTGATCGCGCGGAGTAGGCCTCTGAGTTGTATAAGAGAGCACCCTGCAAAACAAAAAATACCTGCCCACCGCCACTCGAAGGTTCAGGCCCTAAATACTGCAAGTTCGCGCCCATCAACAATACCTCCGCGAATAATCCGACATCGCGAGGGTCGCTTTCGGCATCAATTAGGCGCTCTGTTTCGGGCACCCTGAACTGCAGCAATTCTTTTTCCGTCCTCACCCTTACGCCATCGACAATTTCCGAGCGACGGTGCGATTTGTGCTGCTTCAGGGCTTCACGTTTCTCTGGAAAATGCAGATACTGCCCTGTTATAAGCTGGTCGAACTCTGGTCGAAGCACATAATAGGAGATACCCGCTTCGCCGGCGACGATGGGGCAGTAGCCGGTATAGCGATTAGTGTAATGAATGGAAACGGGCTTGATCTCCTGCCTGCCGAGCAGGCCGCTCCCATCGATAAATACTTGAAACTGATCGGTGCCATGGTAATGGGCCAATACCGATGAACCCTTCACCGGCTGCTCGACCAACAATAATTGCGGCACACCCACCTTGCGTTCAGTAAAGTCACTACGATAGGTCTGTGGATCATTGCCGAACAATGCGGGCGATGACTGGCTCACACGGTCTGGACGTGGCCACATATTAGGAATCGATAAAATCATTACTGCCCTCCGCTACAAAACAGACTCTAATCGTCTGGAAACTATTCTAATGGCACTCCGGTTTCGCGAACAACTCTACCCCATTTGGCCACTTCGGCTTTTATAAAACCCTCAAATTCTTGTGGAGTTCCGGGGGTAGCCACCATACCCAGAACTGCTAACTTTTTGCCTATATCTGGTTGACTCAAAATTCGACCCAGGGAAGCATTCAGCTGTGAAACAATAGAATCCGGCATTCCCGCAGGTCCAACCAAACCCCACCAGCTTACAACCTCAAAACCCCGAATAGTCTCAGCCACCGTGGGCACGTCGGGTAAATCACTGATCCGTTTAATACTGGTTACCGCCAGCGCACGCACCTTGCCGGTATGAATATGAGGCAATGCACTGCTGAGGCTTGGCATCATCCAATGCACCTCCCCAGACATCAGTGCTGTTATCGCTGGCGTAGTTCCCTTGTAGGGCACGTGTACGGTAATCAGATTACCACTAAGATTTGCAAACACTTCCGCCGCAAGATGTTGGCCCCCACCGGTGCCAGAGGAAGAAAAATTGAGTTGGCCCGGACGAGCCTTGGCGAGACTGATAAATTCCCTGACATTGCGTACTGGCAAAGAGGGGTGAGAAATGAGTGCATTAGGCGAAATGGTGGCAAGAATCAAAGCGGAGAAATCCTTGACTGGATCATAGGGTAGTTTTTTGTAAAGTGCGGGATTGACACCATGTGTGGCGATCGTCGCAAGTTGCAGGGTATATCCATCAGGCAGTGCTTTCGCAACGATTTCAGTTCCTAGCAACCCACCAGCACCTGGACGAACATCTACTACGACCGGTTGCTGCACCACACGCGAGAGCTCTTGCCCAACCAAACGTGCAAGTCCATCAGTGGAACTTCCTGCCGCCTGCGCAACCACCAGCCTGATGGACTTAACAGGAAAAGTTTGAGCCGCTCCAAAACCTGAAAAAAACAAAAATACCAAACACAGAAAGCGCATTAATCTGAAATGATGATTCACGCATTTTCCAATTTTTTAAGGAATATTTTAAGACACTGATAAAACTGTCACTCATCAAGTGCGAAGGAGAAAATGCAGAACGCCAGCATGATTTAGACCGACCGTCAGATTGTCAGTCTGCGGTCAATCCGGTCGAACGAATAACCTGTCCCCACTTCTCTATTTCGGAACCAATAAACCTCGTAAATTCCTCGGGCAGATCCCCTCGAGGGGCAAGGCCAATATCCTGCATCCGTTTCTTTGTTTCGGGTCGCTGTAACGCCGAAACTGTAGCCCCTCTAAGCATGGTGATGATGTCTTTAGGTGTTTTTGCGGGCACCATGAGACCGTACCAGAATTCACAAGCAAAACCGGGATATCCCGCCTCGGCCACGGTAGGCAACTCAGGTAGCAGAGACAAACGTTCCGCCCCCGTCACGCCCAGAGCTCGCAAACGACCAGATCGAACCTGCGGCAACGCACCGGACAGAGGTGCGAAATAGACTGGCGTTTGCCCGCTAATAAGGGAGGTGATCGCTTCGCCTCCCCCTCGATAAGGAATATGTAGCATATCAATACCAGCAACCGCCTTAAACAATTCACCAGCCGTAAAGGTAGTCGTGCCGGCCCCTGCGGAGGCATAACTTATTGCCCCCGGTTTGGCTTTTGCCAACTTAACTAGCTCAGAGATGGATTTCACAGGCAATGACGGATGCACAACCAGCATTGCCGGAGCGGATCCGATTTGGGTAACAGCAGAAAAATCGCGCAGTAAGTCGTAGGGCAAATTACGATAATAGGTTGCATTGGCGGTATGCGTCTGTGATATCTGTAGCAACGTATATCCATCCGCTGGAGCCTTGGCTGCATACGAGGCACCTATGTTTCCCCCGGCACCAGTACGATTTTCCACAATTACCTGTTGCCCTACTATCTCCGTAAGCCCTGATGTGACGATGCGCCCCAGCGCATCCGCCAATCCGCCTGGAGAATCGGTAACCACATAGCGCACAATTTTCGAAGGATAGTTCTGACTCCATCCCGTTCCGGCAATATGCCAACCCAAAAAAATCAGTACGAAGAATTTGCTACCCTTGATCATTTTCGTCATACGTCATGTCCCTTCCAGCAAATAAACTCTACAGTTATGCTGCCGCCGATTCGTATTTAATCAGTTTTGAAATTCGGATTATGCAGGAGCACATTTTATAAAAATGTGTCTTGGTTATAAATAACAGAGCTACTGGGGCTGCGGAGCGCCCCTTCAGATTTTTATTCCAGCGCCAATAACGATGGCTGTTTTTATAATTTGCGAATTCTGCAAGCGGTAAAGCGTTTACACCGCTGCACAATTAAACACCTGCAGCAAGTAAAATGCAACACTATTACGATGCAGATGCGATGTGCGCGCGGGCTATCGCTTAGATGCTTCGAGCATTACCATTTAATTTCCACTGGTGTGCCGCTTTGATAATATAACTATTGCGTAAATGAGCTAAGCACGTATCGCAAAAATCATTAAATGAAAGAATTCTTAGGCTAGCCAAACACTTTCCCCAACTGGTTGCCGAAGACACTGATGCGCTTACCAACTATTTCCAATTTACCTACTCTCAAGCCAAATGAATCGAATCCCCTTCCTTTCCGAAACACTTGCCAATTTCGCGTTAAGCACTACTTTCGAAGCAATCCCGGAGAAGGTGCGCGGCTGGGTCAAGTTGCTCCTGCTCGATGCAGTCGGTAATGCTTTTGCCTCTACAAGCCACGATTTCGCTCATCGTGCGCTTGCTGGACTACAAGGACTGGATGCCGGTGACTATGGGGTGATTGGAATGCCCGCTCGATTGACTCTGCGCGACGCCGTTCTAATGAACGGCATTCTTGTACATGGACTAGATTTCGATGATACTTACCTGCCTGGTGCGGCACACCTTACGGCGAGTGTCGTACCAACCGTCCTGGCGTTGGCGGCACGTTTTAATAGCAGCGGAAAGGAACTGCTCGCGGCGTGCGTAATAGGTTTGGAGGGAGGCATGCGACTTGCTGGCGCCGCTCGAGGCAGTTTTCTCAAGGCCGGATTTCATCCTACTAGTTTGTGCGGCGCCTTCGGTTCAGTGCTGGCCGCATCACGGCTCATGCAACTAAGCCATGCACACACCGTAATGGCCCAAGGAATAGTATTAAGCTCGGTCTCCGGCAACATGCAACCCACGCAGGAGGGAGTATGGGCCAAACGCATGCATGCCGGCCTGATGGGGTCGGCTGCGCTAACTGCGGCTGCCTTAGCCCAACAGGGATTTACTGGGCCCTTTCAGGTTTATGAAGGCAAATACGGCCTGTTTCCTTGTTTTTTAGGGCAACACGCTGATGATGCCGACTTGTCTGTTATCACTCACCAACTCGGCTCTAGCTGGGAATGCGCGCGCACTTCTATCAAACTATTCCCGGCATGCTTCCAGTCGCATGCCTCTATGCAAGCAGCACTTGAGCTACGGACTGAGGAGGCGATCGATTCCAATGAGATCGTTTCGATACGCGTGCGAATACCAGATATTGCAGTTTCTTTGGTTTGCGAGCCGATCGCAGCCAAACTAAAGCCGAACAACAGTTATGCTGCACAGTTTAGTCTGCCTTATGCGCTGGCTTGTTGCTTTGCGCGGGGGCGCTTCGGCCTTGACGAAATCGAAGGGACTGCATTTGGCGATCCTGAATTACTAGAGCTAGCGCAGAAGGTCAGCTATGAAGTGGATCCATCAGCTGATTTCCCTAAATTCCGGTCAGGCGAAGTTATAGTCGAATTAAAGAATGGAAAACGTTTAATGCGACGAAAAAAAGTATCTCCAGAGGAACCAGCTACGGAGGATGCCATCATAAGAAAGTTTATGGATAACACGCGCTCTGTAATAGCCCCAGCGCGGGCATGGGAAATTGCTGCGAGTCTTACCAGTCTTGAAACAATAAAATTCACGCAAACGCTAGTAGCCGCACTGACATGAAAGCTTACCTCGCGCGCTCCGTTACTGTAACGTTATTTTTACTACTGGCGACATTAGCGCAGGCAGCCGGAGTCGACAGCATGGTCGTGTATCCATCCCGCCCTGTGCGCATGATTGTCCCCTTTCCGCCCGGAAGTTCTGACATAACAGCGCGCATCATTGCGCAGAAGGTCGGGGAGCGCTTTTCCCAACAGTTCGTAGTTGATAACCGCGGTGGTGCAACGGGCACTATTGGGACCAACATGGCGGCGAAAGCCACCTCCGACGGGTACACTCTTTTGTTTCATACATGCACGATGGTGATCGGCGCGGCGTTGCAAAAAAATCTACCTTACCGGGTCCCGCAAGACTTTACCGCGATTGCGCAAGTTGCATGGTCGCCGATGGTTTTAGTCGTTAATCGATCTTTACCGGTTAATTCCGTACAGGAACTGATATCGCTGGCAAGAGCTAAACCAGATGCGCTCAACTATGCATCGATAGGAACTGGCAGTCTCGCCTCCCTATCTGCGGCGATGTTCAGAGCCGCAAGCAGCGTGCGGCTGACTGAGGTGGGATATCAAGGTACGGCGCCAGCGCTGACTGCATTGCTATCGGGA
>Ga0114974_10004554_pt1 | contig 10384 bp, 9 predicted proteins | sample S_130206_EF_Meta_FD_87318 | JGI IMG/M metagenome (GOLD analysis project Ga0114974, IMG submission 87318) | Freshwater microbial communities from Lake Simoncouche, Canada to study carbon cycling - S_130206_EF_MetaG | ecosystem: Environmental > Aquatic > Freshwater > Lake | place: Lake...
AACTGGTCCCCGCAAAGGGGTGGAGCACCGAGCTGCGCGCGGTAAAGGATTCAACCGAGATTGAACGCATTGCGGCCGCGTGCGCCGTTGCCGACCGCGCCCTCGCCGCGCTCCTTCCAAGGGTCGTTGATGGGGCGACCGAGGCGGAGCTCGCCTGGCTTCTTGAGCGTGGCATGCGTGAGGGTGGTGCGGAGGCGCTCGCCTTTGATGTTGCGGCACTCGCTGGCGGCAACGCTGCACTGCCACACGGAAATCCTGGCGCGCGGCCATTCAAAAACGGCGAAGTGGCACTCTTCGATTTTGGTGCGCAGGTTGCGGGATACCGCAGCGATATGACGCGCACACTCTTTGTTGGATCGGCGAGCGATAACGACCTTGCGCTCTATCAACGCGTCCTTGATGGCCAGCAGGCGGCGATCACCGCACTTCGCAGTGCTGCAGAGCGTGGCGATGCGGCGCTCCCATCTGGACGTGAGGCAGACAACATCACACGTGCCGCAATGGCTGGCGCGCCAGGAATCTACGAACATGGGCTCGGACACGGGATCGGCCTGCAGACGCATGAGGCGCCGTCGCTTTCACGTGGCGCATCGGAGCTCCCCCTCCCATCGCCAACCGTCTTTAGCGTTGAGCCTGGGATTTATCTGGAAGACCAGATTGGCATTCGTATTGAGGATCTGGTCGCAGTTGACCTTGCGGGGCGTAGCCTGCGCACGCTGACCCTCTTCCCCTCCGCCCCCCTGATCACGGGCTGACGGCTAGACTGAGCGTCAAGACAGGGTCCTGGCCGCGCGGCCGTGCGGCCGCAAGAGAGGGGGAGCCAGATGATTTCGACCGGCGAACTGAAGAAGGGTGTCGTCATTGAGCTTGAGGGGGAGCTCTGGCAGATCCTTGAGTACCACCACATCAAGGTTGGACGTGGTTCAGCCCAGGTGCGCATCAAGTTCCGCAACGTTCGGAAGCAGTCAATCGTTGAGAAGACCTTCCAGGCGGGGGAGAAGTTCCCGCGCGCCACACTGGAGCGCCGCCCAGCGCAGTTCCTCTTCTCGGACGGGAACGACTACACCTTCATGGACACGTCAAACTACGACCAGTTCGTGATCACTGGCGAACAGCTCGGCGAGGCGAAGGATTACATCAAGGACAACCTCATCCTTGAGCGCATCAGTTATGAAGAGGAGACGCTCGGAGTAGAGTTGCCGATCAACATTGACCTCGTTGTCACTGAGACCGATCCTGGTTTCGCGGGTGACACGGCGACTGGTGCGCGCAAGGCGGCAACGCTCGAGACTGGACTTGTGGTGCAGGTGCCCCTCTTCGTGAGCGTTGGCGACCTGATTCGCGTTGATACGCGAACCGGCGAGTATCAGACGCGCGTCTGATCACGCAGCCTGCCCCCGAGGAGGCACTCAGCGTCTCTGACGTTGCTGCGCGCATCCGCGCGCAGATCACAGAGGATCCGCTTCTTTCGTCGTGCACGGTGGTCGGCGAGGTGCAGAGCAGCATGCGCAGCTCAGCAGGCCACGAGTACCTGACACTTCGTGATGCAGAGTCAACCCTCGAATGTGTTCGCTTCCGCGGCAGCATCCGACCGGGCGAGGAGACGCCAGTCATAGGCGAAGTGGTCCTCCTTGTTGGGCGGATCGATCTCTACGCGCCGCGTAGTCGCTACCAGATGATCGCGAGCGCCATCTTCCGCCCTGGTGGGACGGGCCTCCTCTCCAAGGAGTTGGAGGCGCTCAAGAAGCAACTGCAGGCGGAGGGACTCTTTGATGCAGCTCGAAAGCGCCTCATCCCCGCTGCGCCAAAAGGGATTGCGCTGGTGACCTCTAAGTCTGGCGCGGTGCTGCACGATGTGCTGCGCGTGTTACGAAAGGAAGCGCCACAGTCGCGCCTTGTGCTGGTGCACGCCGCCGTGCAGGGGGTGACGGCGCCCGTGGAGATCGTTGATGGGATCCAGCGCGCAAACAGGTTGGCGAAAGTCGAGCAGCGTGCTGGGCGCTCGGATGCGCCAGCGGTAATCCTTCTTGCACGCGGTGGTGGATCGAGCGACGACCTTGCCGCCTTCAGTAGTGAGGTGGTGCTGCGCGCGATCGCAGCCTCCGATCTACCCGTCCTCTCCGCTGTTGGTCATGAGTCTGATGTCACGTTTGCCGATCTTGTCGCCGACGATCACGCCGGAACGCCAAGCATTGGTGCGGCGCGCCTTGCGCCAAACCTTGATGCGGTGCGTCGACTGCCACTGCAACTTGCCGTGCGCGCTCGGGACGCCGTGGAGGTCCTGATCACGCGCGCCGCCGCGGCGTTTGAGAGCGAGCGACGCGCCCTAGTTGCGGCCGGTCCAGCAACACGTCTTGAACGAGCCGAAGAGCGTCTCGCCCTCACCGCCGACGACATGAGCCGAGCCGTCCGCGGGCACCTTCGCGACGCTCTGGAAGGGGTGCAGCAGGCTGGCATCCTCCTCGGCGCCCTCTCGCCACTCGCCGTCCTCTCTCGTGGATATGCGATGGTTGAGGGAAGTGATGGAATTCTCGTACGCTCGTGGCAACAGGCGCCAGTTGGAACCGTGATTCGGGTCCGGCTCGGCGATGGCGAAATTGGCGCACAAGTGACGAAGAGCGGAAAGGGGGGTCGAGATGGCGGCAAAGCGTCCTAAGCAGTCGGCTTCCCCCAAGGGATCGTCGGCCAACCTGCCGAGCGATTTTGAAGAGACAATGCGCGAACTGCGTGACGTTGTTGGACAGCTTGAGTCACAAGAGGGTGGACTTGAGGTTGCAGTCACGAGCTTTGAGCGCGGCGTGAAGCTACAGCAGCACGCCCAGCAGCAACTCGATGCCGCGCGGCTGCGCGTAGAGGAGCTTCTCCCAGATGGCGACCTTGATGAGCTCGACCTTGATGACGAGGACGAGGGATGAGTGCAGTGACGAAGCCAGGGGTGGATGAAGGGGTAGCGCTGCGCGCGGTCGGTGCCGACTCGCTTCTCGCGCGCCTTGAGGGCCCTGAGGGCCTAAAGGGGCTCTCCGGCGCAGAGCTTAACCAGATCGCTGAGCAGCTTCGTACTGCGATCATCGCAACCACCGCGGTGACTGGCGGCCACCTCGGCCCGAGCCTCGGCGTGGTGGAGCTGACGATCGCACTCCATCACGTGATGGCCTCACCAGTGGATCGCATCGTCTTTGACACTGGACATCAGGCGTATCCACACAAACTCCTCACCGGTCGCCTCGCCCGATTCGGTAGCTTGCGTCAACTCGGCGGCATCGGCGGCTTTCCGCGACGAACAGAATCGCCACACGACGTCTTTGATGGTGGTCATGCCGGGACGGGCATCTCTATTGGGCAGGGCCTTGCCTTGGCGCGTGATGTGCGCGGCGGGAGCGAAAAGATCGCGGTGGTTGTGGGCGACGCCGCGCTCATGAGTGGGCTCAGCCTAGAAGCACTCAATGACATCGGGCACCGCCAGACCAAGATGCTGATTGTCCTGAACGACAACGAGATGTCCATCTCCCCAACCGTTGGCGCGATCTCCACGTATCTCTCCAAGGTGAAGCTCTCCAAGACGTGGCGGGGGAGCAAGAGTGGGTACGACAAGCTGATTGGCTCCCTGCCGCTGGTCGGCAACAAACTGCTCAGCCTCTCAAAGAGCTTGAGGCGCTCCGTTGTCTCATTCGTGCAGGAGCCTGGACGCCTCTTTGAAGATCTCGGCATCACCTATGTGGGCGTTCTCGACGGCCATGACCGGATGCAGATGGAGGAGGCCTTCAACGCCGCCTTCGCTATGCCAGGTCCGGTGATCGTGCATGTGCGGACGCAGAAGGGTCGTGGCTACCGTCCCGCTGAAGCGGATCCGATCACCTTCCACGGCGCAGCGCTCCCGAAGATGGAGGTCGGTGTTCCAACAGACTCGTACGGGAAGAGCGGCGGTGTACCAGAGGCACCTGCGCCAAAACGACCGAACTACACAGCGCTCTTCGCCGCAGAGGTGATCGCCGCCGCCGCCGACGATCGCCGTATCGTGGCGATCACCGCTGGTATGCCGACGGGGACTGGCCTCGACAAGTTTGCCGCCGCATATCCAGATCGCTTCTATGACGTTGGGATCGCAGAACAGCACGCCGTTGCAACTGCAACGGGGATTGCGATGGGCGGCGGTCGGCCGGTGGTTGCGATCTACTCGACCTTCCTGCAGCGCGCTTGGGACCAGATCGTCCACGACGCCTGCCAGAACGACCAGCCGGTGCTCTTCGGTGTGGACCGCGCCGGTCTCGTTGGCGAAGATGGCACCAGCCATCAGGGGATGTTCACGCTCACCGCACAGCGTCAGATCCCGCGTCTCGTCATCGCCTCACCGAAGGATGAGCAGGAGATCCGTGCACTTGTCCGTACGGCACTTGCGCAGCAGCATCCATTTGCGTTGCACTATCCGCGCGACAGCATTGAGGGCGTCCCCCCACGTGAGCCGCATCCAATCCCAGTCGGAAAGGCGGAGACGCTCGCCGAAGGGAGCGACATCGTGATCATTGGCTTCGGTCCGATCGTGCAACGCGGCCTTCGAGTGGCTGAGCAGCTGCGTGGTTCCGGGCTCTCCGTTGGTGTCGTCAACGCAATCTGGGCGAGCCCGATTGATGATGCGCTCTATCGACGCCTTGGTCGCAGCAGCAAGATGATCGTCACGCTGGAAGAGAGCGTCACTGCGGGCGGATTTGGTGGTGCGGTCGCTGAGTCGCTCGCCGCAGATCAGGCGGCAACAGGCGAGCCGATCAGTGCCACGCTGCTCAGCATCGGCATCCCTGCTGGCGCCTTCGTGGACCACGGAAGCGTCTCAGACCTGCGTACGCTGATCGGTCTCGACGAGGCGGGGATTGAGCGCCAGATCCGCGCCGCGTGGGGGGCACGCCGCGCGCGTTAGCCACCCCGCGTGCGCCTCGCTCAGCGAGTCGCGGTACGCGACCGCGCACGGGTCGTATGCGATGATGGCGCCATGCGCCGCTTCGGTTTTGTCTATAACCCTACGAGCGATCTCGCCCTAGAGGCGTGGGATGAGGCCGCCGGCTGGTGCGCCGCCCACGGCATCGAGCACTGGGGTTTCGCCGCAGAGGAGCAGGAGAGTATTGCAAAGGCTCTACCTGGGAGTGAGGTGCTCTTCTCACTTGGTGGTGACGGCACCTTCCTCCGCGCCGCCGCCGCTGTCGCAGCGCATGGCGTCCCACTCCTTGGGGTGAACCTCGGCAAGATCGGCTTCCTCGCCCGCTCGGAGAGCTTTCAGCTTGCAGTGGCGCTACAGGCCTTCGCTGACGGCAAGTGGCGCTTCCAGGAGCGCATGGCGCTGAGCGCTGTGGTGCATCGCGTAAAGGGAGCAACGCGCACCTTCACCGCGCTAAATGATGTGGTCGTTGCGCGAGGGCGCCTTCCACGCGTCGTGCGCCTCGATGTTGCGATTGGCGAGAGTCACCTTGCCACCTACATCGCCGATGGCGTGGTCATCTCATCGCCAACTGGGTCAACCGGCTACTCCTTCTCGGCTGGCGGGCCGATCCTTGATCCGCTGAGCCGCAACATCATCGTCACACCGATCGCCGCATACCTTGCAACCCTTCGCTCGGTTGTTGTCCCTGGAGATCAGAGCGTCACCTGCACCGTAGTTGCAGGGGAGGAGGCGGTTATCTCTATTGATGGTTGGATCGATGAGCCGCTCGAACCTGGTGACCGTGTGACGGTTGCGGCAGCGGCGGCGCCGATTCGCTTTGCAGAGCTCGACGGACTTGCACCCTTCTGGGACCTTGTGCGCCAGAAGGTTGATCTCCTTCCGCGGTGAGTGCGGCAAAGGTGAGTGCGGCGAAGGGTAGCGCAGCGGGCGGCTCACAGATTCGTGAGCTTGGCGTTGCTGGGCTCGCAATTATTGATGCCGTACGCGTAGAGTTCGGCCCCGGCCTCACCGTCTTGACGGGCGAGACGGGCGCTGGAAAGAGTCTCATCGTGGATGCCTTGGCACTGGCACGCGGTGCGCGTGCAGATGCTGGGGCGATTCGAAGTGGTGAAGATCGACTGCGAGTGGACCTCCTGATGAGCGGCGAAGGCGGCGAGCAGATCATCGTGCGCGAAGTTCACGCGGAGGGGCGTTCGGTGGCGCGCATTGATGATGAACTCGTCACGATCGGACGACTCGCCGCAGAGGTTGCGCCACGCATTGAAATTCACGGACAGCACGATCAACAGCGGCTCGGTGATCGATCCCGTCAGCGCGATCTACTTGACCGCTGGTCGAAGAGCCTGCCCCTTCGTGAAGAGATCGGGGGGCTCGTTGACGCGCGGGCGAGCCTTCTGAGCGAGTTTGAGGCGCTCGGCGGCGACGACGCTCGTCGCGAGGCGCTTCTCGTCATTGCGCGCGCTGAACGCGACGATCTCCTCGCTGCGGCGGTTGAGTCCGGAGAGGGGGAGCGGCTCCGCGAGGAGTTGCGTCGCGCATCAAGCGGCGATCGCATTGAGACGCTCCGCGGCGAGATACTTGAGTTACTAGACGGGGATGACACTGGCATGCGGGGGCAGTCACGCCTCTTGGACCGCACAGCGGGGGAGCTGCGCAAGTTGGACGAGGGTGCGGCGGCATTAGCAGAGCGCTTTAGCGCGCTAGCGATTGAGATTGATGACCTTGCACGCGATGTTGCTGGACGTGGCGCTGCTGAAGCGCCGCCGCGTCCGGTTGCAGAAATTGAGGAGCGACTCGGCCTGATCCTTTCGCTTGAGCGAAGGTTCCGTACCGATGAGGCTGGTCTTGCTGAAGCGCTGGAGCGGGCCGCTGCTGAAGTGCAGCGACTGGAGGGGGCGGTAACGCGTCAGGGGGCGATCACTAAAGAGCGCTCAGTGCTTGCAGGCCAGATCGGCACGCTGGCGCTGACGTTGCGTGCTGCGAGAAGCGCGGGGGCGAGCAGCTTGAAGAAGGCGGTGAATACGGCGCTCAGCGCGCTCGCCCTGCCACCCACGTTTGAGATTGACCTCCAGCCACGCCGTGGCGGGGGCGACGATCCACTTGTTGATGGTGCGCCGTGCCTCGTTGATCGCAGTGGCGCGGATGAGGTTGAGTACCTCTTCGCACCGAATGCTGGTGAGCCCGCCGCACCCATCGCGAAGATCGCCTCTGGTGGTGAGTTGAGTCGCGTCTCTCTCGCGCTTGAGGAGGCGCTCAGTGACGCGAGTGAGGGGCGGACACTGATCTTTGATGAGATTGATGCTGGGCTCGGTGGACGAGCGGGTGAGACGCTCGGTCGTAGCCTGAAGCGCATCGCCACGCAGCATCAGGTCCTCTGCGTCACCCACCTTCCACAAGTTGCGGCACAGGCTGATGTGCACCTGCATGTGTCGAAGCGCGAGGAGGGGGGCCGAACCATCACCCAAGTGCGACGCCTCTCTGACGCTGAGCGTGTCGCTGAACTCGCCTCGATGCTCGCTGGAGACGGCGCTGGGAGTGGTGCCGAGGCGGCTGCCCGTGAGCTGCTGGTGAAGGCGGGCCGTAACGGATCATGAGCGGCACGGCGTCGAGTAGCCAGCTCGATCGCATCATTGCGTCGTGTCTCGTTTACCTCAGCGTGGAGCGGAACCTTTCACCGCGCACGCTTGAGGCTTACCGTGGCGACTACCGTTCGTTTGCCGCTTCGCTCGGTGCGGGAGAGGCCTGGCGCAGTGATGCGAAGGCGGCACAGGAGTGGCTTGCCGATGCGAACGTTGCCGTCGCCACGAAGCGTCGCCGCGCCGCAGCGCTCCGTGTGCTCTATCGATTTGCAGAGGGGGAGGGCGAGCTGACGCGGTCGCTGAGTGGCGAGATTGATCTGCCGCGCACGCGACGTAGCCTCCCCGCCGTGCTGCGACCGGACGAAGTGGAGCGGCTCCTTGTGGCGCTCGCCGTTCCACGCGATAGCAGTGAACTCGCAACTGCTGACGCGCAGCGCGCGCGTGCACTCGGCGAGCTGCTCTACGGATCAGGTGGCCGTGTCAGCGAAATCGTAGATCTGAATCTTGATGGAATTGATCTCGCAGAGGGGACAGTGCGACTTTTTGGGAAGGGGAGGCGTGAACGAGTGGTCCCGATCGGAGAGCCGGCGGCTGATGCTGTGCGGACATATCTAGACGGAGGACGCGCGACGCATGCTGGCGCTTCGGCCCGAAGCGGCGCCGCAGCCCCTGAGCCATCGGCGCTCCTGTTGGCGCGTGGCGGCGCTCGCCTTCGCCGTGAGGCGGCGTGGACAACGATCCGAAGCGCCGCCAGTGCCGCTGGTCTCGGCAGGGAGATTCACCCGCACACGTTGCGGCACTCGTTTGCGACGCACCTCCTTGATGGCGGCGCCGACCTTCGCGTGGTTCAAGAACTGCTCGGGCACGCCGATATCGCCACAACGCAGCTCTACACGCACCTGCTCGGGAGCCACGTCCGCGACGCGTATAAGCGCGCCCACCCACGCGCCTAAGCGATAGGATTGGGATATGGACGCGGAAACGATTGGTGCCCTTGGCGCAGCGGCACTGTTGCTGATCATCAGCTTCCCTGTTCATGAAGCGGCCCATGCCACCACAGCGTGGTGGCTGGGTGATGGGCATGCACGTGCCCTCGGTCGTGTTTCGCTTGATCCGCGTCGGCACATTGATCCACTCGGAGCCGGACTCCTTATCCTCTCCGCGATCTCTGGGGGCTGGATGATTGGTTGGGCAAAGCCGACGCCAGTGTTGCCACAAAGTTTACGAGGCGGCGCTCTTGGGTGGGCAACCGTGGCGCTCGCTGGGCCGATTAGCAACCTCTTTCTTGCCGTAGTGGTTGCAGGGTTCTACCGCGTCCTTGAAGGACCACTGCTGCCAGATCCTATCGGTTGGTTCCTGGTGTATTTCACCTACTACAACGTGGCGCTTCTCTTCCTCAACCTGCTGCCGATCCCGCCTTTTGACGGACGTGCGGTCCTCACTGGTCTGCTCAGTCTCATTTCGGTACGTCTCGCAGACGGAGTTGAGGGGTTGAGCGCCTCACGCTTCGCCTTCCCGATCGTGATTGGGATCATCTTCTTCACTCCGCTCGGCAGCCTCCTCGGCAGCCTCAGCTTCGACCTAACTAACCATCTGCTCGGCCCAGAATGAGCCACGGCGCGTTGCCTCCCCCCGCGAGCGGCGCGGTGCGCGTATCCTCTCACCTGAGATAGGAGGGGGAGGGAGATGAACCGTTCGGTGATTGCAGATGGGTTTGAACTGCCGGATCCCGCCGTTGCCGATATTGAGGGGGTCGTCTTCCGCCGCGAGCAGGGGGGCCTCTTCGGTCGGACCCGCTCCTATGTGGCGCTTGGGGAGTTCAGCGGCCCTTACGGTCTTCTCCTGGCGCTCATCGAGCGCGACGAACTTGATGTCTGCCGCGTTCCGCTTGCACCGTTCGCCGATGAGTTCCTCCGCTTCTTCGCGGAGATCCCAGACGATCGCCTAGAGACACTCTCTGCATTCGTCTCGGTTGCGGCGCAGCTCATCGTGCTGAAGAGTCGCGCCCTCCTGCCGCGACCGATCGCGGCGGCGGTGCTTGAAGCGAACGATCTTGATGATGTTGATGACGCGGTTGATTTGCGTGCGCGACTGGTGCGCTATCGCGTCTTCCGTGATGCGGCGCGTGTGCTCGGCGACCGCATGCTGATGCCGCTCTGGCAGCGTGAGCAGCCGACACGACTCCTTCCGCAGCCGAAGCCGGTCTTCACCGAGCCACTCGTTCCGGTGCAGTCCGATCCGCGTCGACTCGCCCGCGCGATGTCGAGGATTGCCGCTCGTCGGCGCCCACTCGCCTCGCTGGCGATGGCACCAGTCGGCCTCAAGGTTTCAATCAGTGACCGTCTCGCTGCAATTCGTGAAGCGGTGCGGCTCAACGGACTTGTTGGCGTTGACCTGGAGACACTCCTTGGCGATCGTAAGGATCGTTCGTTCATTGCCGTGACCTTCCTCGCTCTCCTGGAGCTCTCAAAACGCCATGAGGTTGAGGTGAGCCAGCAGACTCTCTGGGGACCGATCATCATTACCGAGCGCGCGAGCGCATAGCGAGCGAGTGATTCATGCGAGAGGGGGAGCGATGAGCGACGAGAAGCGCCAAGCGAAGGTAAACCTCCCTGAGCGGACACACCCTGCAACCGCCGCGGACCTTGAGGCACTCCTTTTCGTTGTTGATCGACCCCTGACACGTAAGGAGGCGGCGAAACTACTTGAGGCGGATCGCGCCGCATTCGACCGACTAGTGACCGAACTGCAGAAGAGCCTCACCAGCCGTGGGATCACGCTGCTGACGCATGGCGATGAGCTGCAGCTGACGAGTGGCCCAGAGCAGGCGCGCGCCGTGTTGGCATGGATCGGCACTGGCGGTTCCGATATGACCGCA
>Ga0114974_10004557_pt1 | contig 10382 bp, 8 predicted proteins | sample S_130206_EF_Meta_FD_87318 | JGI IMG/M metagenome (GOLD analysis project Ga0114974, IMG submission 87318) | Freshwater microbial communities from Lake Simoncouche, Canada to study carbon cycling - S_130206_EF_MetaG | ecosystem: Environmental > Aquatic > Freshwater > Lake | place: Lake...
ACCCATTGATATGTTAACCGTGGTGGAAGCCTTAAAAAAGCGTGAGCAATTGGATTTAGTGGGAGGTGCTTATTATATTTCTAAGCTAACCAATGTAGTGGTATCCACTGCTAACATTGACGCACACGCAAGAATTGTTTTACAAAAATTTATTCAAAGAGAACTCATTAGAATTAGTGGCGAAGTCATTGCCAACGCCTACGAGGATAGCACCGACGTATTTGATTTGTTGGACGACAGTGAAACCAAGATGTTTAATATCACCAACAATTACTTGAAAAAGAATTTCGTTGATATTCAAAATGCATTAGCGGATGCCGTAAACAGAATTGATGAATTAAGAACCAAGAAGGATGAAATATCGGGTGTCCCAAGTGGATTTACTTCATTAGATAGAATCACTTATGGATGGCAACCAACGGATTTAATTATTTTAGCTGCAAGACCTTCGGTTGGTAAAACGGCTTTTGCGTTGAACCTTGCGCGCAATGCTGCATTACATCCTACCAAACCACAGGCAGTCGGATTTTTTAGTTTGGAGATGAGTGCTTCTCAATTGGTACAAAGAATTTTAAGTGCGGAGAGTGAAATTAAAATGGAAAAGATATCCCGTGGTAAATTGGAAGATTATGAATATCAACAATTGCACAGCAAGGGTATTAAGAAATTAGAAACCGCACCTATCTATATTGATGACACAGCGGCATTAAATATTTTTGAATTCAGAGCGAAGGCAAGAAGATTGGTGAATAAGCATCAGGTGAAAATGATCATCATTGACTACTTACAATTAATGAGTGGATCTGGCGATCGGAATTCCAATCGTGAACAAGAGATTAGTCATATCTCTCGAAGTTTAAAAGCGTTGGCAAAAGAATTACAAATCCCCATCATTGCATTGTCTCAATTGAGTCGTGCGGTAGAAACCAGAAAAGAAAGTAAGATGCCTCAGTTGAGTGACTTACGTGAATCGGGTGCCATTGAACAAGATGCGGATATGGTAATGTTTATTTACCGTCCAGAATATTACGAGGTAATGAGCAATGAAATGGGTGAAAGCACACAGGGTGAAACGCATATTAGAATTGCGAAGCACAGAAACGGCTCCTTGGATTTGATTAAATTAAGAGCCCGATTAGATATTCAAAGATTCGAAGAATGGGACGGCGACTCAGGAAGCCTTCCAGGACTTCCAAGTAATTATAAATCCACCTCTAGTTTAAATGAAAGTGGCCCAGGAGACGGGGGTCGATTCTTTATACAAGGAAGTAAAATGAATGGTGGAGAATTTGATGAAGGCATTAATGAGGATAGTCCATTTTAATTCATAAATGTAAACTTTCGTTCTTTCGCGCATTTTATTGAAAAGAAATAGTTTGATTAATTATTAGCACATGGCGGTTCCTTACTTTTACGAAGCCCAATTAACAAGCAATCCTTCAGTGTATACACTGAGTGAGGAAACCAGTAAGCATTGCGTTCAAGTGCTTAGGATGAAGGCCGGTGATCGTATTGATTTAACCAATGGAATAGGACAATTGTTTGAAGCCACTATTCAAATCGCAGATAAAAAAAATACTACTGTTCAAATTGATGCACAAAAATCAATGGATCCAACAACGCAAAAAATTACCCTTGGTATTGCTCTTTTAAAAAACGCTACAAGGCTAGAATGGCTATTGGAAAAAGCCACTGAAATGGGCATACATTCTATTGTTCCCTTAGTATGTGCGCATACCATTCACGAACGCTTCAAAACAGAGCGGATGCAAAATATTTTACAGTCTGCTATGATACAAAGTCAACAAGTATGGTTGCCTATTTTGTCTGCGCCTATTGCATTTGAGCAATTTTTATCAACCTATACGGCTTCTCAAAAATTAATAGCACATTGCGAACCGCAAGAAAAAATGAATATTAAAAATGTAACCGTAAGTGATGACTGTATTTTATTAATTGGACCCGAGGGCGACTTTAGTCCTAAAGAAATTGAAACTGCTTTAAATCAACAATATCAAGCCATTGATTTAGGTCCAACAAGATTAAGGACTGAAACCGCAGGCCTCTTCGCGTTAAGTGTATTAAAAAAATTCTAACTTGTAACCATGAAAGTGTTAGCAGTTAATGCACCCCATTTAATAAAGGAGTTTTTGGATTTTAATGCCATTGCCAATGCGCAGAATCCAAATTACATTCGTCCATTAAACAATGAAGTGGAAGCTATATTTGACCCTTCAAAAAATAAATTGTTTAAAGAAGGAGCTGCTCGTCGTTGGATTATACAAACCGAAAATGGCGCGACCATTGGACGCATCGCTGCATTTTATTATACCAACTACATCAACAAAGGCACCGCCTATCCCGTGGGCTGTGTTGGATTTTTTGATAGCATCAACGATCAAGCCGTTGCCAATGTATTAATGGATACCGCAAAACAATGGTTATCAGAAAACGGTATGGAAGCCATGGACGGCCCCATTAATTTTGGAGATAGGGATAAATGGTGGGGACTTATGATTGAAGGCTTTGACAGACAACCTATGTATGGCATGTCCTTTAACCCTGATTATTATGAAAAACTTTTCAGCAATTATGGATTTGAGAACTACTATAATCAATACTATTACCGCAATAATTTATTAGCTGAATTGCCTACTCGTTTTAAAGAGCGTTACGAAAAATTTAAATCTAAACCGGATTATACGGCTAGACATTTAGAAATAAAACATTTATCACGTTATGCGCAGGACTTTGTTACCATTTACAATTCAGCCTGGGCGCAGCATGGCGAAGCAAAGGCCATTACTTTTGAGCAAATCATGAAATTATTTAAAACCCTGGAACCCATCATGGACCCAAGGGTTATTTGGTTTGCCTATTATAAGGAAGAACCCATTGCGATGTTTATAAACATCCCCGATGTAAATCAATATTTCAAATACTTTAATGGAAAATTAGGACTGTTTCAAAAACTACATTTATTATGGATGAAATGGAGGGGCCAAAATAATCAATTGACCGGATTGGCTTTTGGCGTCGTCCCAAAATATCAGGCATTGGGTATTGATAGTTTCTTAATTCAATCCTGTTCACTGTTATTATTATCCCTTCAAAAATACAGTGAATACGAAATGGGTTGGGCGGCAGATTGGAACCCCAAAATGCTAAATATTTATAAAAGTTTAGGGGGTGCGCAAAGTAGGCATATGGTTACCTACCGTTTCATTTTTAATACAAAGGCCCATTCCTTTGAGCGTCATCCAATCATGGAATACGGCGTCTCCTCTTAGCAGAAAAAATCCTTCAAAAATGTGTATAAAACGGCCTTAAAATTTAAGGGGATAATGTGTATATTGCGCGTCTACTATGGATAATTTTGTTGTTTCAGCCAGAAAATATAGACCCCAAAACTTTAATACGGTTGTGGGTCAGTCGCATATTACGACCACTTTAAAAAATGCCATTTTAAGCAATCATTTGGCGCATGCCTTTTTGTTTTGTGGACCAAGAGGTGTGGGTAAAACAACCTGTGCACGTATTTTAGCAAAGACCATTAACTGTACTCATATTTCCAAGGAAGGGGAAGCATGCAACCAATGCGATAGTTGTACCTCTTTTGAAAAAGGGGCCAGTTTAAATATCCATGAATTAGATGCTGCCAGTAATAACTCCGTGGATGATATCAGAACCTTGGTGGACCAGGTACGTTTTGCACCACAAGCAGGTAAATACAAAGTGTATATTGTCGATGAGGTACATATGTTAAGTGCAAGTGCCTTTAATGCATTTTTAAAAACATTGGAAGAGCCGCCAGCACATGCCATTTTTATTTTAGCCACTACCGAAAAACATAAAATCTTACCTACTATTTTAAGCAGATGTCAAATATTTGATTTTAAAAGAATTACTTCCAATGATACAGTAGAACATTTGGAAGAAATCATTGGCAAGGAACATATTAAGGCAGAGAGAAACGCATTGCAATTAATTGCTCAAAAAAGCGAGGGTTGTATGCGTGACGCTTTAAGTATTTTAGATAAAATTGTAAGTTTTTCCAATGGCGAATTAACCTACAAAAATACCCTTGAACATTTAAATATATTAGACGAGGAATATTTCTTTAAATTATTGGAATACTTGACAAAGCAAGATCTTACAAGTGCTATGTTATTATATGACGAAATTAATCAGAAAGGTTTTGAAGGAGACATGGTCTTATCTGGATTGGCCAGCTTTATTAGAAACTTATTAGTTTGTAAGGACCCAGCTAGCGCAGTATTATTAGAATCTATTGAAGGCTGGAGAGAACAATATATAAATACGGCAAAACAAATGAGTACCCCTTATTTAATAAGTGCTTTGAATATTTTAAATGAAGCTGAAATTCAATTCAAAGTGGCACGCAATAAAAGATTGCATGTGGAAATGGCCATTATTAAATTAAACTTTTTAGCGCAAGCCATTGAGTTAAGCTTGGAGGATAACCAAGTAGTAAAAAAAAAACTAGTTGACGCAAACTACCCTATTCGATTAAAGAAAATTGTACCATTAAGCAATATTTCGGTGAATGCGGAAGCTAAATTGGTCATCGAAACCCCAGCCCCTTCAAAACCAGCCGCTAAAGTAGCAGCCCCTGTCATTTCAGAGGACAAGCCTACTGCCATGCCAATGCCCACTGAAAGCAAGGAAGAGGGATCCAAAAAGAATTTATTGGCCGTGCTACAACAGAAATACGGGAAGGATTACAATATTCAGGAAATAAAAGAATCTATCCCGCTTACCTTAGATTTATTACAAAAGTGCTGGGATGAATATGCCGTTTATTTAGAAGCAAATGCCAAGCATGCTTCGGCAGGTACTTTTAAAGTGGCACAATTAAAAATAGAAGACGAATGGCATTTCACGGTAACCGTGAGTGCACTCACTGCACAAAAATTTGTGGAGCAGGAAAGAATGAATATGCTAGAAAAAATATGGGACTTATTTCAAAATAGAACCATTCAATTTGACATCCTAGTGGAAGCGGGAGAACAAGAAGATGTTCCCTTGCATATGCGCTTAAATAGCAAACAAAAATACGACCGTATCGCTGAGCAATACCCCTTAGTGGCTGTACTTAAAAAACGTTGCAACCTAGAAGTGTACTTTTAAGATTTACAATTTTGCTTTATTGTACCCTTTTTGCTTAAGGAATTGAAATGCTTTTTGACGATGATCGCCTTGAATAATAATTTCACCGTCTTTCACTGAGCCTCCTGTACCACAATGGTTTTTTAACGCCTTGCCTAATAAAATCATGTCTTCTTCTTTTCCTTCAAAACCATAAACAATGGTAACTGTTTTACCAGCTCTATGTTTTGATTCCAAAATTACCCTTAGCGGTTGTTGGTCAGGAGCCAATGTTTCCACCACGGCTTCCTCCACGATGGGTTTATAATTAGGATCGGTACTATATACTAGCGGCGAGTTTTGTTGCTTGTTATTTTTACCCATGATATTCAAAAATTAGTTTACACGAACACTAATAATAGCAACCCATTTTTGTTTTGCTGCAACAACATCGTAATATTAAACTTTACGGTATTGGAAATTAATTTGCCGGTAAGATACACTGTAGTGCCTACTTGACGCGCTGCACTTTTTTCAAAACCAAGGATACTCTTTTTGTTGAAAAAAGACTTGAGCAATTCATTGGCTTCTGTAGCATCGTATTGTCTTTGCCCAGCCAAATCGGGCATATTTACTTCCACCTGCTTGTCCCAATAAGAAAGCAAACTATTAAAATTCGCGGTTTGCAAATTTTGTACCACTGTTTCGGTTTCATTTTGAGCCAGTAGGCTACAACTACCCGTTATAAAAAGTAGCAGGAGTATTATTTTTCGAAATTGGATCATTTTAAAGGCTTGTGTTGAATTATAACAGTTTAAAGTTTGTAATGTGCCTACTATTTTGAAACTTTGAGCTGTCTTATCATAAAATTAAGCAATCGTCGTAATAAAATATATAAAAAAATGTCAAAAAAAGTAATCCTAGTCATTATGGATGGGTGGGGTTTAGGGAAAGTGCCATTGTCTGATGCAATCCAACAAGCAAAAGTTCCTTTTGTACAAAGCTTGTATAGCAAATACCCAAATTCTACCTTAATTACTTGTGGTGAAGCAGTAGGCCTACCGGATGGTCAAATGGGTAATAGCGAAGTAGGTCATTTGAATATAGGTGCTGGACGCATTGTATACCAAGAACTACAAAGAATCAATGTTGCTGTTAGAGATGGCGAACTAGCAAGTAATAAAATATTATTGGCTTCCATTGAATATGCCAAAGAAAACAATAAGCCATTACATTTATTAGGATTGGTAAGTGACGGAGGTGTGCATGCACATACTTCTCATTTAAAGGCTATATGTGACATTTGTAAAACGGCAGGATTAACTAAAGTATTCATCCATGCTTTCACCGATGGAAGAGACACGGATCCCAAAAGCGGATTGGCCTTTGTTGAAAATGTGGAAGCGCATTTAAAAACAACGGTTGGTAAAATTGCAACGGTGAGTGGTAGATACTATGCAATGGATCGTGACAAAAGATGGGAAAGAGTTCAATTGGCTTACGATACACTCGTTCATGCAAAAGGCCCCACTGCTAATTCAGCATTGGAAGCCATTCAAGAAAATTATGCGCAGGATATAACAGACGAGTTTATAAAACCTACGGTGATTATGGAAAATGGAGCGCCTATTGCAAGTATACAATCTGGAGACGCCGTGCTATGTTTTAATTTTAGAACCGATCGTTGTAGAGAAATAACAGAAGTGCTTTCACAAAAAGATTTTCCTGAATTTGGAATGAAAAAATTGGATTTACATTATACCACGATCACAAAGTATGATGAGACCTTTAAAAATGTACAGGTGATTTTCGAAAACGACAACCTAGTGAATACATTGGGTGATGTGCTAGCGCAGAATCATAAAAAACAAATACGTATCGCTGAAACCGAAAAGTATCCACACGTTACTTTCTTTTTTAGCGGTGGGCGCGAAGTGCCTTTTGAAGGTGAGACACGTATCATGGCTCCTTCACCTAAAGTGGCTACCTACGACTTACAACCCGAAATGAGTGCACAGGAATTAACTGATAAATTGTTGCCAGAAATTAATGCAGGCAATCCGGATTTCGTTTGTTTAAACTATGCCAACGCAGACATGGTAGGGCACACCGGTATTTTCAGCGCAGTGGTCAAAGCTGTTGAAACCGTGGATGGATGCGTTGAGCAAATTGTAACCGCAGGAATCAACAATGGATATACCATTTTCTTAACTGCAGACCATGGTAATGCAGACTATATGATTAATGAGGATGGAAGCCCCAATACAGCGCACACCACCAACTTGGTTCCACTTTTTATTATAGACAAGGATTGGAAAGGGAGCATCCAACCAGGAAAATTAGGTGACATTGCTCCCACTATTTTAAACATGATAGGCGTCAGTATTCCAAAGGAAATGACTGGAAAAGTGTTGATCTAAGCTAATTAACTTACTTTTAAAGTATCAAAAAAAGTTGATAAAATATAAAATTTCAAGACATGATAAAGAAAATTTTTATTGTATTGTTGGTGGCACTTTTAGTGATTCAATTTATACGCCCAGCAAAAAATAATTCTGGTGAAAAAGGAAAAGACATCACAACATTGTATGCAATGCCTAATAATGTGAAAGTAATTGTAGACAAAGCTTGTGCCGATTGTCATAGTAATAATACACAATACCCTTGGTATGCTTCGGTACAACCCCTTGGATTTTGGTTGGATGATCATGTGAAAGAGGGTAAAAAAGAATTTAATTTTAACGAATTTGCTAGTTATAGAATTGCGAAACAAAACCATAAATTAGAGGAGATTATTGAGCAAGTTAAAGAAGAAGAAATGCCATTACCTTCTTATACCATCATTCACAAAGAAGCAGATTTAACACCTGCAGAAAGAGCAACTTTAACGCAATGGTGTCAAAGCATTATGGATACCCTAAAAGCAAACTACCCTGCGGATAGTTTAAAATTAAAACGTTCACCAGCACCAACCAATACAAAATAGTGGGGATTGAATAATGAAAATTAACAAAGCCACTTATTTAATATCTAGTCCTGGTTTCGAACAGTGCCCGAAATTAACGCAACCGGAATATGCATTTATTGGAAGAAGTAATGTAGGAAAATCCTCCATTATCAATGCAGTATGCAATCAAAAAAATCTGGCTAAAACCTCAGGCACCCCAGGAAAAACACAGCTTATTAACCATTTTGAAGTCATGAGCTCCAGCAGTAAAGGGCCTTGGGACAAATGGTATATTGTGGATTTACCAGGTTATGGCTTTGCGAAAGTATCTCAAAGTAGTAGACGCAGATGGGAACAGATGATCGAAAACTACTTGAGGAAAAGACCCAATTTAAATCGGGTATTTGTTTTAATAGATAGCCGACATGAACCTCAAAAAATTGACTTAGAGTTTATTGAACAAATGGTGAAATGGGAAATCCCCTATACCCTTATATTCACCAAATCGGACAAGGAGAAACCAGGGGTAGTTGCACGTAATGTGAAATCCATGTTTGACATACTAAGAGAAAGGCTCCCTTTTTTACCACAAGGATTTGTAACCAGTGCCGAGAAAAAACTAGGTGTGGAAGAAGTAATCGCTTGCATTGACCAATACAACCGTTTATATGCGGAGGAACAGCAACCATAGCGCTTCAGTTACCTATCTCAAGACAAGTTTATAGTATATAACATAATCATCGCCTGCTTTGCAATAAGTGGGCGACATTGTTTATATTTGCCCCTTACCGATATTTTATATGAAGATTTTATTTCAATACATACGACCATTTAGAAAGCTAGTCATTATAGGATTTATTTTAGCCGCTATAAATCAAACCTTTTCCATGTTCGATCCCATGTTATTTGGAAGGCTCATTGACGAGTTTGCAAAAACTCCATTTTTAGACGCAACAGGGCATCTTAGAACCCAACCACAATATCTAAAAGGCATTGGTAATATATTGTTGTTATTGGTGGGTACTGCTATGGTTAGTAGGATTGCAAAGGCATTTCAGGATTATACCGTAAATGTAATTATTCAAAAATTTGGTGCAGCTTTATTTACAGATGGATTGAAGCACTCCATGCAATTGCCCTACCAAGCATTTGAGGACCAAAGAAGTGGAGAAACCTTATCCATTTTAACGAAGGCAAGAGCCGACTGTGAGAAATTTATTAGTTATGTAATTAATGTGGTGTTTGGAATTGTGGTAAGCATTGTATTTATTTCTATTTATGCAACCAAATTACATTGGTCCATTATGCCTATTTATATTTTAGGTGCTGGCACCATTGCCTATGTAACCAATTTATTAAGTAAGCGTATAAAGTCCATTCAAAAAAACATTGTAAAGGAAACCACTACCCTAGCAGGAACGACCACCGAAAGTTTACGCAATATTGAATTGGTAAAAAGTTTAGGTTTAACGAACCAAGAAGTGGACAGACTTAATAATAATACCTATAAAATATTAGCCCTTGAATTAAAGAAAGTGAAAAACATTCGTTCTTTAAGTTTTATTCAAGGAACGATGGTCAATTTTTTAAGACAGGTAATCACTTTTACTTTAATGTGGCTGATATTTAAAGAAATACTTTCAGTGGGTCAGTTAATTTCCTTACAGTTTTATAGCTTTTTTATATTTGGACCGTTACAAGAAATTGGCAGTATCATTTTGAGTTATCGTGAAACAGAAGCTTCCTTAAATAATTTTGATGCTTTAATGAAAAAGGAAATTGAAATTAATCCTGCCGATGCAGTAGCGATTGGCAACATTGAACATTTAGCATTTAAAAGCGTAGGCTTCCAGCACCAAACGGCTAATTTCAAAGCCATGGATGACATTAGCTTTGAAGCCAAAAAAGGGGAAACCATTGCCTTTGTTGGACCATCGGGAGCAGGTAAAAGCACATTGGTAAAGCTCATTGTTGGGTTGTACCAAACACAGGAAGGACAAATACTTATTAACGGTGTGAATAGCAAGCAGATTGATATGAATGAACTAAGAAATCAAATTAGTTTCGTGACACAGGATACCCAATTATTTGCAGGCACCATTCGTGAAAATTTAGCATTTGTTGCACCCAATGCCAGTGAAGAAGAGATGTTAATTGCCTTAGAAAAATCTAGTTGTACAAATATCTTAGATAAAGGAGGAAACGGATTGGCTACAGTGATAGGTGAAGGAGGATTAAAATTAAGTGGTGGCGAAAAACAAAGACTGTCTATTGCGCGCGCCTTATTAAGACACCCTCATTTACTCATATTTGACGAAGCTACTTC
>Ga0114974_10004558_pt1 | contig 10381 bp, 6 predicted proteins | sample S_130206_EF_Meta_FD_87318 | JGI IMG/M metagenome (GOLD analysis project Ga0114974, IMG submission 87318) | Freshwater microbial communities from Lake Simoncouche, Canada to study carbon cycling - S_130206_EF_MetaG | ecosystem: Environmental > Aquatic > Freshwater > Lake | place: Lake...
CCTTCCTGCCACAGGGCTGGTTCACGCCGGTGACGCCGGGCACCAGGTTCGTCACCCTGGGAGGCATGGTTGCCGCAGACGTCCACGGCAAGAACCATCACGTGGACGGGTGCTTCGGCCGGCACGTCACGTCGCTCCGACTGCGCGTGGCCGACGGGCGCATCGTCACCTGCTCGAGGAGCGAACACCCGGACCTGTTCTTCGCCACCATCGGCGGCATGGGCCTGACCGGGCACATCCTCGAGGTGACGGTGCAACTGGCGCACGTACCGACGCCGTGGATCTACCAGGAGATGGAGCGTGTGCCCAACATCGACGCGTTCATGGACGCGCTGAAGGGTGCCGCCGCGAACTGGCCGATGACCATGGGCTGGATCGACTGCCTGTCGTCAGGCGGGTCGATGGGACGCGGCGTGCTGTTCCGTGGACGCTGGGCACGGCCCGACGAGGCGCCGCGCGCCTTTCCGGCGCTACGTCCGCCCATTCCGGTGCCGTTCATGATGCCGAACGGCCTGATCGGACGCCACACCGTGCGCGCCTTCAACGCCGTCTACTACCGGCTACCGCATCCGAACCGGAAAGTGATCCATCCGAAGGGGTTCTTCTATCCACTCGACGTCGTTGGCGACTGGCACCGGGGATACGGCTCGCGCGGCTTCACGCAGTATCAGTGCGTGCTGCCGGCGTCGGGCGGCCACCCGGCGGTGCGGCGCTTCCTCGACGTCGTCACGCGCGGCGGCAACGCCTCGTTCCTCTGCGTGATCAAGGACTGCGGACCCGAGGGCGAAGGCATCCTCTCGTTTCCGAAGCCGGGCACCTCCATCGCCCTTGACCTGGCGATGCGCGACGACACGCAGCAACTGGTCGACCAGATGAACGACTGCGTCATCGCCGAAGGCGGCCGCATCTACCTCGCGAAAGACGCGCTCACCAGGCCCGAGCACTTCAGGGCCATGGAGACACGCCTCGATCGTTTCCTCGAGATCCGGCGGACGTGGGATCCCGATGGGCGCATTCGCAGCGCACAATCCGTCCGACTGTTTGGCTGGTGACGATGGCGTTGAAAGTAGTGGTGCTGGGTGGAACGAAAGGGATCGGTCGAGCGCTGGCGCGCCGTCTTGCCGCGCGCGGCGATCGGCTGCATCTGCTCGGTCGTGACCTGGCAGAACTGGCCACGTGCGCGGCGGATCTGCAGGCACGCACGCCGTCGGGTGGTCAGGTCACCTGGTCGGCCTGCGACCTGGAGCAGCCCCAGACCTTCGGGGCTGCCGTGGCGGAAGCTGACGGCGCACTGGCCGGCTTCGACACGGTGATCATCACGGCCGGCCTGTTTGCGACGCAGCCCAAGCTCGAAGCAGACCTCGCGTTCACGCAGCGCTTGCTGACGGTGAACTTCGCCAACACCGTGACCTTCTGCGAGCATGTGCGCGCCGTCCTGCTCGCGAAGGGCGGCGGCACGCTGTGCGTGTTCAGTTCCGTGGCGGGCGACCGCGGGCGCAAGCCGGTGGTGCTCTACGGTGCGAGCAAGGCCGGCCTGTCGGCCTACCTCGAAGGGCTCGACCACAAGTTCCGCGCGGCGGGGCTGAAGACCATCTGCGTGAAGCCAGGCTTTGTCCGGACCGGCATGACCGAGGGGTTACCCGAACCGCCCTTCGCCGCCGATCCCGATCAGGTAGCGGCGGCCGTCATAGGCGCCATCGACAAAGGGACCCCCGTCATCTACGCACCGCCGATCTGGGCATTAGTGATGCTCGTCATCCGAAACCTGCCGAGGTTCGTGATGCGGAAGATCGGGTTCTGACGGTCCCCGCAAAGGTCCACCACGGAGGACGCCGCGATCGCGGAGAACGGTCTTCCCTTGATTGCTCGGCGGCCTCCGCGCGCGCCGCGGTGAACCCGCGGCCGTGAAACGCAAAACGGGCGGCCCTCCGCGAGGAGAGCCGCCCGTTCAGTTCTGACTTCTGAGCGCAGACTTCTAACTTCCCCTTATCGGCTGGCTTCGAGCTTCGGCACCGAGACCGACTCGCCGGCGTACTGCTGGACCACCGACAGCAGACCGGTGTAGAGGAAGCCGATCTGGAACAGCACCAGGAACGGCACGGTGCCGTAGATGCCGTTGGCCAGCGCGTAGAACACCGTCGCGGTGAAGTAGAGGCCGAGCGCCAGCTCGATGAGCGGTTGCACCGCCACCGACTGCCGGTACTTCTTGCCCACCCACTCGTCGCCGCCGTCTTCGATGCGGTACTTCGGCGTGCGCGCGAACTCGCTCTGCTGGTTCAGCAGCGCTTCGAACACGGCCTTCGAGTTGTTGATGCACAGCCCGATGCCGATCGACATCAGGAACGGCAGGTACTTGATGCGGGTCTTCCAGTCTGAGTGAATCTCGCGCTGGCACACCATGTAGAAGTTGCAGACCGAGAAGGTGGCCGCAAAGAACAGCGGCACGTCGATCAGCATCATTTCGTACCAGCCCATGTTGTAGCGGATCACCATGGACGGGAACATGAGGATGGACAGGATGACCATCAGCGGGTAGTTGAAGTTCGCCGTGAGGTGGAAGAACGCTTCCGCCTTGACGCCGAACGGCACGTCCGCCGCGAGGATCTGCGGCAGCAGCTTGCGGCAGGTCTGGATGGAGCCCTTCGCCCAGCGGTGCTGCTGCGACTTGAAGGCGTTCATCTCGACCGGCACTTCTGCAGGCGCCACGACGTCGGGGACGAAGATGAACTTCCAGCCGCGCAACTGCGCACGGTAGCTGAGGTCGAGGTCTTCCGTCAGCGTGTCGTGCTGCCAGCCACCCGCGTCTTCGATCACCTCGCGGCGCCAGATGCCGGCGGTGCCGTTGAAGTTGAAGAAGCAGCCGGCGCGGTGGCGCGCGCCGTGCTCGAGCACGAAGTGCCCATCGAGCAGAATCGACTGGATCTTCGTGAGCAGCGAGTAGTCCTGGTTGATGTGTCCCCAGCGCGCCTGCACCATGCCGACCTTGGGGTCAGCGAAGTGCGGCATCAGCTTCAGGATGAAGTCCGAACCGGGGAGGAAGTCCGCGTCGAAAATGGCGACAAACTCGCCCCGCGCCACCTTGAGCCCTGCCTCGAGCGCTCCGGCCTTGTACCCCGTCCGATCCATCCGGTGGTAGCACTTGATGTCGAAGCCCTGGCTGGCAAACCGCCGCACAGCCGCCTCGGCGATAGCGCTGGTCTCGTCGGTCGAGTCGTCGAGTACCTGGAGTTCGAGGAGCTCGCGTGGGTAGTCAAGCCCGCACACGGATTCGATCAGCCGGTCCGCCACGTACATTTCGTTATAGAGCGGGAGCTGAATCGTGACGACCGGAAGCGGCGACAGCTGCGGACCCGCCTTGGGTTGCTTGTCGCGGTTCCTCATGTACATGTACACGAGGTAGTACCGGTGCCATCCGTAGAAGGCGAGAATGATGAGGACGAAGAAGTAGGAAGCGAGGATAAGAGTTTCAGCGAGCGTAATTTAGCAATGATCAATTATATTAGCGACCAGTCCGGTTCGGGGCAACAAAACCGACCGGTTTCCCGCCAGTGCACTGATGAATGCCTCACAACTGAAATCCCTGCTCGACGCGGTCGCGACCGGCCTGGTCGACACCACCCAGGCCGAGCGCCAGTTGCTCGACGCTTTCCGTGAACGCCCCTTCGAAGATCTGGGGTTTGCCAAGGTCGACCATCACCGCGCGATGCGGCAGGGGTTCCCCGAGGTGATTCTCGGTCTCGGCAAGACACCGGCCCAAGTGGCCGCGATCGCCCGCGAGATCGTGGGGCGCGGCTCCACGCTGCTCGTCACCCGTGCGCCACTCGAGACCTACGAAGCCGTGCAGGCCGTCGTCCCAGAGGCAGTGTATCTGGCCGTGCCACGCCTGATCACCCTGAAACAGCAGGACATCGAGCCTGGCCACGGCACCGTGCTGGTGGTGGCCGCTGGCACGTCCGACCTGCCGGTGGCCGAAGAAGCCGCCTGCACCGCCGAACTCATGGGTAACGATGTCGAACGGCTGTACGACGTCGGAGTCGCCGGCCTGCACCGGCTCCTGACCGAGCGACATCGCCTCGCGAACGCCCGCGTCATCATCGTGGTGGCCGGCATGGAAGGGGCGCTTCCCAGCGTGGTGTCCGGGCTCGTGTCGGTTCCGGTGGTCGCCGTCCCCACGTCGATCGGCTACGGCGCCAGCTTCGGCGGAATTGCGGCACTTCTGGGCATGTTGAACAGCTGCGCGTCGGGGGTGTCGGTCGTCAACATCGACAACGGCTTCGGAGCGGCGAATATCGCCAGTCTTATCAACCACTTGTAGGCCAGACACGCCAGAGGATACCTGCTGATGCGCGCCGGGTATGGTCCTTGCGATCATTCGAGTCGTTCCAAGGAGACTCCTCATGCGCACACAGCTTGCACGTTCGATCACCGCGATCGCAGCGGTCGCGACGCTATCGCTCAGCACCACGGCACAGGCCCAGACGCGGCCCCTCAACGACGCATCCTCGTTCCTGGTAGCCGGTATGGCGCAGGGCCAGAACCAGCAGGTACGGTCCACTGCGGCCAATGGCTTCGGGTTCGGCGTCAAGGGCGGCTTGCTCTTCTCCTCCTACCGGGAGGCCGACAGCAATTTCAAGAACAACAACGGATGGGAAGCCGGCATCTTCTTCGGCGGCAACCGGCCTGGCGGTGTTGGCGTGATGGGCGAGATTCTCTACGCCAAGAAGGGCGCGAAGGACGATAGCGGCATCTTCACCGCCAACAACTACTACGTCGAGATTCCGGTACTGCTGCGGGTGAACATCGGTTCGTCCAACCGCAATACCGGGGCGATCGTCTACGGCATCGCTGGACCTGTGGCCGATATCCTGCTCAAGGCCGACCTCAACGGCGTCGACGTCAAGAAGAACTATGAAAGCCTCGACCTCGGCATCATCGCCGGCGGCGGCGTCGAGGTATCGAGATTCCTGGTCGAAGCGCGCCTGAACTGGGGCCTGCGCAATATCGCGAAGGCCAATGGTGGCTCCGCCAGTGACGTAAAGACCAGGTCGTTCGCCATCCTCGGCGGCATCCGCTTCAACTAGTCCGCTCGCACTACGTGTCCGGAGGGCGCCCTGCCCTCCGGATACACGCGCCAGTACGTTAAGATTCAGGTTTCCCTCCGCTGGCCGGGTCGCCGTTTCTCCTGACGCGTTTCTTTATGCACACCTCCGCCCTCAGGGCGCTCGAATTCGATCGCATCGTCGATGGCGTGCGTGCGTATGCGCTCACGCCGATGGGCGACGAGCGGCTCGAGCAACTGCGGCCGTCAACCGACCTGAAGGAAGTCGCCGGGCTGCTGTCGGCCACGACGCAGGCAGCGCTGTACATCGCGCGTCACGGGGCCTTCGCCCTGCGCGCGCATGCCGACCTCACCACCATCCTCGCGGCGCTGGCAGTGGAGGGGCGCGCGCTCGAAGCCCAGCGCCTGCTGGCGCTCGCCACGTTCCTCGACTCGGTGGAGGACACGCGCAGCGCCATCCGTCGCGTCGCCGCGGAATTCCCGCGCGTCGATCGGGCTGGAGCGAACGCCGCGTCGTTCACGGACGAGATTGCGAAGACGCGCGCCACCATCGACCCCTCGGGCGATGTGGTGGACAATGCAAGCCCGGCGCTGCGCAGCATCCGCGACCGGCTTCGGCGACAGAAGACGCGCCTGCGCGGCACGCTCGAGTCGTACCTGCGCAGCAAGGACACGTCGAAGTATCTTCAGGACCAGGTCGTCACCGAGCGCAACGGCCGCTACGTGCTGGTGGTAAAGGCCGAACATCGCAGCGGCATCCCTGGCATCGTGCACGGCGCCTCGACCAGCGGCGCCAGCCTCTATCTCGAGCCGCTCGGCACGGTGGAAATCAACAACGACATCGTGGCGCTCGAAGAAGCCGAGTCCGAAGAGGTGCGCCGGATCCTGCTTGAGCTGACCGAGACGTTTCGCGCGCGTCCGGACGACCTCGAACGGACCGTCGAAGCGGCGACCGCGCTCGACGTGCTGCAAGCGCGCGCCAGGTTCTCCGACTCGATCGATGGGATCGAGCCGCGCCTGTCGACCGACGGCGCCTTCGAACTGCAGAATGCCAGGCACCCGCTGCTCAAGAAGGCGGTGCCAGTCACCATCAAGATCATTCCACCAGCGACCGTGCTGCTGATCACGGGCCCGAACACCGGCGGCAAGACCGTGGCGCTGAAGACCGCCGGCCTGCTGGCGATGATGGCGCAGTCGGGGCTGCGCATTCCGGCGGCGCACGGCTCGCGGCTGCCGGTCTTCAAGACGGTGTTTGCCGACATCGGCGACGAGCAGTCGATCGAGGCGAGCCTCAGCACCTTCTCGGCGCACATCACCAACCTTGTCTCGATGGACCGCGACCTCGAGGTGCCGAGCCTGGTGCTGTTGGACGAGGTCGGCTCAGGCACCGACCCGATCGAGGGCGGCGCGCTCGGTGTGGCGGTGGTCGACCACTTCCGCCAGCGCGGCGCCACGCTGATGGCCACGAGCCACTACGACGCGCTGAAGTCGTATGCGTCGACGACGGAAGGCGTGCAGTCGGCCGCGTTCGGCTTCACCCCGTCGACGTTCGCGCCGACCTATGAGCTGCTCTACGGCTCGCCCGGGCGCAGCCTGGCGCTCGAAATCGCGGCACGCCTCGGCCTGAGCCCGTCGGTGATCGCCGCGGCGCGCAACAACCTGACCCAGCGCGAGGCGCAGCTGGCCGAGCATCTGGCACGCATCGACCACGACATCCGCTCGCTCGAACACGACCGCCGCCAGGTGGCGCGCGAGCGCGAGCGGATGGATGCGGCAGAAGACCGCATGCGGGAGCGCGAGGAGGCGCTGCGCGAGCGCGAAGAGACCGCCAGGAAGAAGCTCGGTGAGCAGCTGGAGGGACAGGCCCGCGAGGCACGCAAGCAGATCGAGGGCGTGATCGCGAAGCTGAAGCAGAAGACACAGGCGCTGGCCGAGGAGGCCACGCGCCGGAGCGTGAACACCGGAGCGAGCGGCACCGCCAGGTCGGAAGCGCGCGACGAGGTCGACGCCGTCATCGGCCGCATCCTCGCGCCCGACGAGCATGCGCCTGCCGCCCCGCCGGTGCCGTCGGGGCCGGTCACCATCGGGGCACGCGTGGCCACGGGGATGCTGGGGCTCGAAGGGGTGGTGACGGCCATCCACGACAACACAGCTGAGGTGGATGTGCGCGGCAAGCGGATGCGCGCCAACGTGAAGGACCTCCGGGTCATCGGTGTCGCGCCGGCCCCGTCGGCGTCACGGGTGAACGTGCATGTCGCCCTGCAACCGCGCGACGGCAACCTGACCGAGCTGAACGTCATCGGCTGCACCGTGGACGAGGCACTGACGCGCGCCGAACGGTTCCTGGACGAGTCGCTGCTGAACGACCAACTGACGTTGCGCTTCGTGCACGGGCACGGCACGGGTCAGCTCCGGAAGGCCATTACGCGCTTCCTGCAGCAGCACCCGCTGGTGGCCAACGTCGCCCCGGCGCCGGCCAATCAGGGTGGCGGCGGCGTCACCGTGGCGGAGCTGAAGGACTGATGGCGCTCTTCCCCCAGTCGTTCATCGACGACCTGAAGCTGCAGGCGAACATTGTGCAGGTCATTCAGGAGTACGTCTCGCTGAAGCGGGTGGGACGCACCTACAAGGGGCTGTGCCCCTTCCACGGCGAGAAGACGCCGTCGTTCCATGTCGACCCGGAGAAGGGGTTTTTCCATTGCTTCGGCTGCAATGTCGGCGGCGACGTCTTCAAGTTTCTCGAGCTGCACGAGAAGATCGGCTTTACCGACGCGGTGAAGATGCTGGCACAGAAGGCCGGCATGTCGTTGCCAGAGCCGACTGAAGGCGATCCGTCGGCGCGGCAGGACTCGGCGCTGCGCGAGGCGCTGCTGAAGATGCACGAGATGGCCAGCGCCTACTTCCGCGAGCAACTGGCAGCGCCGGCAGGCACCCGGGCGCGGCAGCAGCTGGCGGAGCGCGGCATCTCGGCGCAGACCATCGAGCAGCTCGGCCTCGGCTTTGCGCCCCAGTCGCGCGAGGGGTTGAAGGCGCGGCTGCTCAAACAGGGGTTCTCGCAGGCCCTGGTCATCCAGAGCGGGCTCGTCGTGCAGCGGGAGGGTGGTGAGCTGATCGACCGGTTCCGCAACCGGCTGATGATCCCGATCTGCCGCGATACCGGCTCGATCATCGCGTTCGGCGGCCGCTCGATGGACGCCGACCAGGTGCCCAAGTACCTGAACTCGCCAGAGACGCCGATCTACTCGAAGAGCCGGACGCTCTACGGCCTCAACTACTCGAAGGCCGCCGTCCGGAAGCTCGGCTATGCGGTGATGGTCGAGGGCTACTTCGACTTTGCGCAGGTCTTCCAGTCGCAGGCGGCACCGGTGGTGGCATCGTGCGGCACGGCCCTCACCCAGTCGCAGGCGCAGCTGCTGCGCCGCTTCACCACCCGCATCGTGCTCAGCTTCGACCCGGATGCGGCCGGCCAGGGTGCGGCCGTCCGGTCGTGTGAACTGCTGGTGGCCGAGGGGTTCGACGTGAACGTCCTGGTCCTGAACAAGGGCGAGGACCCGGATACCTTCATCCGCAAGAACGGCCCGGAGGCCTACCGCGACCGACTCAAGAGTTCGCGCCCCTATCTTGAGTACCTGCTTGATCAGGCGGCCGACGGGGTCGACTTTGCGCACGATGACGCACGGCGGCAGTTTCTCGGCAAGATGTTGACGGTGGCAGCGAAGATTCCGGAGGCAACGGCCCGCGACCAGTTCGCGGACCGGATTGCCCACCGGGCCAGGGTCACGGAGGACGTGGTTCGAGCCGAAATCAGGAAGGCGGCGGTCCAGAAGCGGACCGAGGTCACCACCCGTGAACTGCCATCATTCGGGCAGCTCAAGAATGCGGAGAAGGGTCTGATATGGGCCCTCGTACATAATAGTAGTTTGGGACTTGAGGCACTGGCGGAGCTGGACGGCGACGATCTGAGCCACCTGGCCTCGCGAGAGATCTTCGAAACCGCTCGCGCGCTGCAGACATCGACGACGCCAGATGGCTTACCATCAGCACTTTTGCAGCGTCTAAGTACTGTGAACGCTCAGGTGGTCACCGGCATTGCCGCGACCACCGACCCGCCTGCTCCGCCGCTCGCCTGCGCACGCGCGCTGAAGCGGCTGCGATGGGAGCGGGAGCGCGCCGCGATTCAGCGCGAAATCGATCGGCTGCAGGAACTCGGAGCCGGCCTGAATGGCACGGCGATCGATGACCTGTGGCGTAAGAAAATAGATTTACTGCACCGCATCGAGCAACTGACGTAGGGACGAGGCTGAATAAATGTCGATCGAAGAAAAGTACGACGAGGTACGACAGCTCATCAACATCGGCAAGGAGAAAGGCTACCTCCTGTACGACGAGGTTAACGAACTCCTGCCGTCGGAGATCACCTCGTCCGACGAGCTCGACGACCTCTTCAACGCCCTCGGCAGCGCCGGCATCGAGGTCATCGACTCCGACCAGAAGTACATGCGGGACGACAAGCCGATCGACCGCACGGCTGAAGGGTCGGAGGAGCTCGAACTCGATCTCACCCCGGGCACCCTCGACAAGACGAACGACCCCGTCCGCATGTACCTCCGTGAGATGGGCACCGTGCCGCTGCTCACCCGCGAAGGCGAAGTCGAAATCGCCCGCCGTATCGAGCGCGGCAAGCTGGCGGTGATCAAGTCGATCTCGCGCACCCCGCTGGTGGCGAAGAAGGTCATCAATCTCGGCGACGCCCTGCACACGGGCGACCGGACGATCCGCGAACTGGTCATCTTCAACGACGAGGAAATCACCGACGAGCGTATCGCCGAGCGGTCGCGTCAGGTGCAGAAGCAGATCGAGAACGTCCGCAAGGCGAACCTGAACGCCGAGAAACTCGTCGAGAAGCTGGCCGAGACGCCCAAGGGCGTCATGACCAAGGACAAGAAGAAGTACCGCAAGGCGCACTGGATGGCGATGCGCGCCCGCATCGAGGTGTCCCGGAAGGTCCGCGAGATCGAGTTCACCGAATCGGTCAAGCGCCGCCTCATCGAAGAGATGAAGGATGCGGTCGAGGGCGTGAAGTCGATTCAGCGCGAGATCGAAGGCATCGATCGCCTGCTGAATCCGAAGAACAAAAAGCACAAGCTGAAGGAAGAGGACGCGAAGAACCTCACCCGTCAGATGAAGGAGCAGAAGCTCCGGCTCAATACCACCACCGACTCGCTCGAACAGGAACCGGCGGCGCTCAAGAGCACGCTCGACACGATCCTGCGCGGCGAATACCAGGCGGAACAGGCCAAGAAGGAACTGGTCGAGGCCAAC
>Ga0114974_10004559_pt1 | contig 10380 bp, 17 predicted proteins | sample S_130206_EF_Meta_FD_87318 | JGI IMG/M metagenome (GOLD analysis project Ga0114974, IMG submission 87318) | Freshwater microbial communities from Lake Simoncouche, Canada to study carbon cycling - S_130206_EF_MetaG | ecosystem: Environmental > Aquatic > Freshwater > Lake | place: Lake...
ATCCGAGCACGCCTCTCCGACTCTCCGTTCCCGAAAAGGTTCTGTTCACGATCCGCCCCCTCTGGAGCTTACTCCTGACGGCGCAGCAAGCACAGAGCCTCCTAAGTTGCTACCAGAACCACTCCTCTCCGATTCCGAGGAGCGCCTTGTCCTCTTCCCTATCAAGCATGCTGATGTATGGCAGCGCTGTAAACAACAGCAGTCAATCATTTGGCTGGCAGAGGAGATTGACCTTGGAAAGGATATGAAAGACTGGGAGAAGCTGAATGAGAATGAGCAAACCTTTATTAAGAACATTCTCGGCTTCTTCGCAGCCAGTGACGGCATTGTTATGGAGAATCTCGCAACCCGCTTCTCCAGAGAGGTTATGTGGCCTGAGGCCCGATACTTCTATGCGAATCAGACCTATATGGAGGCTGTCCATAGTGAAACTTATAGTCTTCTCATTGACTATTACGTAACCGATAAGGAAGAGAAGAATAAACTCCTCCACGCTGCACAGACCATCCCTTGTATTCAAAAGAAGGCCGAGTGGGCTCTCAACTGGATTGACTCGAAGGATGCAGACTTTGCAACTCGTCTTATCGCATTTGCCGCAGTAGAGGGCATCTTCTTCAGCGGAGCGTTCTGCGCCATCTTCTGGATGAAGGAGCGTGTCTTACTCCCTGGTCTCACAACTAGCAATGAGTTTATTGCGAGGGATGAGGGTCTTCACATGGAGTTTGCATGCCTTCTCTACAGCAAGATCGTCAACCGTCTTCCAAAGCAGAAAGTCCACACACTTATCCGTGAGGCAGTCAAGATTGAGAAGAAGTTTATCACCAAGAGCTTGCCTTGCGAGTTGATTGGCATGAATGCGAAACTCATGGCACAATATATTGAGTTCGTCGCAGATCGCCTCTGCCTTATGCTCGGCTATCCTAAGATTTGGTGCTCTAGCAATCCTTTCCCCTTTATGGAGCGTATTTCATTAGAGAATAAGGACAACTTCTTTGAGAAGAGAGTCAGTACATATGCTAAGGCTGCAAGCGGAAAGAAGAAGGAAGATATGTCTTTCAAGATGACGGACGATTTCTGAGGAGGCTTCGTAAAATTGATTGCAAGCGGACCTAAATAAGTATCAAGAATGCAGCGTGAAGTAGTAGACGGTATCCCTTTCTGGTCTGATAAGAAGAATCTCTATTACTACGATGTCAACCCCAGCGCCCCCAAGACTATCATTCTTGGAACCAAGACCCCAGAGGGTACACTCAAGCTCAACGACGGTTGGGAGCAGCAACTCGCCGCAGCCCTCAACCAGTTTCACATTGACACAGTCCCCCGTAGCCGAAAGCCAGCCCCCAAAGCCTAAGACAAAAGAGCAGATTCTTGCCGCGGATCCAACTAAACAGGTGGTGATCGTTGATTCAACGGTCGCCGCTTATTTCGGAGAACTATTCCATACCTTTACGAGCCGACCGTAGGTGGGTTACACACACGGCCTTGCTTTCCTATTAAATATTGCATACGCTCTCTATCAGTCTTGAACTGGTAGACCGTATTTTTTCCAGCCGCAGCTTGTGCAGCATCATATGCCTTCTTGTATTCATAGACCGCATTTGCAGCCGTCTGGACTTGAACAGTGTTAAACACAAAGATTGTACTCGTTTGTGTTATGCACGGACAGTTTGTCTCACCACTCATTCTATTATGAAGTATTATTTTCAACGGTCACCCAAAGAGTGCTATAATAAGGCAATGCCTTCAAATGGAGAAGCTGTCCCTGTGTAAACTGGGATTTTTCGGCATAGTTTGAAAATGTATAGTATCGTAAACCTGCACCATTTGTATTATTCAAGGTGCTAACATTGCTATTAAAGTTCTGTATACGGGCAAAAGTACCCCATGCCGTCTTATAACTGAGATTTTGCGAAAAGGTTAGAGCCGAGAATCCGCTCGCATCATAACAAAAGTTCATCCCTATTAGAGGTGATGAAAGACGGAGATAAACTAATCTTCCGCACGCCGTCAGGTAAACGTTTCACTACAGAACTTGTCCAAAGCCGAGCTGCAACTAAGAGGGGTCTCATGTATCGCGATGGTCTCCCGTCAAAAGAAGGTATGTTCTTTCTTTTCACAGAACCCCCTTATCGTCGGAGTATGTGGATGAATAATATGCGATTTCCTCTTGATATTGTCTGGTTAGATGGTACTCTAAAAATCGTGAGTATCCGCAAGAATGTCCAGCCGTGTATAAGCGAAGCTGAGTGCCCCAATATCAGTTCTATTTATAAAGCCCAGCATGCAATAGAATTCTCAGCGGGTGATGCCGATGCGCTGGGTCTCCAGGTGGGCGATACGATTCGGTTTGTATCAGCGAAGACTGGACATTCATTGTAAAGTGAACAAATAAAGCAACTGGTTCAACTCGGCCAGCATCTCATCGCGGATATTTACTAAGTCAGTATCTGTAGGTGCAAGACCCTTTGGGACAACAACGATCAAGGTCTGAATACACTTCTTGACAAAGCTAACTGCCTCCTTTTCACCCATATTCTTCACCTGGATTGTATTGGTCTTTCCAGTCATTCTAGGCCTGCCGTATTTACCCATATAGACCTCGACGTATTTATCTATAGATTCGTCAAGGGCCTCCAAAACATCGTCGGTTGCCTTGTGCCTTGCATAAAGACTTGTTTGCCAATGATATAACTTGATTTGTTCACGCATTGCGAAAAAAAATTGGATGTCGGCGGCGGACATTTGCTTTCTACCAGTATGTGCGATTATTGTCGCAAGACACTTGGGAGCTTGTCTCTACCTCACGAGGAGATTGCGTGCCCACTCAAGAAGAGTCTTTACTGCGCGTGTTGTAGTCAGAAAGGACATTTGACTCGCAACTGCAAATTATACGAGGAAAATATTGAAATCTATGCACCCCCTTCTATACATGCAGAAGGTCGCCGATATAAGCCCGTACTTGATGTTGTAAATACACCTCCATGTATCAGAGCCGTCCTTTCAGCCCATGATATTCAACCATCAGGGAGGCCCAAGCAGAATATCATCCTCTTGGAACAGTTGGCCGCTGCACTAGATTCTCGTCTTGTACTTCATAAATTTCCCACAGATAAGTAGATGGTCAGACATAAGAGAGGTCGCAAAGTTATACAAACACGCCGCGTCATTCGTAAGAATCGTTACATGAATCGTGTAAGATCATTGCGTCAACGTCGCTCTCTAAAACAAAAGGGTGGCGCCCTCTCTTTTGAGTCGGTCAGTAAAGAGAACGAGCGTGACACGGTTGTTACAGCTTTTCCGGACCCATCTGAGCCCGAGTTAGCGCCGATGACAGCCCGTCTACCTCTCATTCGCCGTGTTCTTGAGGATACTGCGGTTTAAGATGAGCTGTGATATGTGATTTTATTCTAGATGTCCGAGCTAGGAAGTCTTCCAACAACGGGATATGAATATGCTCCCGCCAACTTTGCGGATGCAGATTATGAGCGACCAACGGGTGCATTTTTTGATATAGGAACTTCAAACAGTGAACTTGTCTATTCAACAACAATCAATAATACTCTTGATCGTCATGTATATGAAATCCGTGAGAAGATTCAGAACCCTTCCGTCACTTCAAATCAATGGCGCCGCCGTCTTCGTGAGTTTCTCACAATACGTGTGAAGGAACTTCTTAACTTCGCCTCCAAGCCTCTGGCAAAGCATCCGACCTTGGGTCCAACTGATCTTCTTATTCGCAAGTTTGGCCGCTCTAACTTTATTGCAAATCATCACACGCTACGGGAGGTTGCATTGGATTTATCAGGAATAAATATAATCTCGCTGGTTGAAGATGGACTCAAGCAGTTTCCGCATACAATTAAAGGGTTTCAAGAGCAGACGCGATATTTATTTGATATGTACCGTGAAGCTGCTGATGAAATCGTTCGCCAAGACACCGTTCTACAGAGTCGTCTCACAACTTTTGATAAGATTCAGGCACGTGTAACATCTCTAGCAGACCTTCAAGTTAATGAAGAATATGAGAATTTAGTTACCGCGACCGAGGCTTATCTCAAACGAATCTTTAACGAGAATGATATTGAAGCTGTCTATATATCGCTGGTTGAGGCTTATAGAAAATTCCTTTTGTTGAGGGATCTTGTTCATATGCGACGACTTGCTGATTCCATTGAAGCACAGCCTCTCTGTAATATTTGCTTTGATGAGTCTATTCAATTTGCGATTACTCCTTGTGGACACACCTATTGTGCAAGTTGTATCAAAAAACAATTCAACCATTGTTATGTATGTCGTGGGCAAGTCAAAGAGAGGATTAGACTTTTCTTAGGATAAAGAAGTGTCTTTGACCTACTTCTGTCATTTAGTCAAGCTCAACTGTATAAAGCCTCGGCTGACCATATACCTCTCGCAATGCAGCCGCCTGTTCGTCATCTAGACCATAGACCCGAATAGCCGTCTCAATCACTTCCATCGCAACTTTGAGCCACACCGTCTCTAAGAAGAATCTTCCTTCTTCGACATGGTCCATTTGGGGTAAACTCTTTATCCACTAGACTAACTTCAAATTTGGCGGATGCTTAAACTTAACCACCTATAAACAGAAGAATGTCCGGATACGTATTATGTCTGAGTAATCCATCATTTGCAGATTGCTACTATATTAGCATATCTTCAAAGCGACCAAATGAAAGAGCAGATGAGCTCTATTCTGAGGGTGTCCTCTGGCCATTCAAGATTGAACTAGCGAAGCAAGTCAATAAGTTGGATGGAAAACTTGTCTCTCTTCATAAACTCCTTTCTAAAATGGGTGATCGCCTAACACCCGACCGCGACTATTTTCGTATTCCGATTGAAGTCGTCCAAAGTCTATTTGATCTTGTTGATGGAGAGATGTGGTCAGAGGGTGAATCAGCCAGTATAAATCAGGCAGATAAGGTACTCGCTCTCTTGAAACAGGAGAACCCGAAAGCGAATGAAATGCAGCTTGGCAAAATGAAAGTAAAGGTCATGGCCAGTTTAAAAGGGCGATATGGGGAGGGCGTTGACCCGACCCTAGAGATGGTGCGTGAGAGTATGGAGGCGGCCAAGTCCACTTCGGGTGTAGGAGTATAAAAACACACACCTCTACAGTATAGTTTGATGCCATGTTTTAACATAACTGTCCTCTGTCCGCCGCATCCTAAAAAGATTGTTAATGATATGAATGCGTTGTATTTTTTGAAATATATGTATCGTTTTCGTGCTATTTATAAAAGATCCGTCATCGCAAATCACACCGTGTATGATATTGTCTTATGCGATGAAGATGCAGCCCTCTTCCTACGCGACTTACCTCAGCCATTTATTGTTGCCAGTATTGTTTTCACTTTCTCAGGTGAAATATTCTACAAGCATGCGAAGATTCGTCGCGAGGCTGTCCCTCCTCCCCATCGTGACAAGATTCTCATGGACGTTTATTGGAATGCAATAGCCTGTGAGAAGAACTTCAAAGATCTAGAGTTAGTAGTGCTCTCACAATTGCCTTATCCTGTTTGTATAAAAAACGATTAAAGAAGAAAGTCCACCACTGGTGAACACCTACAGGATCTTCGGTATAATATGACTCAACAAAGGTCTTGACACCCTCTGGTTTTGCACGTAGCCAAGAATAGCCGAGACGGAACATTCCCTCTCCAGCGAAATGGTCCTGCATTGGAACAGTCTGATCTCCCTCTTTACACACGTGTATCATCGCGGTGCGTCGCCGCAGTGATAGACCTGAACCACCTGGTGTCTGAAGAGACCAGCCCCAAGGCGTCCCAACATAATCGTATTCAAGAAGTTCGTCAGGTATAGGCTTTCGCAGATAACAGTCCATCTCGAGTACACAAATATGTTCCGAATCAATACTTTCCCAGAATGATGCCTGTTTTAACAGCTCGTTGTATTCGCGAACTCCAGTAGGCCCATCCACTATCTCAGTAAATACAATACGAATATGGACATTTGGCAACTTATCTCCCAAAATCTTCGCACAATAAGTGGCATTCTGTTTGGAACAGAAGAGATAGATTGACCAGCCACGGCCAAAATACGCAGCATTGCGAAGAATGAACCAGAGATTAGGGTGGCAACGGCGTTCCACTATAACAAACGCTCGGTCAGACACGAGGGGGGGCATATACCCTTTCCAAAACTCGTCAAGCTTCTGTCCATACCTCTGTTTCAAGATGTCATATACAAAGGGTTCGTAGCGATTTCGCCAAAGAGTCAGGTATTTAGTAGGCTCTTTTTCATACATATCTATCTCGTCAACCATCTCATCAAAAATATGCTCTGGGCCGAATGAGTCTAGGTCCATGACTCTAAAACAGTCGCCCGGTTTAGACCGGCTACTCAAAAACCTAATTACCTTTTAGTGAACTAAATGAAGTATTCAATCCGTCCACTCAGTTGCCTTGACGTGAAGTCAGCGGCGGACATCTTTAGAGTGACGTTCCAATCAGAGGAACATAAGGAGTTCTCTCCCATTTGGCGAGATAGAACTAAAAAAGAGAGCGTTGGTGTATTCAATGATGATGGAGACCTTCTAGGATTCATCCTTATTTTCGAAAACCAACAGTCTCTTAAATATATCGCGGTACATCCGCAGTTTCAAGCATTTGGTATTGGCTCAATACTTCTTAGACATGCTTTGACGAGGTGTATTGAAAAAGGAGAGAGTCTGAATCTTGTTCCAGCGAATGATACTGTACAGGCATGGTATGAGCGCCAGGGCTTTATTGTAACGTCATGGATAAAGACGAAAGATGGAAAAACATGGCCTCTTATGAACTTCCATACTTATGGAACACGAAGGCAAGAGAAGAACCTTAAGCGCTTACACGAGTATATTCAGAATGAACGCCCAGAAGCAGATAACTCTAGAGAACAAGTCGGTTGCTGGAAGTATAACAAATGTGCCCGAGGTAAATACATTGGAGGTCTCAACTCAGATAACGGAGCAGCAGGAACTTCAAAATCTTTCTACGATCATCAAGACGTGGCGCGATCTGAACAAGGAAGCATCAACATTGAAGGAACAGGTGCGTGAGAAGACGAAGAGAATGAAGGCACTTGAAGAGATGATTCTCCGGATTATGAAGAAGAATAATATCGGTGCATTGGATCTCAAGGAAAGTGGTGGACGTATCTTGTATAAGCGTGCATCCGCGAAGGAAGGTCTAACACCGAAGAATCTTCAGGGTCTTCTTGCAACTCACATGAAGTCAGAGGAGGCAGCTTCAGCTGCGCTTAAATATATCAATGACCATCGTGGGGCGAAGGTGCGTGAGAGTCTCCTTTATGAGCGAGAGTGATGAAACATCCCTCTCGCAGTGCCTCCTTCAGAGTCTGAGAGGGAGTAAGGGAGTAAAAATCTAGCCCCTCCATAGAATGGCGTTACGTGAACTCTGTGGTGCAGCGATTGAATCAATGACAAACGGTAAGGATTCTGATAAGAAGCGTGATGCGTATGTTGACTTTCTCGCCATCGTTTTTGCGTTCCTTATTGCATTTATCATCATGGGCTTCGTCGGCAAGCTCCTCTGGAACTCTGTGGTAGTTGAGCTACTTTCTATCGCAAAGCCTGCGAAGAGCTTCTGGCAGATTATCGGACTGATGATCTTCGTCATGCTCCTCCGGCCATAAACAGGACTCTATACTTATAAAAATCTGATATAAAGAACTATACTTCTCTGTATCAGATGGAACAGATTGCGTCTATAAAGTTGCAACTAAACGAAGGGTTACGTTCAGCAGAGCCAGGTTCTGGAACCTATGTATATTATGACACAAAAAGCAAGATTTTTGACACACTTATCGCATCCATTCTTCGTGATGCTGCACCTAATCCAAATGAACTCGAGTTTTATGATCTTTCTTATAAGCTGAAGGCTCTCAAAGATAAGGGAAATACCGATGATGATATGGAAAAAAGGGTGAATGAACTGCGATCAATAGTTGTGAAGGAACCAACTACACGCCTTTTTTCCTAAGAAGACAAATAGAAGAAATCAGCCCCATATCTTGTTAGCATGATCTTTTGAGTGACATCACGCGTTTTAATGATTTCAAGAACAAGATTCATGATATGAAACCATTTATTATTATGTAGTTCATAAAATCTTATTACTCTATTCTCCATAAGTATCATTATTCTATTCTGTATGACCATCATAAAGAATAGAATAGCTTCAAATTTATTTGCGGGTCTAATATCGTCCCTTGTAAGGTCCAAGATCCACTAAATCATTAGGCTGGTATCCCTTAACATCACGTCCCTGCTCCTTACCATTTATGATAGGTGTTCCAACGAAGCATGACTTTCCAGCAACATCCTTGACATCCTTAATCATGTTCTCAAACATGTTCTTCAACATTTCAAACTCCTGTGGTTTAGTCTCATAGGCTGTACAGAGACGGCGTATAAGCATTGTTCCGCGAGAAGACCATTTGTCGAAAATAATCTCAAGGTCGCGAGGTGGGATTGTCTTCGCAAAGCAGCGAGCCGTAGTTTCAGCAACAGACTCAATATCATGTGCCGTGGAATAGGGTTGGTAGCGTGTTGCCTCGATAATGCCTGCAACACCCATCAAGTCCTTCTTGAAACAAGAGAGTTTACCCAGTAGGAGAAGGAGCTCACGAAGATCGTCAGCCCCCTCTTCAACAGTTGAGCTGCGGCCAGTAAAAAATCCAGCAATCTGCGCTCCCTCAGAGCTTGTGCGTAAGCAGTCGGGTATTCCAGAGCCCACTGCTACTCCACCGAATCCCTCTGTAAATCCAGAGGCAATAGGCATCGTCTTTGACTGCAACCACATATTGTAGCCGACAAAGGCCGCGACCCCTGCGATTACAGTTGCAATAACCACTCCGCTGGTAGAAGGTCCAAGAAATATTTTCTGAGCACCCGATGACATATCTATTCTAGACTATGATTTGCTGATGCGAGAACTAGAGCGCACATCTTCCCCTTTGCATCCGCCTTTGTTTTCATGAGCTTGTCTATATTGAGCCCACCCTCTTCTTTGAGCACTATATGAAAGACAGTGACCTGATTCTTCTGACCAATCCGTACAGCCCTGCCTACAGCTTGCTGCATCATGGCAGCTGTCCACCATGGACCTGAGAAGATAATATTCTGAAAGTGCTGGAGGTTGAGACCGACACCTCCTGACTGGAGCTGGATGAGAAGGATTTCGTGTTTTCCTTCCTGGAGAGGTAAGAGCGTGTCTGCCAATACTTCAGTCCTCTTTTCCGCTGACAGTTTTCCAGAGTAAAGCCACATGCGACCGATCTTGGGGCTGTAGGAGAAGAAATCCTTCAGCAACTCCATCTCCTTGTGAAAGTGGCAGAACACAATCCACTTCTTAGGAACTGTGTCGTGCTCTATAAGAGCACGCATACCCTCAAACTTCGTGCTGGGATCAATCCAGTCGGGGCGTGTATATAGAGCAGTCCCCAACTCAGCTCGTCTACTCTCAATATAAATCTGAGGGTGGAGGCTGATTTGACGCAGGCGAATAATGAGGCGAAGACGATCTAGTGCGCTTCCACCACCATCTGCCATCTGTGCTTTCCATCTGCGAACTACCTGACCTTGAATCCCTCTGTAGAAGTCACCCTCTTCATCCGTCTCGAAATCCAGTGTATAGGTCTTCTCAATCGCTGGCTTCGGAAGATGCGGCATCTTCTTTCGCAACTGTTCCATCGTCCTCGCCATGATATAGGTTGCTGCCGTCGTTTCCGAATATGAAACGCCGAGCAGTTCGAAGAGAGCATGAAGATCCCCCATCTTGTTTACGATTGGCGTAGCAGTCAAGAACCACCGCCTCGCACATGGAATCTTATCAACCAGATGCCAGTTAGCGCCTTTGCTGGCTAGACGATGCGCTTCGTCGCAAACCACACGATCCCATGTGCGCCCTTCAAAGAGGTACGACTTCTTACATGCACTCTCGTAGTTTATGAGGAAGAGGTTAGGCGCATGCAACTTCAACCTTTCAACAGGTTGCCAGCGATTGTCTTTCACCATCCAGCAGTTCATCCCAGCCTTCGCAGCTGTCGCTCTCCACTGCTCAATCACAGGGAGTGGTCCTAGAAAGAGTGTGTTCTTAAGTCCACCAGCAACGGCAGAAGCGGCCTTGATAAGTCCGATCATTTGAATGGTCTTGCCGAGCCCCATTTCATCACAGAGGATTCCTCCTTGATGAAGTGGGTCACTTTCACGTCCAAGCATCCATTTAACACCAGCGATTTGGTGGAGTTCGTAAGCAAATCCATCCCATAGTTCTGGGAGACTCATGCTTTGCCGATGGGAGTTAATAAAAAAGCAAAAAATCCAAGCTTCAATTTTATCCA
>Ga0114974_10004560_pt1 | contig 10379 bp, 23 predicted proteins | sample S_130206_EF_Meta_FD_87318 | JGI IMG/M metagenome (GOLD analysis project Ga0114974, IMG submission 87318) | Freshwater microbial communities from Lake Simoncouche, Canada to study carbon cycling - S_130206_EF_MetaG | ecosystem: Environmental > Aquatic > Freshwater > Lake | place: Lake...
GGGAATTCCCAAGGGACGCTCTGCATGCAGTCGTGGCATCAGGAGATGAGGGACACCCTAAGGTATGCCCTTGAGGCCCAGCCGCACCCGGTGATTAATGAGCGGGTATGGATTCCCTGCGATGTCTGTGCTTGTATCGGTTGCTCAGAAGGCAACTGCTGCGAGCATGAGCACATATGATAGGAATGATAGAAAGGATGAAAAGAGATATGGAAAACAACTATCACGCATCGTGCGTTGTGGAGCTTAATGGCACGAAAATCCGTGTCGTGCAGTCGGATAGGACTTGCACCTCAATCAATGACGAAACCGGGGAGCCGTATTTAACGCTCCAGCTCAACGCTCCGCAAGACCCTGGCCCCAAAAATTTCTGGGTGACACACGGAACACGGTCCGGAGATCTCTACGCTTTGCTAGTGCAAGAGGGGCTGATTGAAAAATCAGATAAACAGCTTTCTCTTCCTGGGACGCATGCGATTGCTGTAAGGCTAAGGTCAAGGGAAGAAATTAGGGACAAGGAGTAACGTATGAAACACCAACACCTTGATGGCCATATCCACGTTGACTGTCCGGATAGCGCCTACGGAACAAGATATTCCGCGTGCTCTTGTTGCAATGGTTTTCTTGACGATGTAAAGAATAATGTATACGAACTGCAGCAATCAGCCCGTGAGAAAGGTTTGTGCCCGGGTTGCGGAAGCGACTGGTGTGCTGGCGGCTGTGACGATGAGTAGAGTCGCAATTGATCTGATTATCACCACCGTGATTGGTGGTATACTTTGGGTACTAGCCTCGTTTGTAGGCCTGGTGTAGATGGAGGGTTTATGGGTTTTATTTTCCTAGGAATCGCTTTATTGGCAATTTTCATCTCTGCTATTGGGGAATTCCGACGTCGTAATTCTTCTTCCAGCAGGACCGCTTACGCGAAGACAAAGCGCACGATACGTGTCAAGGACCGGCGCGGAAAGTAATCCGTGCGAAGCTTGCAAAAGACGCCCGAGAGCCACTTGGGGGTCTGCTCGCATTGCGGCGTGATTAGCCGAGTCTGGGACTATGGCACCCTTCCGCCTGACGCTAAATTCATTTGCGCCCCGTGCATTCAGGCGGTGATTGACCAATCTGGACCGAGGGGGGATAGCTCAGTCGGTTAGAGCACCGAGCTTATATCTCGGCGGTCCCTGGTTCGAGTCCAGGTCCCCCTACCAATCCTCTGTGTATAAGACTGATCCAATGATCAAGGCAAACGCGCAAATCATTATCCAAATAATTGCCTCGACCATTAATACCTCCCGGCGCAATAATGCTGCCGTACCTTGCGGCGCTTCATGCGAATGATTCCCATGCGCCTTGCTCGCTCTTTGACGCATTTGTAATTTTCTGCGGAGTGCCGAATGGCTGCATCTAGCTCTTTCGTGTTCATGTACTCCTGAGCTAGCCGAATATACTTTGACGCCCACTTCTGCGTGTGGTTCTCGTTTGACCAGATATGTGCCATCTCATGAAGGGCCGTGTCAATGTCCTTCGCGCACAATACCATTTCTGCATCGTCTGAGTAGGTGTATCCCATTGGATGGTAGTGTCCGTAGCGGGTTCGTTCCGGGTCATGATGATGAATTCTGACAGTCTTTACCTTGATATTAAATTCACCTTTTGCTCGGGCGATAAGCTGAAGCGACCTCTTCCACGGGGCCAGGGAAGATTTAGGCATGTCAATTGGTACGACCAGCTCAAACGGGAGTTCGTTATACCACCTCATGACTTGCCCCTTTTCTTCTTGGCGCCACACGTTGGGCAAAGCTCCCCCTCGTCCCCCTCGTTGCTATTAAGCTTCTGCAGGAGCTTCTGGATGTCGTCCTGATCAAATGCGGTGTCGAGCAGGTAGTCGTTCGCGTCCGCCTCCTGAAGCAACTCAAGCAACGTGTGGTCGTTCCAGCTCGCTAGGTCGGCCGTCTTGTTGTCCGCTAGAAGAATGGCCCTAGCGCGCTCGTTATCGCAATCAACCCAGTACACTGGCACTTCTTAATGCCACAAATCTTTGCGGCCTCAATGCGATGATTTCCGGCAAGGATATAGCCGCTCGACTTCTGTGCAACGACAACACCAAACCAGCCATTCTTTTTGATGCTCGTGACGATAGCCCCAATATCACCTTCCCGAGGATTTTCGGGATGGTGTGCCAGGCTGTCTATTGACTCCATTTTGATATCCATTAGTCCTCCAGGCATAGGGCGCGCGCATGTGGTATGCTCGCATGAGAAACAGATTAGCCGAAGCTGACTAGACATACAACCGGCAAACAGATTGTGAGCGCAAAGGAGGGGTTGCAATGTATAAGTTTAAGCAAGAAAAGAATAAGTCAATAGACAATGCCCTAACCAGACTCCAGGCTTCGCTGACGAAAGACCAGCAAATCTGGACAATTGAACGCGCCTCTAGCCACTGGGGCGTGACTGTAATCTCCGACCCGGACAAGGAGAAAGACCCCGATGACAGGTACGTCGCAATAGCCTACGGGAGATCAAACTCCCTCTACTCCGCCATCTCAATTGCAACTGTCGAGATATCAAAATACAATCATCAACGTGCGGAAAAGAGCACAGCTGGCGCCGCATTTGAGTCAAAGTCAAATAATAACAGTATAGACTAACAATATGGCGTTGGTTATGGTGTCTGCGGAGGTAGCAATGAAGCGACCGGCAACACCAGCCTATGATCGACTTTGGACAACTGCGGTTGCGTTGGCCGTGTCTCTTGTTCTCCTCTTCCCAATTATTAGGCCGATAAGCCTTGTAACTAGCACGCCGTATGTTGCCCCAAATTACGCCAGGGACAACTGGAGGACTGAGCTACCACCACCAACTATCAAGAAGATACAAGGATTGGCCACGTGGTATGACGCAAGCAAGAATGGCGCATGGTACACCAGGAAGAGCGAGTGGGGTAAGCCTGTTGTGTTTTACGCGGCGGCAGGCCCGGCACTGCGAGCCATGATTGAGGAGCTGGCCGGAGAAAATATTAAGTGGGGGGTTAGCACTTGGACTGAAATGGCAAAGTCCTCGGATCGCCCTAGGTTCCTTATCACTTCTAAAAAGACCGGGAAGTCTGTTATTATTATTGCAACTGACTGGTGCGGATGCCAGGGACGAGCTTCCAGCAAAACCGATACTCGCGTCGTTGACCTCTCACCAGATGTATGGGCCGCGCTTGGCGTGGACCTTGGGCTCGGGGTAATGCGCGTAACGATAGAAGTAATAAAGGATTAGTGTAATGGCATCATACGACTTTAAATGCGAGAAGTGCGACGTGATTAAAGAGGTTGTTCGCCCTATGGCCGACGACAGCAAGGTCATGTGCGAAAAATGCGATGTTGAGATGTGGCTTATATTTTCTAGTCCTAAGATTGCTTACAAGGGTTCCGGATGGGCCTGGCAAGAAAAGATTCCTCAGCAGACCGATATATTTATTGGCTCTCCTGATCCTTCCAAAAATCAGTAAGCTCGCCCTGTAGGGATCGAAGAGCTCTGGCTGGATTCTCCCCAACTCCTCGGACCGAACTTAGTCCGTCAGGGAACATTTCAGCGATGTAGCGCTTCTCTTCGTCAGCTTCGTCGTCGGTAATCATTTGCACCATCTGCCATGATTCGGTTACTCGAATTTCTTCCGCCAGAGAAAACCATGAGCAGTTCATGCAATCTTTTGGATCTTGCTTCATTCCAAACTGGTAAAGCTTTCCCTCGTGAACCGCATCGATTGCGCTGTGCACACATCGTGGCTCTTGGTTCTCGATGATTTTCAATTCAGTATCCATTGGCCCGTCACCCCTTCATCCGTCGCCCTTACCCCCCCCGAGGAAATCGCATCCTAACAGGTCGGAATCGCTGCGTCAACCTGAAGCACAATGCAACGGCGAGCACGCTTTTGTAATGATTTGACCAGCCCCCCACCTATGTAACTAATAACAAGATATTGGCCCAGATCCCCAGATTCCTGAGCCCCCCATCCCCCCCCTCCTTAAAGGTTCCCCCCCCTTCCCCCAAAAACGGGGGCGGCGCACGCAAAAAAATGGTGTATGCTGTCCGTCCCGGAGGTGAAAGTGGGAAAGCAATCACGACGAAAGCAACTGAGAAAAGAGCACGGAGCTGCCCCCCAGACCGCGCCAATCTCTTTACTTTCAATAACTCCGATCATCGACGGGAAAGTAAATCATGGATATGTCAATTCACTTCTGGGGATTCAGCGGGCCTGCGAAAGAATCGGCATACCATTTAATTGGTCGTTTGTAATCGGAAATTCAATGCTGGTTGCAGCTCGCAATCGATGCGTCGCAAAATTTATGGAAGAGGCGACCGCGACACATATGCTTTTCCTTGACGCAGATATTTCGGTGCAATGGGAAGGAGTTATGGCCGCGCTATCCTCCGGCAAGGATATCGTGGCGCTCCCATGCATCAAGCGCAGTGTTGACTGGGAACGAGCAGTTGCTTTGGTTAGATCAAGGCCTGACGTTGACGCCGCGGCAATTCAGTCGGTTCTTGGACAGCCAAACTTTATTCTTGACCCTGATGCCCCTTTGCCAAACGAAGAAGAGGCAATGCTTGGGCTCATGGAGGCAACGCATGCTGGCACCGGGTGCATGGTTATTTCCAGGCGGGCCTTGGAGAGGTATGCGCGTGCATTTCCAGAACGGTGGTACTATGAATATGTAAACGGAAAAAAGACCAGGACCATTGAATACTTCAGGTACGGCAGGAGAGATGAAACTTTCATTGGTGAGGACTACACTTTTTGCGACGACTGGAGATCAATAGGTGGTAAGGTGTTTGTGAAGGTTGACGGAGAGACATCGCATAGCGCAGAAATCAGCTTGCGGTACGATCTACAAGCGCTTCGCGCGCTGGCATCGGAGGAGTAATGGACCTGACAACGGGAATCATAATTTTCGGCGCAGGATTTTTCTTGAGTGGACTGATAGTCTCGTCTGGCGCAACGGTCAAGATTAACGAGGCACGAAGGAAGGGATGGATCGAGGGCGTATCGGACATTGGAGCCATTGAGATGCTGCACCGGCACCTGCACGCAAATCAAGAAACTGCAGGAGAAGAGGCAAAGGCTCCGGTAAAGCCACAACGCGCACAAGGGAAGAAGCTCAACTGATGGAGGGGATCAAGAAGCTTCTGGTTGTAACCCCGAGCCTCGACGGCAAAGTGAGCATCGAATACGTCTCTTCTTTGGTCGGGCTTAAGAGTCGACTTTTTGAAAACAAAGTAAATTGCAGCGCAAGGTTCCACAAAGGAAACTCTATTCTGTTTAGCGCCAGAAACCACCTGATGCAGGACTTTATTGAAAGTGATGCCGAGGCCGTGCTGCTGGTTGACGCTGACATTACCTATCAGCCAACTGACGTAGTAGACGCACTCAAGGTTCTTGGTGACTCAATTATTGGATTCCCCTGTTCCAGAAAATTCCCGCAATGGGAGCGAGCAATAAAGTTCGTTAGGGACAACCCCGGTTTCCCGGTTGAGCAGATTACTTCAATCCTCGGAGACGCAAACTTTGGAATTGAAAACGATACCGTCCAGCCAGACGACAACGGGCTAGTAGACGTTCCATGGATCGGCACTGGTATCATGCTGGTTAGTAGGGGTGCCATCCAGAAAATTATGGATCACGACCCTTCAGCCGTGTATTACTCGGAAAAGAAAGAGCGACTTCTTTATAAGTTCTTTGGCTACAGGTTTGACGAGCTCTCGCTGACCTATTCGGGAGAGGACGTTGGATTTTGCATGTTGGCAAAAGAGGCAGGGGTAACCCTAAAGGCAAAGATTGATGCCAAGACTGGCCATGTTGGGTTTATCGATATGTATTTTGATGCCATGGCGGTCAGCGACATGTCAAAGTACGTCAAGAATTCTTAAAGCGAGACTCCTGCATCGGGTAGGCATAGACCAGCCAGCTCGATTTGATTTCACGACCGGGAATTGCAGCCCCCTCAGCAACTGGAACATATGCAACAACATGATCCATCTTTCCAAGCTTCCTCAGGGAGCCGTGGATTGTTTCTGGGGTTGTTAGTATAACTTCGTCAAACTGGGGGAGAATTTGTTTCCCGGACCAGTCCATCATCGTGGAGCTAAGGTCATCGCCAAAATCAATCCCAACAATATACGGATCTGGCAAAATCACGGTTGTGAATTCTTCGTCCGCTCGAATCCCAAGGCCGTGCAGTATAAATGAAACGCGCTGCTTACTAATTCCGTACATCCTGCCAATATCATTGGCGGTATATCCTTCAAGGAAGAGTGCGCAAATTTCCTGATTGCGCTCTTCTTTCTTAGACCTCACGGCAAACTTCGCAGGTCAGAACCCACCGCTCGTGCTCGTAGCACGCAACGTATACATCCTCGCAAACTTCACAAACGCGCTCCGCCAGAGCAAGGCCGCATATGTCTCCGCACTCCTCTTCGGCAGGTTCAGCATTTTCGTCAAAAGGTACGTATTCTGCAATCATCTCGACTTGCTCGTTTCTGCGTTGACAGATGGGGCACACTTCTTGTGGTACTGGCGCATGGTCGAGCGCTTAGATGCAGAGCCTTCATACCAGACATGAAGCCATGAGGCAATGTCGTTAGACATAATGGCTGCCTCGCACTTGGCGCAGCTGTGCCTGGTCGAAACAACCCGCGGTGGCGCTGACTTGGTTGCGGTCTTTACATTATTCTTTACAGACATATAACCTCTCCATACCGGGACCATGCCCGAGCAATTAGGGTATGCCCAGGAGCTGCCCGGGTCAATCTTGGTGCAATCTACAAGCCTTGTGGTATAGTCCAGTCATGGAATCATCCACCCCGCCAAGCCAAAAGGCTTCGGCAATCTGGTACCTATGGGCATCGGCGTTTAATGTGCTCATCACCCTGTCCCCACGATGGATCGATGATGAAGAGCCCTACGCCGTCATGTTTGGCGGGCAGAACCCAGAGGGAGAGTTTGTCCGGCTATCTGAGCTTGAGGCACAGTGGCTTATGGACATGAAGTACAGGAGCGTAAATGTCTAGCATGTTGCTTATCGTTCCAAGCCGAAAGAGGCCAGAGTCGTGCGACCAGCTGCTTGAGGAATTCAAGAAGACTTCTGAAATTGCAGAAATAATATTTGGCCTAGACGACGATGACGAGTCTCAATACTCCGACGAAGTGTTGGCTAGGGCCGAAAAAAACCCAAGGCTTCGCATGGGCGGAACGCTTAACCTCATAGCGGCCAGAAACGCCGATAAATATGACTACCTAGCATTCATGGGGGATGACCATAGACCAAGGACTGTGGGCTGGGATAGGACCCTTGCCGAGGCCATTGGGCCAGATGCGGGGGTTGCTTACGGCAACGACCTATTGCAAGGGAATCTGCTGCCTACAGCCGTAGTGATGTCGTCATCAATTGTTAAGAAAATAGGCTATATGGTTCCGCCGGTGCTTGTGCACATGTATATGGACAACTTCTGGCTTGAGCTTGGAAAGTCGCTTGGTAACCTAAGATACCGTGAAGACATAATTATTGAGCACATGCATCACCTCAACGGAAAGTCCAAGCCAGACGCAACATATATGGAGACAAACAATGAATCGATGTACGCAATTGATTCGGAGTCATTTCATCGCTACATGACAACTCAATTCTCTAATGACATTAGAAAGATACTGGGGCTATGAACATTTTAATTACTGGCAACAGGGGCTTTGTTGGTCGCCACTTCCAAAAGTTCTATGAGGACCAGGGTCACAAGGTTCTTGGGGTAGACATCGTAGATGCATTGGACGTAAGGAAGTTCTTTTCTTTTGCCAACCACACTAAGTTTGACCTCGTGGTACACCTTGCCGCCGTCGTTGGCGGAAGGGCAAAGATTGAGGGAAATCCGCTGTCTGTTGCAGTAGACCTTTCAATCGATGCGGAGATGTGGCAGTGGGTTATTAGGACAAAGCAGCCGCGGGTCGTGTACTTCTCTTCTTCTGCAGCATACCCAATCGATTTGCAAAGAAAAGAAGCGCACCAGAAGCTCAAGGAGGCCGACATCAACCTTAACAACATCAGAAATCCAGACTTGACGTACGGGTGGTCAAAGCTCACCGGAGAATACCTTGCTCAATTTGCAAAAGCTGAGGGTGTTAAGGTTCACATATTCCGTCCATTCTCCGGCTACGGAGAAGACCAGGCATTGGACTACCCATTTCCTTCGTTTATTAAGCGTGGCCTTGACCGAGACAACCCGTTTGTTATATGGGGGGACGGAACGCAGACGAGAGATTTCGTTCATATCTCTGACGTTGTTGGCTGTGTTGAAGCAGCGGTATCGATGGAGTATGATGGTCCACTAAACATAGGAACAGGCCATGCTACAAGCTTTATGGACTTAGCGGAAATGGTGGCCAAGCACTCTGGATATTTCCCAAAGTACCAATTGCTTAAGGATAAGCCCGAAGGCGTCAACTGGCGCGTCGCAGATACCACTGAAATGTCAAAGGTATACAAGCCAAAGATTGACCTGGACGAGGGTATCGCACGAGCGCTAAAACACATGAAGAAGATTTCCTAGGAGGGAAGATGACAAGCAAGCAGCAAACATTCGAAGAAACCTTTGAAGAAATTTACGACGAGGCGTTTCAGCTGCTCTGTCAGAAGCAGGCGCGATATGGAGATTCAAACATCGAGCAGCTTGGACTGCACGGCGTGATCAGCAGAATTGCGCACGATAAGGTGGCAAGGGCAAAGAAGTTTATGAACGGAACAATCGTTGGCGGACAGGTAAAGCTGGCACCTATGGACGACGACGAAGAGGAGTCCCTTGAAGACACACTTCTTGACATTGCCAACTACGCCTTGATTGCGATTGCGCTACGAAGAGGTAAATGGGGGCGGCCGCTAAAGTCGGAAATTGGAAATCGATAACGTGTCTGAGCAAAAAGATAGGATTGAGCTGGATTATACGCAGTTTGCGTACGAGCTCAAGGAGCTGTACCCGGGAATGACCAAGCGAGATGCCGCCCTAAAGCTGGCAACTGAGCTCAATGGATACAGCAAAAGCTCTGTGCTAGCGTTCTTGTATGGCCATCGCAGGATAACCGACAAGTTCCTGCTGGATTTTATTCAGCATATTGCCTCCAAGAACCGCACCGAAGCAAACCAAATCATTCAGCGCATAAAGATGTCCTCACCGAGTCGACCCGCAACAAAGAAAATGCTGCAGTCGGCAAAGCAGGGCGAGTTAATGCAGAAGGCAATTGACAAGATGTGCGGTGTTTGCGCCGGAGAAACCCCCGAAGAGGGCGGGTACTGCTGGGACAAGGGGTGCCCACTCCGCGCCTTTAGCAAGTACCAGCTGAAGGGCCAGCAATGAGCAAGAACGGAATGGCAGACATACTTGCAGCAGCCGCGCACCAGGGCAGAATTGCTGGAAAAATTGATGCATTACGTAAACTGTCTGAACATATCGAAGAAAAAAGGAAGTCAATGATTGAAAAGCAATACGAAGGGGAATACAATCGCGGCTATGTGGATGGCCTGAACGTATCGTTCATGACAATTATTGAAGCAGCACGAAGGGGCGACATATGACAGAGCCACAAATCTGGACAGTGTTTAATCGTGACGACGAAAGCGGAATGTGGATGTGGGCGCTTATTGGCAGGGGGAGCAGGTATGTCTACGGAATTGGGACATCCCAAAGCGCAGACGATGCCGCCAGTGACGCCCGGATCGCGTATAAGAACATTGGGAGCCCAAGTGAAAAAGAGGAATAGCTCTGCCGGGTGGGCAGATCCTACCCCGACAAATAGAGACTATTCGGTTGAGAATAGTAAGGCAAGAAGTGCTGCAGACTCCCTTGCCGGGTTCCTCGACGTCGTAGCCTCTAACGCTACCGTAGAAGAGGGATCAATGTCAAAGAGCAGCGAGGGGTTTTGCTATATCGCAAAGAACTCAAAAACAAGGAAGTTTCATGGTCATGCCGGTATGAATATCGGCGACAATCGCATTTCGGTGACATTCCAGCAGCCAACTATAAATGGGTGTGAGCTTTTCGTTCACTCATGGGCGAACCATGCAATTACAAATCTAAGGTACAAGTCAAAGTGATTAGCAAGAAGCAGGAGATATTAAAAATTCTCCAAGACAAAAAGAATACATGGGTAGATTCCAAGCTCCTCTTGGACGTCACGGTAGGAGGAGAAAGATTCGGCGCCAGGATTGAGGAGCTTAGGAAGGACGGCTATATTATTGAGACAAGGCAAAACCCGGACCCCTCAAAGAAGTCATGGCAATACCGACTAGTGGTTGTTGACATGAATCGAAGGGGCGGGTGGATTTGCAGCGGATGCGGGGCCATTGAGAA
>Ga0114974_10004561_pt1 | contig 10379 bp, 8 predicted proteins | sample S_130206_EF_Meta_FD_87318 | JGI IMG/M metagenome (GOLD analysis project Ga0114974, IMG submission 87318) | Freshwater microbial communities from Lake Simoncouche, Canada to study carbon cycling - S_130206_EF_MetaG | ecosystem: Environmental > Aquatic > Freshwater > Lake | place: Lake...
CGAAGCCTAACGCCTTGAGTTATGGTTCGCCGGGCTCGGGTACGGTCGGCCATCTTGCGGGCGCCATGTTCATGAACGAGGCGAAACTTAAGGCCGTACATGTTCCTTATAAAGGCCAGTCGCTGTTAATCACCGACATGATGGGTGGGCGCATTGCAATGTACTTCAGCACAATTGCGGTCGTTAAGCCTTATGTTGAAAGCGGCAAGATGCGCGCTTTTGGAGTGACTTCTGCTAAGTCCTCTGCAGCGTTTCCGGGTGTGCCGGCCATTGGGGATGCAGGCCTGCCTGGCTATGCTGTTGAGAACTGGTACGGCTTGTTGGCACCCGCCGGCACGCCAACGGCAGTGATTGACACGCTGCAACAAACCGTTAAGCAAAACTTGCTTTTACCTGAAGTGCAGCAAGACCTCACTAAAGAGGGCGGCGAGATTGGCGGTGAGTCACCCGCTGAGTTCGCGAAATTCCTAAGTATTGATATACCTCGCTGGAAAAAAATCGCAGTCGAAGCAGAATTGGCACCTTGACCTGAGTCAATTCCGCTAAACTGATTGCGTAAAAAATAGTGGTGATCATAAAAACGGTTTTGGAGAGCATATTGAAAACATATACACGCGTAATGGGTGGGTTGGGTTTGGCGCTCACATTTAGTTTGGGTGCTCTGAACGCTCAGGCTCAAGCCCCAGCGGCAGCACCGGCCGCCCCGCCGCCAGCATGGAAGCAAGGCATGCCTGAGTCGATGGCGAACTCAACCTTAGCGCCCTTGCCAGCAAAACTGACGACGACTAAGGCTGCAGACGTTCCCTTAGACAAGATTAAAGTCCCGGCGGGTTTCAAAGTCGAAGTCTGGGCTGATAGCATCCCTGGCAGCCGCGCGATTGCTGAAGGTGATGATGGAAAGTATTACGTGGGTACCCGCGGCTTGGGCCGTATTTACGAACTGACGGATGATGGCAAACAGCGCACCTCGCGCATTGTGATCGATAAGCTCAATCAGCCAACTGCGGCGTTTAAAGATGGCTCACTGTTTGTCGTTGCTGTGGATAAAGTGTTGCGCTTTGATGGCATCGCTAAAAATCCAACCGTTGCGCCGGTTGATCTGACCGAGAAGTTCAATTTTCCGCCCTTGCAACACCATAACTGGAAATACGTTGCCTTCGGCCCAGACGGAAAGTTTTATGTGCCGTTTGGCGCGCCTTGCAATATTTGCGCGCTGCCAACACAGGAGTACGCTCAGATTCGTCGCTATAACGCCGACGGCTCTGGCATGGAGGTCTTGGCAACTGGCGTTCGTAATTCGGTTGGTTTTGACTGGCATCCGGTGACCAAAGAACTTTGGTTCAGTAATCACGGTCGGGATTGGTTGGGTGACGATAGCCCAGACGACACGATGAATCGCCTTAAAGTTGGCGCCAACTACGGGTTCCCTTTTTGCCATGCCGGCAAGCTTGCAGATCCAGACATTAAGAAAGACAACGCTTGCGGTGGTGTCGAGCAGCCGGTCGCCTTGATGGGCCCTCATGCAGCAACGATGGGCGTGACGTTCTACACCGGCTCAATGTTTCCTGCCGAGTATAAAAACGTTCTGTTCAACGCACGCAAAGGCTCCTGGAACCGTACCAAGAAAATTGGTCACGACGTTGTGATGGTTCAGGCCGATGCAGATGGGAAGAATGCAAAGGTTGTGCCTTTCATGACTGGCTTCATGAACGAAGCGGATCAATCGTGGTGGGGTCGTCCTGCTTACCTCCATCAAATGAAAGACGGATCATTGCTGGTCTCTGACGAGCAACTGGGCGTGATCTATCGCGTGTCTTACAGCAAATAATTTAGATTCATATGTTGTTTGTTGTAAAGGTAGTTGTTTGGTTAGGAGCGGTCTTGTTGACCGCTCCTATTTCTTGGGCGCAAGTATTGCCCCAAAGACAGGCGCTCTGTGCGGCCTGTCACGGCGCAGATGGAAACTCTCAAATTAAAGGGATTCCGTCTTTGGCGGCACAGCCAAAGCTGTTTATAGAAAATACTTTGATACTGATGCGTGAAGGGATGCGCGATGTCCCGGCTATGAAAGGGATGCTCGACGGCGTGACGGATGCAGAGGTAACCCAATTTGCCAAGTTTTATTCTGAGTTACCTTTGGCTAAACCGCAGACGGACAGACAAGCTGAATTGTTCAGCAAAGGTGAAGAGCTCGCAAAAGGGATGCGTTGCGGGATTTGTCATTTGCCTAACTACATTGGCCGCGAACAAATGCCAAGATTAGCTGGGCAGCGCGAAGATTATTTAGTGCATAGCCTGTTGCAGTTTAAAAACAATCAAGCGGTTGGCCGTGATTCGACGATGGCCGCGGCGGTGTACGGTGTAGCGGATGCTGATCTGCAAGCCTTGTCGTATTATTTGGCCAGAGTCACACCCGAGTAGTGTCGTGAAGGCATCAAAGGCAGCGTTGAGCTTGCTTCTTATGTTGCTAAAACCGAGATCCCGCTTGCGGTTTAAAAACGGTGACGCAACCCAGTGATCAAATAAAAACTCGTGCTACCCCCGATAAACCCAGGGTTGGTTGCGTACGAAGTTGCAAGGTACATGTTCGTGCGTGCAGAGAAGTCATACTGATAACCGATGCTGTATGCATCTTGTGCTCCAATGTCATTCAGAGCGCGTGTCGTACTCGTGCTCGCGGCTCGTGTCCATGAGCTAAAAATTTTTGAAACACTATTCAACGGAAGCGTAAAGCCCAACATGTACGAATTAAAGTTCATGTTAGGGTCAAAGATGATTGCGCCTTGTCCGCCACCCCAAGAGGTGATGTCAATCGTTGGTTTACCGATCGTTGTGAAAGAGACTCCCTGAACGTTGATGGCACCACCTTTGTTTTGACCGATCGCGGCTGATACTTGAATGATGCCTAAGTCGTATTTGCCGCCCAGAATCCATTCCTGGATCGTGCTGTTGCTTGGAATGTTTGAGGGCCTACGTTGATCACTGCTGTTAGGCATCACTTGATCATACGAGGCGGCTAACATCAGCGAACCTTGGTTATAGCTGGCCCCTAAGCTAATTAACCGGGTGTTATTGAGTGTGTCGAAGTTGTAGTCGCTTCCAGCATTAATTGATTTGAATCCATCAAAATAGTAGCTGTTCATCTGAGGCGCAAACGAATAGCCGGCGCCAAGTTTTAGCCCGCGAGTAGGTTCAAACATCAACTTGATCATGTTGCTGTACTTGGTGTTTGAATTGGCCGACCCAAAGGCAAAAGCCATACGCGCTTGACCCATTCCGCCTCTGAACGGGTCGATCGGTAAAAAGAATTCGGGGGCATAGCCGCTTTGACGTCCGATGCGAGCGTATCCTAAGTCATCGTGGCCGAGACCGACCCAGGACTGAAGCCCAAACAACCGTCCGTTCGACAACAGGGCGCCGTTGGTGAGATCGAGGCTACTTTCAAGTTGAAAATTTGCAGTGAAACCATTGCCCAGAGGCTCTTGGCCGCGCACACCCCAGCGCGAGGTGGTTTGCATGCCACTTCCTAGCCCCAGCCTTGATTGGCTGTACTGGTCGCCCCCCGTGATGGCTTGATAGGCAAGACCGCCGTCTAGCAATCCGTAAAAGGTGACGCTACTCTGTTGGGCAAACGCGCTAGTGGCGATAAGAAATAATGCTGCAAGCCCAAGCTTTAGTTTATAAAGACGTTTCATGACGCGCGAGAGCATGCCCTTTTGGATGACAATTCAAAAATGATTCACGAGGTTATCAGATATTAAATCTTGCCAAACTTATAACTGTTTCTCTTGTGTGGAAATAGCGAAAAGCAGGGCATGTTACTTCACTGGGCAAACCCTTAGCCTACCTTAACGGTGTCATCCGTATGCGTGATCCCTTCCCTAAGCTACATCAAACAATGAATGAGTCTGATCTATGTCCTCCCTTAAAGAAAGTCCAAATATTGTTGTTCTAGGCGCCGGCGCGGTGGGCTGCTATTTCGGTGGCATGTTGGCGCGTGCCGGCCACGACGTAACGCTGGTTGCCCGTCCTGACCATGTGGATGCGATCACTCAGCTTGGTTTGTATATGGACTGCCAAAGTTTTCAAGAGTATGTGGCGGTCTCGGCGAGCACCGAACTCTCGGTTATTGCTCAGGCAGACTTGATTTTGTTGTGTGTGAAATCACCTGACACAACAAAAACGATTGAGGCCATTCGCCCCTATTTGCAAAAGCATACGACGATCCTGAGTTTGCAAAATGGGGTTGATAACTGCGAGCGAATTCGCGCTGTTGTGACGAATCCGGTTTTTCCTGCGGTGGTGTACGTTGCAACAATCATGACCGGGCCTGGTCGTTTAAAGCACCTTGGTCGGGGCGAGTTGGCCATTGGTCAGTGGGAGCCGAGCAATCAAAACGATTCAGCGGTCGTTGACAAGCTTGCCTTGTTGGCAAGCTTGCTCAGTGCGGGTGGAGTGCCCTGTAAAGTGTCATCCGACATACGTAAAGATCAATGGAGCAAGTTTTTAGTGAACTGTAGCTACAACGCGATTTCGGCGATTGGTCAGCTGACCTACGGCACAATGGTTCAGACCGAAGCCGTGCGTGTACTCATCAACGAACTGGGCGCTGAAGTCGTCAGCATCGCACAGCATCAAGGTATTGCGTTGACGCTTCAAGAAGCACAAGAGGTCAACGATATGATCCCCAAGACGATGCCTGGCCAGCTATCGTCAACTGCGCAAGATCTGGCGCGCCATAAGCCCTCAGAGATTGAATTTCTGAATGGGTTGATTGTGCGTAAAGGCCAAGAATATGGAATCGCTACCCCAGCCAATCAAAGTGTTTATGCTTTAGTTAAAATGCTTGAGCAGGTCTCCAAACAATAATAAGCAACAGGATCACCCAGAGGAAACTATGACTTCAACTCAATTCAATCGCGCCCGTCGCTTCCTACCGCTATGCCTACTGCTTGCGATGGTCGGCAGCTCGAATCTGGCAACGGCTCAAAATGCTGCGGATAAATATCCTGAAAAAGCCATCAAGATCGTTGTGCCGTTTCCACCGGGTGGCTCAACAGATGCGCTGGGGCGAGCCGTGGCTCAGAAACTGCAAGAAAAATTGGGCCAGTCAGTTGTGGTTGAAAATCGGCCTGGTGCCAGCACTTTAATTGGATCTGCCGCGGTCGCGAAAGCTGCACCTGATGGTTACACGCTAATTGTGTCGGTGAGCAGCCACACGACTAACCCAGCCATGCAAGCAAGCATGCCGTTTGACACACTTAAAGATTTCAAAGCGATCAGCATGTTGGCCCGTGCACCGGTGCTGGTGGTTGCTCACCCAGATTTTCCGGCAAGCAATATCAAAGAGCTCATCGAGCTTGGCAAGGCGGGAAAGATCAAACTCGACTACGGCTCGGCTGGCGCCGGCACGATGACGCACTTGACTGCCGAGCTGATTAAAAAACAGACGGGCCTGGACTTAACCCATATCTTATACAAGGGTGGAAGTCCGGCGATGATGGATGTGATGTCGGGTCATCTTGCGTTGACCTTTGCGACACTGGGGCAAGTGCAGCCACAAATTAAATCTGGCAAGCTTAAAGCGTTGGGCATCTCGTCTGACGTCCGTTATCCCTCCGTAGCAGACATCCCCACGTTCAAAGAACAAGGGCTGGATGTTGTCACCATTGAGTGGTTCGGCCTGCTCGCACCCGCGGCGACGCCCCCCGAGATCATTGCCAAGCTCAATAGCGAAGTCAAACAGATCATGGCAAATCCAGAACTTGGCGAACGCCTTGCCTCAATCGAGCTCGTCAGCTCGAGCGCAGAATTTCTTGATCAATTCATTCAGGCAGAGCTCAATCGCTGGAGCCCTGTGATCAAAGAATTGAATATCAAAATGAATTGAACAATTTACGAAAAGGTCGAGGCCGAGCGTAGTGGCGACAAGGTGCTTGATGGTCGGGCTAAAATAAGCTCTATTCTGGAGCAACGTCTTGTGAGCAATGGTTCGCCCAATCTTCCCCCTGGCATCCCCTTGGGTAAAGAGGTGTCTTACCCTAAGGGTTATGACGCTTCGCTTCTGTTTCCGATTGCCAGATTCGATGCTCGGCTGACACTCGGTTTGCCACAGACTGTTCAGTCGCTAAAGTCATCCGCCCCAGACTTGCCGTTCAAGGGTTTTGACCTCTGGAACGCCTACGAACTTTCTTGGCTCAATTCAAAAGGTTTACCAAAAGTTGCGCTGCTGCGTCTAAAGGTGCCTTGCACGAGCCCGAATATTATTGAATCAAAATCTTTTAAGCTTTATTTAAATAGCTTTAATCAAACGCACTTTGAAACGGTTCATCACGTGTTTGATCGTTTGCGGCAAGATCTTGCGCATGCAACAGGCGCCGAGATCTAGTTAGAACTAATTGGCCCCGATCAATTTTCAAACGAAAAGCTTGATGAGTTTAGCGGAATCAATCTTGATAAATTAGACATCGAGATCGATTGCTATGAACCCAATGCAGAATTGTTGAAACTGAAACAGCCCACTCCACAAGGCTCAGAGAAAGTAAGTGTCTCTGAGCGCGTATTTTCAAGACTACTCAAGTCAAACTGCCCCGTGACAGATCAGCCTGATTGGGCTTGCCTTCAAATCGAATATACGGGCCCTGCGATTGACCACGCCAGCCTTTTAAAATATATCGTTTCTTACAGAATGCATAATGGTTTTCATGAACACTGCGTTGAAAAAATATTCATCGACATCATGAAACAATGCAAACCTCAGTCACTATCGATCTATGCGCGCTATACCCGTCGTGGTGGGTTGGACATTAATCCATGGCGCGCTACGCTGGATGCCGAGCCGCCATTCGGTGGGCGAAGCGCGCGTCAGTAGTAAGTATCTAGAACAGGGTTTGTACCGCGCCCGCAACTTGATAGTGGTCATCGACTAATAATAGTTGACGCCACTTATCAAAAGTCAGGCAGGGGTGAGAGATATCAAAAGCAAGCATATCGCCCACTTGTATATCTGCCTCGTTGGGGATGCTCATGAAGGCATGCTGATCCATCATGGCCGTAATTTTCCAGTCGATCGATGCTGGCTGCGGTGCTTGTCCTGCCCCAGGACGATAATACAGCGCGGTAATAGGGAGCCCAGCATCAAACGCCGCATCACGCTTGCCCAAGGCAATAATCGCCCGGCCTGGCTCGGGTACCGATTGGACGTATGCCCATAATTGCAATGCGGGAAGCAGGCTTCGACCCATCTCACGCGCAACGGGGTTGCTGGCTTGTATACGCTTTTCGGCGTTCTGATAGACGCCGACATCATGCGTTAAATAGCATCCAGGTCGCAGAATAACTTGTAGTGTGTGTGACCCCGATAACGGTTGGCCACTAAATTCTTCGGCAACAACATCAAACCAGGCCGAACCTGCGCCACTCAAAATTACGCGAGATTCACTAAATTTATTTTCTAGCGCAAGCGCTTGTGTGCGTGCGAGCACATGCCGCAACAGTGTTCGAATCTCATCTTCTTTTTGTAAGACACCTTCATAAAGTTCAACGCCGACCAAGCTTAAAGAGTGCGGCCAACGCGCGACCGCCGCAAGTACCGCTTGCTCTTGTATTAAATTGCGGATGCCAGTACGACCACCTTCAACGCCATATTCAAGCAGAATTTTTAATTTTTGCCCGCAGTTTGAAAAGTATTGACCTAAAGCGTCAGCATTTGCCGCAGAGTCAACAATGCAACAAAAGTAAAAATCAGGATCTGATTTTTGCAGGCGAGCAATGATGGCCATATTGCCCTTACCAATCAATTGGTTCGCCATGATGATACGGCGCACGCCATGAACAGCCGCAGCTTGAGTTTGTGACGCGGTCGCCAGCGTGATACCCCAAGCGCCGTGCGCGAGTTGCATCTGAAACAGTTCTGGGCTCATGGTAGTTTTTCCATGAGGCGCGAGCTCGACGCCGTAACGTTTAATGAACTGCGCCATCCAGTCTAGATTATGTTGGATACGACTCTGGCGTAGGATCGCGACAGGCAGGCTCACGTCTTCATTCAAAATATTCCAGGCAAGATTGCCACACTCAGTGAATGAGCAGCCGGCGGCGAGATCGCCCAACCCTTTGCCTAGCGTGTCGAGCTGTGATTTTTTAACATGAGGGCTATGCATGGCTTATGGCTGCCTGTGAGTAGGAATTAAAAAAGAGAACACTGACCCTTCACCGACTGTTGAATGTAGTTTGATCCAGCCGCCATGCAGCTCAATTAGACGTTTCGCAATAAATAGGCCGAGGCCTGCGCCTTCACCTTTTATTGTGTAATCATCACCCAACTGCCGAAACTGTTTGAACAATAATTGTTGGTGCGCTTCATCGATCCCGATGCCAGTATCCTTGACGGACACCTCAATGCCTTGTGCGGTGTTAATTGTAGAAATTAATACAGAGCCGCCGTCGCGGTTGAATTTGATCGCGTTATTAAGAAGATTTTGGAGAATCTGTTTGATTTGTCTTTGATCCGCGGTTACGGTGCGGGTTGAATCAGACAGCGATTGCGCGATGGCGATTTTTTTTTGTTCGGCCATGCTGTGTACGGATTGAACGGCAGAGGCAATTAATTCTGTCAAGGAAAACTCGGTTTGTGCGACCTCTAATTTTCCGGATTCGATTCTCGCAACATACAAAATATCGTTGATGAGCCCGAGCAGGCTTTTTCCAGATTGCTGGATATCCTGAACAAAACCCAATTGTTTTGAATTGAGTTCGCCAAAAACTTTGTTCTCGAGGGCTTCAGAAAAGCCAATGATGGCAGACAGCGGTGTCCTAAGCTCGTGAGACATGTTAGCTAAGAAATCTGTCTTGTGCTGGTTCGCCTGAACTAATTCTGTATTGATGTGAATGAGCTCGACATTTTTATCGAATAGCACTTGCTCATATTGTGCGATTGAAAAGTAAGCTCGCCATAAAAAAAATCCGAGTACAAGCAAGACGACGATCATTGTGATGATAAAGAACGCATAAATCTTTACTTGATATCCAATAAAAATCACACTAGATTCTTCTGGAGTCGATTCAATTTTGAGAAGCCCAAGCTCAACGCCAACGTTGAGCTTGAAGATGGTGGTCACCCTGTCTTCATGAGTCGTTTGAAGCAGGCGCTGACCTTGCATATCTGGGGCTAGCCACTTTTGGTCGGTAAACAGAAGCTTAAGCGCGCCATTGTTTTGCCGAACGATGCCCGACACAAGCTTGCCCGACGGATCGAATATTTCAACCGAAGAAATGTCTGAATGCGTGAACGCTTGCCGTATACGAGATTCAATTTCTGCGTAGTCTTTTTGAATCAGAGAATCGATAATCGCAACCGACAAGCCCTCAACATAGTTTTCAACGGCCTGCAGGTTTCGAAGTTTTAAAGACTGCTTGAGTTGTGTCTGTGTAAAAAAACCACCGGCTACGATGAGTAGCAGCAGCAAGGTTAAAAGCCCGAGCACCGGCCAAAGGGTTTTTAATTGGCGAGGAGTTAACTTCAAAATCTATTCGCCCAGGCTCATTGCTGCAAGCGTTCTATGTGAAGCGCTTCGACGTTGGCATAATCAGCGTCAGACACTTTGACCGGATTGACGAAATCGATTTGACCCAATAGTTTTTTGCAGGTCATATCTTGAGCACAGCTGACAAACGCGTCAAAGAAGGCTTTGCGGATGCCGGCAGATACAGTCGGTTTTGTGGCAATCGGATGAGGTGAAAATTCATCCGATTCATAAATTACCTTCAATAGTGCCTGTACTTCAGGCGGCTCGGCGGAGAGTGTTGCTTTGATACCGCCTCCAGCAGCCACATCGCCCGCAATGACGGCCCGATATACGTTGCTATGGGTTCTGACATAAAGCGGATCGATTTTGATACCTTGGTCGGCAAACATCGCTCTAACCAACAGCGACGCGCCAAAGGCGTTGGGCGCCGGAAAAGCAACCATCTTGCCATCAAGATTTTTAAGCGAGACGGTAGATTCAGATTTTTTTACGACGACTAAGCCAGACAGTTTATAGGTGCCTTCTGCTAATAAAGCACTGTATTTCTGGGCTTTTGCAGCAACAACATAGTGGTAGGGATTCAAGTAAACAAAATCTGCCCGGCCTTGGCTGAACCGTGTTTCGAACTCTGGAATATCTTTTGGAACAAACAATTCAAAACACAAGCCGCTGGCCTTGCCGACGCGTTCGAGCAGCGGTCCCCAGGATGACAGGATTTTCATGTGTGGATACTGTGGAACCACTTCGAACGTCAGTCGATGTTGAGATGAGGCGTCGCCGATGCACGTCGACGCCCAAGAAGCGTAACCGGTTAAGGCGCTGGCGAGCAGGCCCCATAAAATTAGCGTTCGAACA
>Ga0114974_10004563_pt1 | contig 10379 bp, 12 predicted proteins | sample S_130206_EF_Meta_FD_87318 | JGI IMG/M metagenome (GOLD analysis project Ga0114974, IMG submission 87318) | Freshwater microbial communities from Lake Simoncouche, Canada to study carbon cycling - S_130206_EF_MetaG | ecosystem: Environmental > Aquatic > Freshwater > Lake | place: Lake...
AAAGGCGGCAACGTCAATTTAAGCAAAGAAGCACCTGGTTTAAACAAAATAGCCGTCGGTTTAGGTTGGGATGCTCGTACCACTGATGGTTCTGGTTTCGACTTAGACGCTAGTGCCTTTTTAATTAAACTAGACGGTAAAGTACGTTCAGATGCTGACTTCTGTTTTTATAATAATAAAGTCGTTGCTGAAGGCGCTATTCAACATATGGGTGACAATACAACAGGTGCTGGCGACGGCGATGATGAAACTGTTAAAGTTGAATTATCTAAAGTTCCTGCTGATGTTGATAAAGTTGTCTTTGCTGTCACTATCCATGAAGCTGAAATTCGTAAACAAAATTTTGGCCAAGTTAATCACGCTTTTATTCGAATCATTAATGAAAACGGCGGTCAAGAAATTGCTCGTTATGACTTAAGTGAAGATGCCTCTATCGAAACAGCCATGATTTTTGGTGAAATTTATCGTGTAGACGGTGATTGGAAATTTAAAGCTGTAGGCCAAGGCTTTGCTGGTGGCTTAGGTTCATTAGCGTCTTCTTTTGGTGTGAGTGTATAACACCTAAGTATCGCAATTTTAGCTGCATGCTTTTCGTAACCTTACACGCTCATGGCTCAATATTGGGTTAACGATAAAGTCGTTAGCCCAAACTACTACACTGCCATTAAGTTAATCGTAATTATATAAACGTGGAGTGCAATAGCTTCAGCTATTGCTTTATAAAACAGCTGAAGCTGTTTTACTCCATATAATCACGAAACTTAACAGCACCGATACGGTAAAATTTAAACCATCAAATCTCTCTCTTTTAGGAACGGCTATATGGCTATCAATTTACAAAAAGGTCAAAAAATATCATTATCTAAAGAATCCGGCAGCGCTTTAAGTAAGATTGTTATGGGTTTAGGTTGGGATGCTAAAACACCAAAGGTTGGCCTTATAAAAGGCATGTTTGGTGGTGGCAACAAGGATACGGCCATTGATTTAGATGCTTCTTGCGTATTATTTAATGAAGAAAATAAAGTAGTTGATATTGTTTATTTCGGACAATTAAAAAGTCGCGATGGCAGTATTGTTCACACTGGTGATAACCGTACCGGTGAAGGTGATGGCGATGATGAGCAAATCATTGTTGATTTAAATAAAATCCCTGAAACGGTTAAGTCTTTAGTGTTTACGGTCAGCTCTTATACTGGCGAAACTTTCAACACTGTTGAAAACGCTTATTGCCGCATTGTTGATAACAACAATAACAACGAAATTGCCCGCTACACACTAACTGCACAAGGTTCTCATACCGCTCAAATCATGGCTAAACTTTATCGCCATAATGGTGAGTGGAAAATGCATGCTATTGGTGAAAATGGTACCGGACGTACTATTGAAAATTTACTACCGCTGATTACTATGCATTTATAATGAGAATTTGGTTTAACAAGACCTTCTCAACCATAAGTTCAGTCTTTAGAGCACTTCATCTAGCCTTTCCAATAGATGAAATCAGCATAATTTGCACGCATACGCACAACAACGCTGCAGCCTTTTTGGCTGCAGACGAATGCTACCTTGAGCCTGCCGACTTAACAGGCCCAGACTACCTAGAATGGTGTGTGACCTTCTCCCAGCAACATAACATACAGTTATTTTGGCCAGGCAAAGAAGCCGCTCTCATCAGTCAACATCATGATTTATTTTTGGCGGCTGGTACTCAAGTACTTTCAGTCTCAGATTATGAAACGCTGATGCTACTCCATAATAAGGCCAATTTTTACGCTCATTTAAAACCCGCTATTGCTCAAAGTATGGATTTCATCGCAGTTAATACTGCTGATGAATTCGATCTTGCTGTTGCTAATTTATCTAAGAAACATGAAAAAATATGTGTAAAACCTGCGGTATCAGTATTTGGTTTAGGTTTTCGAGTTTTAGATCGTAACCGTGATAGCATCAATCAGCTACTGACGGGCATTGAATACCAAATCCCTTTGCAGGAATTACGTCTAGGTATGAAAAACACTCCCGTGTTTGATACGCTATTGGTTATGGAACATTTGGGCGGTCATGAATGGAGTGTTGATTGTGCAGGTCGACAGGGTAAATTACTATGTGCCGTACAACGTAAAAAACCTCTGCAAGCTGGATACGGCCAAATCATAGACAATAACTCCGACATACACGGCATGGTGATGAGATTAACAGCTCACTACCAACTTAATGGCCTATTCAATATTCAGTTTAAAGAAGGCAAGCAAGGCATTCGTTTATTAGAAATAAATCCACGCCCTTCCGGTGGTTTTGGTATGGCATGTTTATCGGGAGCGAATTTAGCAAAAATTGCCTTGCAGAGTATTAAAGGCGATAGTATTCAAACACCCGTTATTCAATATGGTTTAAGGGTAACGGAAATTAATACGCCGGTTATACTTTAAGCGCTTAAGCTTGCGGATTTTTAATCCTTAAACTATCCCTAACCACGACTTGCTTGAATATTAATCTTTTACCTTATGCCTTTTTATTTCACCTTAAACATTCATGTTAAATTTTAAAAATATAGCTCTGCGCCGTGGTGCACGAGTTCTGTTTGCCAACTCTACTTTTACTATCCATAAAGGCCAAAAAGCTGGTTTTACTGGCGCCAATGGTGCGGGCAAATCTAGTTTATTTGCCCTAGTGAAAAAAGAACTGCATTTAGATGAAGGTGACTTTTCCATGCCACCGCATCTGGAAATCGCTCATGTGGCACAAGAAACCCCTGCAGTTACCAGCTCAGCTATAGATTATGTTATTGATGGTGACCAAGAGTTAAGGCGGTTACAAGCTCAATTACAACTGGCAGAAAGCACCGACAATGGTCTAAAGCAAGCCGAACTCCACGCTGCCTTAGAGAACATCGGTGGCTATACCGCTCAAGCCAGAGCCTCACGATTAATGAATGGTTTGGGTTTTACAGCAGACCAAGAACACAATGCCGTCAATTCGTTCTCAGGCGGTTGGCGGATGCGCCTAAATTTGGCACAAGCTTTAATGTGCCGTTCTGATGTATTGTTATTAGACGAACCAACCAACCATTTAGATTTAGATGCCGTTATTTGGCTGCAAGATTGGTTATGTAAATATCCCGGCACCTTATTACTGATTTCACATGATCGTGATTTTCTCGACACCATTACCGATCACATCGTGCATATTGAACAGAATAAAGCTGAAATTTATACCGGCAACTATTCTGCCTTTGAAAGAATGCGCGCAGAAAAATTGTCGCAACAACAATCCGCCTATCAGAAACAACAACGAGAAATTGCGCACATACAAAGCTTTGTCGATCGTTTTAAAGCACAAGCGACTAAAGCGCGACAAGCACAAAGCCGTATTAAAGCTTTGGAACGTATGGAAGTCATTGCCATGGCTCATGTGGACTCCCCTTTTGATTTTAGTTTTGCCAAACCGGGCAAAATGCCTAACCCATTACTGACCTTAGACAAAGCAGATATAGGCTATGGTGATACCTGTGTTATCAAACAAGCAGGCTTATCCATTTCACCCGGTGATCGCATTGGTTTACTCGGCCCTAATGGTGCGGGCAAGTCGAGTTTAATTAAAGTATTAGCCGGCGATATGTTGCCGATGTCAGGCAAAAGACAAGAAGCAGAAGCCTTAAAAATCGGTTATTTTGCTCAGCATCAACTTGAACAATTGCAATTAGACGAAAGCCCTTTATGGCATCTGCAAAAGCTTGATAAGCAAGCGACAGAAAAAGATTTACGTAATTTTCTAGGTGGTTTTGATTTTCAAGGCGATAAAGTTTTAGAAGCCGTCAAACCCTTTTCGGGCGGTGAAAAAGCACGTTTAGTATTGGCGTTATTGGTCTATCAGAATCCTAATCTGTTACTACTAGATGAGCCGACTAACCATTTAGATTTAGAAATGCGTCATGCCTTAAGTGTAGCCTTACAAGATTACCAAGGCGCCATTGTCGTCGTCTCTCATGATCGACACTTATTGCGCTCTGTTACAGATCAGTTATTATTAGTGGCCGGTGGTAAAGTCCAGCCCTTTGATGGTGATCTTGATGATTATCGAATATGGCTAACCGAACAGAAAAAAGGCGATGACAAATCTGTTATAGAAAGCAATGATACCGTATCTCGAAAAGACCAAAGAAAGCTAGATGCCGATCGAAGAAAAAAACATAAGCCTCTGTTTGATACCCTTAAAAAAGCAGAAATGGCGGTTGAAAAATTTCATAATGAACAACGTGAACTAGAGCACCAATTAGCTGACCCTGCTATTTATGAAGCATCTGAAAAAACACATTTAAAGCGTATATTAGATCGAAAAATTTTAGTAGACAAAGCGCTAGATGAAGCAGAATCTGCTTGGATGGATGCAGAAGAAGCTATTGAACACGCGGAATAGAAACAATTAATATCACCCGAGACCCACATTATGAGCAACTTTAAACATATTTTGTTAGCAGTGGATTTTTATGAAAACTGTTCCGCCGTTACCGAAAGAGCAAAAGATTTAGCGCTTAAATATCAGGCTAAGTTAAGCATTATTCATGTGGTCGATAATTTACCACTAACTGATTCAGGTTTTGGTGCAGAAATACCCTTCAACATTGATTTTACAAATGAGTTACTGGCTAATGCCAAAAATCAATTGGCAAATCTTGGTAAAAAACTTACCATCCCAGAAGACCAGCAATGGCTGGAAATGGGAAGTCCAAAAACTGAAATAGTTCGAGTTGCAGAAGAAAATAAAGTAGATTTAATTGTCGTCGGTTCTCATGGTCGACATGGCTGGGCTTTATTGCTAGGCTCAACCGCTAACGGAGTACTCCATCACGCAACCTGTGATGTCTTAGCCGTGCGTTTACAAGAAAACTAACAGCGTTTAATCAATAACAAATTGGCACACTTACTAAAATATTAAAGTGCTCACATAATTAAGGTAGATAAATGATAGGTCATATTGAAAGCTTTCATCCTGACAACCAAACAGGAACCATCAAAAATGAAACAGAAACGTATACCTTTCATTTAGATGATTGGGTTGCACAAGTGCCACCGGATATTGGCGATGATGTCACCTTTGAAATCGATGGCAGTGCTGCGCTAAAAATTGATTTAGTCGGCGCTTATTTATCGTCACCTAAAGCCGTTAAATATAAATATGTTGCTGTAGCTTTAGCCTTGTTTCTTGGCTTTACTGGAATGCATCGATTTTATTTAGGTTATTACAAACTCGGGCTCGCTCAACTGGCATTTACCGCCATTACTGTTGGCTACGGGGCACTCTGGGGATTTATAGAAGTTATATTGCTGTTGGCAGGCCATATCAATAAAGACGCAAAAGGGCGGCCTTTAAAATAACCTCATCTCTTTTAATAACGCAAAAAAAAGGCTCTTGCTATTAACAAGAGCCTTTTTTATGTTGAACGTTAATCCTTACTTAGGATAAACATTAACGGCAGTTAAGCCTTTAGGGCCAGATTCAACGTCAAAACTAACTGTTTGACCTTCTATCAGGGTTTTAAAGCCATCACCTTGAATAACGGAATGATGTACGAATACATCTTCTCCACCATCAGTAGGTGCGATAAAACCAAAACCTTTAGTGTTGTTAAACCACTTTACAGTGCCTGTTGCCATTTTGAAACTCCTAAAATAAAAACTTACGGTTAACACAGAACTACAATATTGATAACCGGGACATCCACGTTCAACATCTTTACTCTGCTAGGCGCGAATTGTACTGCTATTTGTAACAGGATGCCATTTATTGAAATGGTTTTATACAAACCATCAAGTACTGAAGAGTTTGGACTTAGCAGACTAATCACTTTTTTTAAAAGAATCATCTATGCCATAACCTTACCTAATCCCTGCTGACTCGCCAAAAACCTTGAATCAAGCAACCATTAAATTACTTTCTAGCTTCAATTAATTTAAAAAAATGACTACTGTCTTTATCGATGTTTACAAAAAAGAAACCACATGATTTAACGAGTTTTATAGCATTTATGTTAATGTTAGACCCCATTAAAGCTCGCGCAATTGGATTAATGATATTCATTAGCTCAGCAATTAAAGGGTTTGAACTGATTACTTGCTCCAAAAGCAAAATCTGCCCACCCGGCCTACAAACTCGATACAATTCTTTTAAGCCTTTTTGTGGTGATGCTACAGAACAAAACACAAAAGATGCAATGACGACATCAAATGAATTGTCTGCATAACAAAGTGTTTGGACATCCATTAAATTAAGGTTTACAGATACAGTCTTTCTTGTTTTTTTATACTCGGCCTGCTTTAACATTGCTGGACTAAAATCAATCGCAGTAATTTGAGCCTCTACAGGATAGTAATCAAAGTTTTTACCGGTACCAACACCCACTTCCAAAATATGAGTTCCCTCAACCTTAGCCCATAATTTCTTACGCCAACGCCTATATAAAAAGCCTTCCATAATAGATTGCAAGCCATCAAAAAAAGGGGCGATTCGATCATATCGTTGTTTAATAACAAGACTATCAGATTTCATAAAGGGCTTTATAAGAAAATAGTTCACGAATATTACTCTGCAAACTTAAGCTTCATCAACATTATTATTAGCTGTCATGTAAAATAGGCGAAAATAGACATTCAGTAAATATTTATACCAATAGTTAACCTCACTCAGCATCTCGTCATGAGTGTAAACCCGAATTTAGGATTAGTAATAAACTTGAAAGCACAAGTAAACGATTTAGTTCAAACGCCACTCCCCACAGAGCATGGTGAATTTATTTTGCATTATTACAGCAACACTATTGATAACAAAGAGCATATAGCTCTAGTTAAAGGGGATGTTTCACACCAAGAACAGGTTCCGGTGCGCATACATTCGGAATGTTTTACCGGTGATGTACTCAGCTCTAGGCGTTGCGATTGTGGTGAACAGCTTGCCATGGCTATGCAATTAATTGATGATGCAGGATTTGGCGTGTTGATTTATCTACGCCAAGAAGGTCGCGGTATAGGCTTATTAAAAAAACTTCAAGCTTATAATTTACAAGACCAAGGCATGGATACCGTAGATGCCAATATACACTTAGGTTATCTTGCTGATGAAAGAGAATACAGCATTGCTGCATTAATCTTAGAAAGCTTAAACGTTAAATCAATCAGATTATTAACCAATAATCCCAAAAAAATAGATGACCTTAAAAAATTAGGAATTATTGTCGAAGGACGAATTCCTATAGAAGTTATCGCTAATGATGATAATGCAGCCTACTTAAAAACCAAAGCAAAGAAAATGGCTCATATACTAATCAGGTCTTAGAGAAAGTCATCGTTATTTAATACTTTTGATATTAATGACTCGTAAAGGCCATATCAATGTCTTCAGTCCATACTACCGTATTATGTTTTATACAGGCTCGCATAAATACCTCCGTGTAGTTGCCAGAAATCAGCTGGAGTAATAATTGAATAAAGCTCTGACAATGCCAGTAAATCCTTATCGCCTGTAACAAGGTAATTAGCGTTTGCTGCTAAAAATGTACCAAGAACAGGTTGATCAGCAGCATCACGCAGAAGTGGTTCGGAAGCTTGAATAGGATCAACTAGGTCAGCAAGAAAAGCCAAGCTATCAACAAAATCTCGAATTTCACGGCTTGACCAGCCGAGACGATGATTCATTCTTGGTAGAACGCGATGTAACTCATCCAAAATATATTGGGAAAGAATGACCTCTACGCTTCCACTACGCCAAGCAGATACAATTTTTCCAGGTATCGAACTTGGATAAGCAGTTCCAGAAAGTAAAACGTTGGTATCGAGGACAATACCAATTTTCTGACATGCTTATAATTTGGAATGTCTTGTGTCTGAGACAAGGGCATCAATTTCACTGAGTCCTTCTTCTTCAGGTATGACAGCATAAACATCCGCTATTTGTTGGCTTAGTGCATCAAATCTATTTTTAAATCGACGTATCCGATCAAATAATGGAGCATCTACCAATGCCGCCACTGGTTTCCCATCTTTTTTTATTAAAATCGAATCATGTCGATATTGTACTTGATTAAGCATTTCCCCTAGATTTTGACGAAAAACAACGGCATTTACTTCATTGATCATGTTGGCGACACCTTAAGTTTAAAAATTAAATCATACTGATCATAATGGTTAGTATGATTTAATAAGCCAATAGTAGGTTGATAATTATTTTTTGCCTATGCATTTTTTTAAGGGGGAGTGCATGTAAAACAGCACCTAACATTGACCATCTTCAGTATTGGTTTTTATTTGCTCATGTGTATTAGAACAACACGTTAGCGATTTTACATGATCAATTTTGACGCTGTTTTGAAATAGCTTCAATCGCTTGATACATTGTCCACTCCAACATTGCAGGTTTAATTAGATTTCTTATGCGCCCAATCTTATAACACTATCCGACTCAATTATAAGAGATTGTTTTGCTATGAGACTTACATAACTTAGTCGTGACCGTTCATTGCATGGTACTCAAATCTAATTCCTCGATTACGCGTTACTTCATCGAGGCTACTTGCTCAACCGGAGTGCAGTACGTAGGCCGGAATAAGACTTTTCGAGCGTAAGCGAGAATAAGCGTTTCCGGCAAACACACTGCAAGCATTGCCGGAAACGCCACCACGCGCTACGCTTGGGTGGTCTTATTCCGGCCTACTAGGCTTACTTTGGATAATCACTTAATTATCAGGCAAGCCGGAATGTTGGCTGATCCCTATAGGCAAGCTGTCAGTAATGCGTTCAATCAATTATTTGATATTAAAATATAGCCTGTAGCTTCGATACAGCAAAGAGGAATCGCCGTTATCAAGCCATGTCATAAGGTTTGGTGTTTGTTAGGTGTAAGTGAATGATGCGCCTGACGGCAGCATCCTATGGCGCATCTTATAACGCTTAAATTTTAGATTGCTTTCTATAGCACTTAGTACCATAATTTTGTCGAGGTAAGTCTATTGGAAATTTATAAAACTCGCGTCTTCCATCGATGGGCGAATGATGAAGGTTTAACTGACACAGCAATATGTGATGCTGTTAAAGAAATGCAAAAAGGCTTATTTGATGCTGATCTTGGTGGGGGAATCTTTAAAAAGCGCATAGCCAAACAAGGCAAAGGCAAAAGTGGTGGCTTTAGAACCTTGCTGGCGACTAACAGAGGTGATAAATGGTTTTTTATATTCGGCTTTCAAAAAAATGAACGCAGTAATATCGATAAAGATGAAAAGGAAGCCTTGAAGAAACTAGCCAGCCAACTTCTGTCATATAACAACGAACTTTTAAATAAAGCTATTGCAGCAAAAGAATTAACTGAGGTTATTTGTAATGAGAAAAACTAAATCTGCAATTCTTGATGCGGTACACGAAACAGCAAAAGGTTTACATGAGGCCGGCATTATGGATAAAACCACTATGCGAGAGTTTGATAGCCTTTGCCTTCCGCCTATAGCTAAACTCCAACCTGATGAAATAAAACAAGTACGAGAATCTGCAAAGGTTAGCCAAGCAGTATTTGCTACTATTCTAAATATCAGTGTTTATACTGTTCAAAAATGGGAATCAGGCGACAAAAAACCTACAGGTGCTGCCCTTAAGTTGTTGCATATGGTAAAAAATAAAGGCTTAACGATAGCTTATTGACGATAAGCCTCTCTTTATTACTGACTTGTGTATTTATCTCTGAAGGGCCACAGGATGTGCTGAACAAAGTGAAGCGCATCGTTCATGAACCCAGCCAACTCAGATGGAATGGCACTCATGAAGACCCCAAAGAATAAGCATAGTGCACCTATTGCTGAGATTTGCAGGCCACCTGTTTCAGTCAACTCTATTTTTTCATGAATATCTTGATCTTCATTAGATCGATCTTGTTGCTCTTGTTTAAGGGCATCGTATTGTTTACGAAACTCCTGATCAATCTCATTTTGTGTTTGGCTAACCCGATCGTTAACTAGCTTCAAGTTTTCCTCCAACGCTTGGACTCGTTCATCAATCGTTGAGTTTACACCAGCGACTACTGAACGGTAGCCGCGTGCATTGATAGTACTAGAGGGTAGCGTGATGTGAACGCTCCCAGTTACAACCTTGCCAACGAACGGGGGAAAGTGATTTAATCGTTCGCGCCAAACTGCGAAGACATTCGGTTGACCGAATTGTTTGCGAGTGGCTTTAATGCCCCATGCAACCTCGCCAATACCCAGAAGTTGCAACACCAGTCCGGTATAGCGGAATGCCGCTTCACCAGCGCCGAGGAAGGAAATAAAGACGGGCGAGAGGACTACTAAGCAACAAAAAAATACCCCCCACCATTCAACTAGCCAACGCAGTATAGATTTCAGC
>Ga0114974_10004564_pt1 | contig 10378 bp, 8 predicted proteins | sample S_130206_EF_Meta_FD_87318 | JGI IMG/M metagenome (GOLD analysis project Ga0114974, IMG submission 87318) | Freshwater microbial communities from Lake Simoncouche, Canada to study carbon cycling - S_130206_EF_MetaG | ecosystem: Environmental > Aquatic > Freshwater > Lake | place: Lake...
ACGGCAAATTCGCTTTCAAAAAATTTTCGCGTCGCCTCTGATTTCATGAAATTGGGGTCCCAGGCATTTTCCTCGATCTCGTTCTTCCATTCCTCCGAACCGACCACACGAGACAGCACTTCCTCCCAGTAGGTCACCTGGGTTTTGGTCAGACCGCGCGGCCCGATCACACAGCGCCAGTTGGCAAACACACCGTCGACGCCGAAATCCTTCCAGATGGGGACGGCGGCAAAATCACCGACCTGCCGGCGCGGGGCGGCGATGGCGAGGATGCGCACCTGTTTTGATTCGAGTGGTTGCGCGAGATTACCGGGGGTGGTGGCCATTACATCGACATGGCCGCCGAGCAGGGCTGCGAGCGAGTCGCTACCGGTTTTGAAAAATACGATTTTTTGTTTGCGCACATCGGCGCGAGCCGCTTTGGCCACGAGTGCGACACCGATGTGATTCGGCCCGCCCGGCGCGGTGCCGATAGCGATTGAGAGTGAGCCCGGCGCGGAAGCCATGCGTTCGAGCAGATCACGCCCGCTCTTCAATGGTGAGTCCGGTCTGACCGCAAAGGCGAGGTATTCATTGACGAGTTGCGCGATCGGCGTGAAGTCGGTGTAAGCGATGCTATTGCTGCCGGTGATCTGGTTGGTGAGCAAGGTCGGCGAGCAGAGTCCGATGTGATGGGCATCGCCGGCAAATTGATTCAGGTAGGCCCAGCCGATCGCGCCGCCGCCACCGGTTTTGTTCATGATGGACGAGGTGACCTCGAGCAGCTTGCGCGTTTGCGCCACCTTCTGGATTGTGCGGCCGGTGCGATCGAAGCCGCCGCCGGCTGCCGATGGCACCATGATCTCGACGTTACGTTCGGGTTTCCAGGCGGTTTGTGCGGCGGCAGTCGTGGCGCAAACGAGTGCCGCCAGTAACAAGGTTGCAGCCGACACCCGACGGCCAGGCAGGGTGTCGATCAAAGGGGCATTGCTTTTTTTGTCGTTCATTTGGTGAGTCCGAGTTCGCCAAGGATAGTGCTAAGTTCGCTGTATTGGGCCGCCATATAACGGCGCGTGTCGCGGCTGTTCAGGTAGGTATCTTCTTCGAGCTTGGCTTGCAGTTCCTGCTTCCATTCGGGTAGTTGCGCGAGTCTGGCGAAGACCTGGTCCCAGTAACGCAGTTGCTCCTCGCTGATGCCCTTGGGCGCGAGCACATTGCGCCAGTTCGCCGAGACGACCGAGAACCCCAGTTCTTTCCATGTGGGCACCGCTGAAAACGCACCCCCCAGGCGCTGCTCGGCGGCCACCGCCAGCACGCGGGCGCGGCCGCTTTGCACATGCGGGAGTATGCTGCCGGCGGGCGTGGCGGCGACATCGAGGTGACCGCCCAGCATGGCGGTGATGCCCTCGGTCGAGCCGTTGAATGGAATGACCTTGAGACGCCGCACGTTGGCGCCGACGGCTTTGGCCAGCAGGGCCACTGCAATGTGGTTATGGCTGCCTACCGAGTTGCCGATGGCGAAGCTGAGACTCGCGGCGTCAGCGCGGATACGCTCGGCAATATCGCGCGGCATTTTCAGTGGCGATTCATTGCGCACCGCAAACACCACGGATTCGCTACCCAGCTGTGCCAGCGGCATGGTGTCGGTGTAGTTCAGCGCAACCTTGCCGGTGATGTGATTGGTCAGGATGGTTGGCGAGGTCACCATCAGATAGTGGCCGTCGCCGGGGTGCTGGGTCAGGTAGTTCAGCCCGATGGCGCCGCCACCACCGATTTTATTGACCACGGTCGCCGGCACGTCGATCAATTTTTTCTCGGTCAACATACGCAGTATCAGGCGGCCGGTGGCATCGCTGCCGGTGCCTGGCGACGTATTGACGATGATTTCCACCGCACGCTCGGGTTTCCAGACCGCTGCCGCTGCATTGCAAGCGAGCGGAGCGGCGAGCAGCGTCGCTCCGATGATGCTCAGGGCATGTTTAAACATGGCGCGTCTCATGCCGGGATAAACGCGTCGACAAAACGGTCGGCGGGCGTGGCGTCGAGTGCTGCGGCATCAGCGCACATCGCAGTGATGCGCTCACACTGCGCCGCCGTGTAGCGGCGCATCAGGCTGGCGGCGAATTTGGCCTGCAACACCGGCATCACCTCCGTGCGTCGGCGTTGGTGGCCGATCGGATATTCGATTTCGATTTTCGGCGTGCTGCTGCCATCTTTAAAGAAGACCTGCACGGCATTGGCACTCGAGCGTTTGGCCGGATCGACGAAGTCACGGCTGTAACGCGGTTCTTCGCTCACCACGGTCAGTTCGCGCAACTGATCAATACGCGGATCGGCGGCGAATTCATTTTCAAAATCCTGCGGCTTGAGTTCGCCGTGGATCAATCCGACGGCGACGATGTATTGCACGCAATGATCGCGGTCGGCCGGGTTATGCAGCGGCCCGGTCTTGTACATGATGCCCATCAACGCCGCCTGGCTGCGGATTTCGATGCGTGCGATATCGGCGATGCGGTCTTTGACCAATGTATGCAGCCGAAATGCGCATTCCACCGACGATTGACTGTGCATCCCGGCGGCGACAAATTTGAACATCGAGTTCGGCAACACATAGTCGCCGTAAGGGCGCTGGAATTTGAACGGTTTGCCGCCAGTGTGGGCGGCATAAAAACCGTATTTCGGCGCGGTAAGAACCGAGGGATAACCCATCTCGCCCTTGACCGCCATCAGCGCCAGTTTGAGGGCCTGATGTGTGGCGTCAGCGGCGGCCCAACTCTTGCGCCAGCCGGTGTTGGGCGCATGGCGTATCGCCGCCAGACCGCTGTCCACCCAGGCGTTGGATACGGCGTTGACGACCTGGGCATGGGTGCCGCCCAGCATGCGTGTCAACACCGCGCTCGATGCCACGCGCGTGAGCAGCGGGTGGTCGATCGCGATCGCCTTGAAATCATTTTCGATGGCGATGCAGCCTTGTATTTCGTAGGCCATCACCAGTGCTTCGAGGACGTCGGCGATGGTGAAAGATTTGCGGCCGCTGCGCGTCAGATGATCGGCCAGCATGAGAATGCCGGCCAGATTGTCCGAGGGATGACTGCCTTGCGCGGCGGTGAACGTATCGTTCATGTCGAGCCAGCGGATCATCGCGCCAAAGCCGAAGGTTGCGCTCACCGGGTCGAGTATGTGCTGTGTGCCTGGAACCCGCGAGCCGTGCGGTACTACGGTGCCTTCAACCACCGGGCCGATCAGCTTGGTGCAATCAGGGAAGTCGAGCGCGTCGAGTGCGCAGGCCATGGTGTCGGTCAGGCACAGTCGCGCCGCGTCGATGGCCGGGCGGCTGATTTTGAAATTCATCACATAGTCTGCGATGTCGGTGAGTTCGCGATCGAACGGCGGACGTGCGTTTGCTGCCATGGGTGGTTTTCCCGGTTTGTTGGGTGTAGGGCCGAGATTAACAGCAAGTGTTGCTGAATTCATCCGCACTGTATTTGTGAGGGTGAGTGCGAGTTGTTAATATCGCCCCTCTTTTATCACGATGCGGAGATGCCATGACTCAACAGCAGACATTCGGCAATGTGAGTGTGTGGCTGCCCAACGGCACGGCTGATATCGCCGCCCTGGTACTTGCACCGCGTTTGCAGAGCCTCGAAGGCGCGCGCATCGGCATCCTCGATAACTGCAAGGAATTTGCCGATCTGGTGCTCGGTGGTGTGGCCGGGGTGTTGCGGCGTGATTACAAGCTCGCTGAAGTGCGCTTCTGGCGCAAGAGTTACCTTGGCATACCCGCACCGTTTATCGCCGAGATGGCCGCCGGTTGCGACGCTGTCATCAACGGCGTCGGGCATTGAGGTTCTTCAACCCCCTGGACCGCGCGTGACGCGGCCGCGCTTGAAGACCTTGGCATTCCCACGGTGACCGTTATTAGTACCGCGTTCGCGCCGCTCGCTCGCGTCACCGCAGAAGGGGTTGGCCGCGTGGCGCTGCCGATCGTGGTAGTGCCGCATCCGGTGGGTGATCGTGACGAATCGGTGGTGCACGGGCGTGGCGCGGAAATCGCCGCCTTGTGCGCGCAATTGCTGACCACTCCGGCCGCTCAATTGGAGCGCGAATTCCGCAGCAAACAGTTTCCGCTACCTGATGCGTTGATGCCGCGATGACCGCACTACAAATGCCAATCCTGGACGATGGCGACGACGCGCTCGAGCGCATCAACGATTATTTTTATGAACAGGGCTGGACTGACGGCCTGCCCATCGTGCCACCGACTCCGGAGCGAGTCGAACGCATGCTCGCCGGCATGCCTGCCCACGATGCCGATGAATTAATCGGTGCGGTGCCGCCGAAATTCGGCCATGCGACGCTGCGTCAGGTTGCGGTGAATGCGGTGATGGCGGGTTGCAAGCCAGAATATCTGCCAGTGGTGGTGGCGGCATTGCGCGCGGTGATGGAGCCCGCCTACGGGCTCGAACACCGCCAGACCACCACGCACGCCGGTGCGCCCTTGATCATCGTCAACGGTCCGATCGTGCAGCGCCTGCGTATCAATTGCGGCACCGGCGTGTTCGGGCCCGGCTGGCGTGCCAATGCGACGATCGGTCGCGCCCTGCGTCTGGTGCTGGTGAACATCGGCGGTGCGGGGCCCGGTGTCGATGCCTCGCAGACTGGGCATCCGGGCAAATACACCTATTGCATCGCTGAATACGAGGCGGCGAACCCCTGGCAGCCGCTGCATGTCGAGCGCGGTTTTTGTCCTGAGCAGGACGTCGTCACCGTGGTCAATGCCGAAGCGCCACACAGCATGACCGAGAACGTCCAGACCGAGCCGCTGGAAATCATGCGCACCTTTGCTTCGTCGATGGCCACCCTCGGCGTCAACAATCTGTATTCGCAGGGTCATCCGGTGCTCGCCTTGGGGCTGGAACACGTGCAATATCTGGCTGACGGCGGATTGAGCAAGCGTGATGTGCAGACCGCCTTGTTTGAAATGGCGCGCCAGCCGTGGGGACTGATGAAGAACCGCGGCAAATCGAAGGGACCGCGGTTCCCGGAGTTTGTCGATCGATCTGATGACCGCTCGATGGTGCCCATTATCAATGCGCCCGAAGACCTGATCGTGATCGTGGCCGGCGGTGCCGGTGGTAAATCGATGTTCATGCCCACTGCCGGTGGCCAGAGTTTGAGTGTTTCAAAATTGATTGAGCCTTGATGAATGCTTGGCGATCCGGGCGCTTCTTGCCCCTGCCCCAGTCCTCCCCCGCTCCGCAGCGGAGGGGGTAATGCCACCGCGCGCATTGAGCCGGTCCCTTTCCCTGCGCAAGCTTGGGAAGGACAGGATGGGGGCGTACAGTGGCTCTTTTGAAATTCGAGGAAATGCATACGATGAAAACTTTTAGAACCGTTGCAAGAGATTGCTGCGCGGTCGGGTTGATGGGCATTTGCGCGGTTGCCAGCGCGCAGAACTACCCCGCCAAACCGGTGCGTGTGATCGTGCCGTTTCCACCGGCAGGCGCGGCCGACATCGTCGCGCGTCACGCCGCGAACGGTTTGAGCGAGGGCTTCAGCGTGCAGTTCGTGGTGGAAAACCGCGGCGGTGCTGCGGGTGCGATCGGTGCCGAGGCGGCGGCACGGGCCACGCCCGACGGCTACACGCTGATGATCACCTCGTCGAGCACCATGTCGATCAATCCGCATTTATCCGCACGTCTAAGCTTTGATCCGATCAGCAGTTTTACACCGGTTGGTCTGGTCGGCTTTGCGACCAATGTGGTGGCGGTGCATCCGTCGGTGCCAGCGCGCACGGTCAAGGAACTGATTGCGCTGGCCAAAGCGAAACCCGAGGGCATCAGCTTTGCCTCCAACGGCAACGGCACCATCAGCCATTTGACCGGCGAGCTGTTCATGCAACAGGCGGGGGTGAAAATGCTACACGTGCCCTACAAGGGCGCCTCGGGGGCGGTGATCGATGTGTTGGCCGGCCAGGTGACGTTATTGTTTGCCGCCTATCCCAGCATTGCCGTTCAGGCGCGCGCCGGCAAACTGCGCGCGCTGGCGGTGACCAGTCTCAAACGCATGACGCTCGCGCCGCAACTGCCGACGATCGCCGAAGCGGCGTTGCCCGGCTTCGAATCGAACCAGTGGTGGGGATTGTATGGGCCGGTCGGGCTGCCGGCCAACGTCGTTACGCGCCTTAATACCGAACTCAACAAGGTGTTGCGCAGCGAAGACCTGCGCAAGAAATATGCGGTTGATGGCATTGAAGCCGCAGGCGGTACGCCGGCCGATTTGGCGGTCTATTTGAAAACCGACTTCGACCGCTGGGCCAAAGTCGTCAAGGCCGCCGGCATCAAGCCGGAGTAGGGTTCAGCCTTTGAGTGTTTCCGGCCAGTAAAGCCGCGTCGGATTGTCGACGAGTATGCGTATACGCATCGCCTCGTCGGTGATGGTTTGCGCAAACAAATCGACCTGTTCGCCGTCGTTGGGCATTTCTTTCACATTCGGATGCGGGTAATCGGTACCCCACAACACGCGGTCGGGCGCGGCTTCGACCAGCGCCCGCGCGTAGGGCATGGCGTCGTGAAAGGGTTTGCCGGCCGATGACACGCGCTCGAAGCCGCTGACCTTGGTCCACACGCGCTCTTCGCGCATGAGGTCAAGCATCAGTTTGAAGGGCCGTTGGTCGAGGCCGTTTTTGGCAACCACGCGCCCCATGTGATCAATGATGAAGGGCATTTCAAGGCCAAGCAGAAAGTCGCGATAAGTGAGGATATCCTCGGCGTCGAGATGTACTTGCAGGTGCCAGCCCAGCGGTGCAATGCGCGCCACCACCGCTTCGATCACCTTGAGGTCGGGCGCACCGCCCAGATGGGCGACAAAATTAAAGCGCGCACCGCGCACCCCGGCCACATGCAGCGTTTCGAGTTCCGCCTCGCTGACCGTATCGTCGATCATGCAGACGCCGCGCCACGCACCCTTCGACCAGGTCAGCGCATCGACCAAGGCAGCGTTGTCGAGGCCGTGGCAACTCGCCTGCACCAGGACCGCACGCGAGAAGCCCAGATGTTTATGCAGCGCGGCGAGTTGTTCTTTCGGCGCATCCGGCGGCGTGTAGCTGCGGTTGGCCGAGTACGCAAATGTCGCGCCGGGGCCGAAGACGTGACAGTGTGCGTCGCAGGCAGCCGCCGGCGGCGTGTATTGCGGTTTGATCGGATTCGGATCGGGGGCGAGGATGGTTTTGGGTTCGGTCATGATTAGAGTCTCTGAATTTTCGTTTTGTCGATGAGGGCGTTCCACTTGGCGATTTCTTCCACCATCAGTTTACGCATGCCTTCGGGCGTACTGAGATTCTGGCTGACCCCGAGCTCCTGAAAGCGCTGTGCGATCAGCGGTGAATTCACCGCGGCGTGGATTTCCTTGTTCAAGCGCGCGACGATAGCCTTGGGGGTTTTGGCCGCCACCGCGATGCCGTTCCACGAGTTGACTTCATAGTCGGCGAGGCCACTTTCGTGGAGCGTCGGCACATTCGGCAGCATCGGTGAGCGTGTCATCGAGGACACCGCCACGGCACGCAGAGTGTTGGCGCGTATCTGCCCCAGCACTGGCGGCAGGAATTCCATCGCCACCTGCACACTGCCGCCGCGCAGCGCGGTCAGCACGCCGGCGGTGTTGTTAAACGGCACGCTGGTGATGTCGAGCCCGCCGATTGATTTGAATAATTCCGCCGACAGATGCTGGGTGGTGCCGATGTTGATCGAGCCGATGTTGAACTTGCCGCTACTGGCCTTCGCCAGGCTGATCAGTTCCTTGATGGTTTTCGCCGGTGAATCGGGGCTCACCAGCACGACGATGCTGAAGCCGCCGATGGTCGACACGGTTTCGAAATCCTTCACCGTGTCGTAGGGCAGTTTCTTGAACATCGCCGCACTCACCGCGTTGGTGTTGTTCATCAGGTAGAGCGTGTAACCGTCGGGTTCCGACTTGGCGACCGTTTCGGTGGCGACGATACCGCCGGCACTCGGCCGGTTATCGATGATGATCTGCTGGCCGATCGATTCGCTCATTTTCTGCATGACGGCGCGCGAGGTGATGTCGCCGACGCCGCCGGGCCCGAAGGGCACCAGCAGGCGGACCGGTTTCGACGGGTAGGGCTGGGCAAGCAATGTCGTTGCGAACAGCGACGGTAAAAGTATCGATACCAAAAATTTGGCAACTCTCATTTTTCTTCTCCGCGTGTTTCCAGGGAACTGCTAATCAATTTATCCGATTGTCTGTAGGGTGCGCACCGCGCACCCTACAGACCTTGGACCATTAGTGTTTTTTCGCCGGGTCTTTGAGGGTGCGCACTTCGGTATTCATCTTCACGTCGCGGCGCCGCCGCTTGGCGATCAGTTCACCGGTCTTGAAGTATTCGCTCTTCACCGCAAGTTCCGCTGCGCGATCGAATTCCTCCGACCATTCACCCAGTGAATAGCCGAACCAGGGCGCCTGCGGTTTCAATGTCGGCAGACCGAGTTCTTCCCAGATCTTCTTAGCGTTTTCCATGAACTCGCGTTTGGGTAGAGAGATCGGCGGGAAGTCTTCTTTTAACGTCGCATCGATCAACACCGAGGCGTCCTGACCGCCGTTACGATTGCTGCGCGGGCCGTGGCCCTGATCGCGGTGATTGAGGATCTGCAGATCAAGCGCCGGATTGGCGCGATACGACATCGCCCACAGCAGCGCGTCGGCATTGTCGGGATCGATATCCTCGTTGACCGCAATCACATACTTGCCGCCGGCGCGCAGAAAGGCTGCCGCGCCATAGAGCGCACGCCACACCTCGGTGGGCGGCGTTTTGCGGTCCATGATCAGCACCAGCACCTTGCGCAGATTGGTCAGCGGTTCGTGCATCGAGACTTTCTTCACGCCCTGAATGCCGAGTTTGTTGCGCAGGTGGTCGTAGAACAGGGGTTCCATCGCCACGCGCTTGATCAGGCTCGATTCGCTGGGCGTGACCTGCGAGATGATGGAAGTCAGGATCGCATTCTTCCTGCGCGTAATGCAGGTCACTTCCATATAGGCGTTGTATTCCTGCAGATTGACGTGGCCGTGCGATTCGCCAAACGGCGCCTCGGGTTCGAGGAATTCGGTGTTGATGTAACCCTCGATGACGATCTCGGCTTCGGCCGGCACCATGAGGTCGACGGTCTTGGCTTTGACCACGTTGATCGGACAGCCGACCAGTCCGCCGGCGACGTGCAGTTCGTCCATCGTTTCTGGCAGCTTCTGCGCAGAGGTAAATGCCACGCACGGCGGGCAACCAAGAATGACAGCGGCGGGCAGCTTCTTGTTGCCGCGCGCCTTCATCTTTTCCCAGTGCACAAAAATGCCGGGCCGTAATTCGAGCGATGGATTCATGCCAAGGCGGCGCTGCGCCTTCACCTGGCCGCGGTAGATGCCCATATTCTGCACGCCGGTGTCCGGGTCCTTGGTGATGTATTGCGACAGCGTGGTGTAGGGTGCGTTGTCCCAGCCCGGCGTTGAGATCGGCACCGGAATGCCGTCGAGGCCCTTGCCCGGTTTATCGAGCTCCTTGCCCTGGATCACGATCTCCTGACAGGGCGCGTCGGTGACCACCCTCGGCGGAATCGGGTTGGCCATCGCCTTGATCCAGGTCTCGTTGATCTTGTCGAGATCGCAGTTCATGCCGAGTCGGTAGATCTCGCGGTTGGCGGCGAGCACGCCGACCACCACCGGAATATCGAACTTGCGCTTTTTGCTGTCGGTGACGTTGGTGAACAAAAAGGCTTTGCGATCCTTTTCTTCGATGCCGCCGCGGAACTGCCAGCGCACCAGCGGATGCATCTCGGTATCTTTATTGATCTTGCGCGTGACGGTGATCAGCAGCCCTTCTTTTTCCAGCGTCTTTAGATGGTCATGCAGATCGGGGTAACCGCGTTTGGGCGCCGCCTTGGCTTTGGTCGCTGACGCTGTCTTCGGCTTTTTCCTGGCGGGCGCTGCGGCGCGCGAAGTTTTTTTCGGCGGGGTTTTTTTCTGGAGGGCCACGTTGTTCACCTTTTGCGTTATGTCGGGGACGGCTGCGTGCTAGTACGTGTGCTGATACGTGTGCTGATACTGAGGCGGCGGGGCTATTCGCCCTTGATGCCGGCGGCTTTTACCACCTGCATCCAGCGCGCCACTTCGCGCTTCATGATGAGGTCGAACTCGTCGGGTGTGGTGCCGACGGCTTCCGAGGCTTCGATTGCCAGTATCGATTTGACCTCGGCGGTATGCACCGCTTTGTTGGCTTCGCTATTCAGGCGCGTGATGATGGCGGCCGGCGTTTTGGCTGGTGCCAGCAGGCCGATCCAAGATGAGTAGTCATAACCCGCCACACCCGCTTCGGCGATGGTCGGCACCTCGGGCG
>Ga0114974_10004565_pt1 | contig 10378 bp, 10 predicted proteins | sample S_130206_EF_Meta_FD_87318 | JGI IMG/M metagenome (GOLD analysis project Ga0114974, IMG submission 87318) | Freshwater microbial communities from Lake Simoncouche, Canada to study carbon cycling - S_130206_EF_MetaG | ecosystem: Environmental > Aquatic > Freshwater > Lake | place: Lake...
ATAACGGATGCCGAGGCACACGCATACACCTACAACGGAAAGAAGTATGTCAATGTGAGCATCAATATCTTTGATAAGCCGAATGACTTTGGGAAGGATGTTGCTATTAACCTAAACGATTACAAAAAGGAAGGGAATGATAACCTACAGGTTAACAAGATGCCGACAGCAACTTATCAGGCTGAAGATTATGATTTACCCTTTTAATGAAAAAGCACACCAAGATCTACATGGAATATTTCGGCTACACCATAGCTGATTTTATTCCTTGTGAATCGTGCGGATCTCAGGCGGTAGACATCCATCACATAAAAGCAAGGGGAATGGGAGGAAGTAAAACAGCGGATCGAATAGAAAACCTTATGGCCTTGTGCAGGGTATGTCACGATACTATGGGAGATATCAAAAGCTACCGTGAATATCTAGAGCAAAAGCACGAACAAAAAATGAATCAACCTAAATAAAAAACAATGTCAAATTTTCAATTAAATTTTAACAGCGAAAAAAAAGTGATCAGCATCACCCTTGACAATGAAGAAGGAATCTTTGATCTAGCCTACCTATTCAAGAAGCTTTTGGATGATGCAGGTATCCCTAACAAGCTAGAGGAAAAGGATATCACACCCGTGGAGGCTTTACAAGTAACAAACGAAAAGCTAGACTAATGGAGATCAGAAGCGTTAAACTTTCAGAGATCAAAAGCAATCCTAATAACCCCCGGATTATCAAGGATGACAAGTTTAAAAAGCTAGTCAAGTCTATTCAGGAGTTCCCAAAGATGCTTGAGATCAGGCCTATCGTGGTGAATGCCAACATGATAGTACTAGGTGGTAACATGAGGCTGAAGGCTTGTAAGGAAGCAGGTCTCAAGGAAGTGCCGGTGATCTTTGCGGATGATCTCACAGAAGATGAACAGAAGCAGTTTATAATCAAGGATAACGTAGGCTTCGGTGAATGGGACTGGGACATGATTGCAAATGAATGGGATACAGAACAGATAGAAGAATGGGGATTAGATTTGCCTTTTGATGCGAAGATAGATGATATGGAAGATGGGGAAACCTTAGATTTTGAACAGTCCGTTCAATTAATTCCGCCAAAGGAATATATACTAGTAATGGCAGATCCAAACTCTGAAGAATGGGAAGATTTAAAAAATGTTTTAAAGTTAAAAATGGTAAGAAGGGGAGGATATAAAGAAGGAAGTAGCTTTGATGCAATAAGTCTGGAAAGGGTTTTAAATTGGGTTGATTTTAAAAATAGATATGCTGATAGCAATACCAAGTAAAAACAGAGCAGGTCAAACTACCACAAATAAAATTCTGCCTAACATTGGTACCTTCTTTGTGCCTGAAAGCGAGGTACATCAATATCATTATATCAAAAATGTAATTGCAGTACCTAGTTCAGTTCAGGGAATTACTCAAACGAGAAATTGGATTCTTAAAAATACTAATGAAAAGTGGGTAGTATTTTTAGATGATGATGCAAAAAATGTAGGTTATACTGAATTAGGTAGAACACAAGCAAAAAAAATTGATATTAGGGATGAAGGATTCTGGGGTGAGGAATTTTTAAAAGCATTTGATTTATGTGAACAAATGAATTTTAAAATGTGGGGTTTAAAAACAGAGGCAGCACCCAGGTCGGTTTATCCGTATAAACCAATATTGACAAAAACCTATTTAACGGCAAGTTGTATGGGGATGGTTAATGATGGAGAATTTTTGTTCGACGAAAGTTTTAAAGTCAAAGAAGATTACGAGATCTGCTTAAGACATATTGTCAAGTACGGAGGGATTTTAGGAATCAGGTACTTACATTGGGAAAATGAACATTGGAAAACCGAAGGGGGATGCAAGGACTATCGGACAGTAGACATGGAAAGGGATGCGATAAAAAAGCTAAATAAACTTTATCCGGGCATGATAAGAAGCGCAAAAAGAAAAGCAAATACGTTTACAATTCAATTAAACCTTTGACCTATAATTATCAAAAGTCAACACTATGAAAAAGCCTGAGACATCTGTAATAGAGAAAGCCATTGTGAAGGCATTTGGCAACCTTTCTACGGCTGCAAGATCATTGCAGGTAGATAGAGTAACCTTGTACAAATGGATCGAGCAGGAGAGCTTAGAACAGGCTGTAATCGAAGGCAGGAATACTAGGCTAGATTTTGTTGAAAGTAAGCTAGACCAAAAGATAGATGGCGGTGATACTACTGCCATAATTTTCTTTCTTAAAACTCAGGGCAAATCCAGAGGCTATGTTGAAAGGCAGGAAGTAACCGGGGCAGATGGCAAGAAACTATTTGAGGTGACCATTATAGATGGCGCAGATTAAATTAAAAACCAACAAAGTATTTAGGCACCTAGAAGAAAGCACAGCTAAGATAGTAGTGCAGCAAGGTGGTACCCGATCTGGGAAAACCTATAATATCCTGCTTTGGATAATCTTTGCTTACTGCCAAAGAAATGAAGGGAAGATTATCACGATCTGTAGGAAGTCCTTCCCGGCTTTGAGGGGTACGGTGATGCGAGACTTTTTTCAGATCCTCAAGGATCATGACATCTACTCAGAAGATGATCACAGCAAAAGCAATAACGAATACACGCTTAACCAAAACACGATCGAATTTATTTCTTTGGATATGCCTCAGAAGATTAGGGGCAGAAAGAGGGATCTACTATTCTGTAATGAGGCAAACGAATTAACGCAAGAAGATTGGACACAGCTTCTATTCCGTACAAATGAGAAAGTGATTCTGGATTATAACCCATCTGAAGAATTCCATTGGATTTACGATCAGGTGCTACCTAGGGCAGATGTGGAGTTCTTCCAGACCACCTACAAAGATAACCCCTTCCTAGGGGACGTGATCAAGGAAGAAATCGAAAGGCTAAAAGGCATAGATGAAAACTACTGGAGGGTCTACGGCTTAGGGGAAAGGGGGCAGGCTAGATCCCTAGTATATACTTTCAGTACCATTAAAGAAATCCCAACGGAAGCAAAGCTAGTAAGCTACGGGCTTGACTTTGGATATAGTTCAGATCCTACTTCCCTAGTGCGCACGTATATTCTAGATGATAATATGTACGTGGATGAACTGCTATACAGAACCGGGATGACAAACCAAGACATCGCAAACGAAATGAAAGTTCTGGGGTTGGATCGCAGTAACGAAATCTACGCAGATTCAGCTGAGCCTAAAAGTATAGAGGAGATCTACAGGATGGGATGGAATGTAAAGCCTACCATCAAAGGATCTATCAACATAGGGATTGACATAATCCGTAGATACAAGCTGCACGCAACCGAAAGCAGTTTTAACCTGATCAAGGAACTCAGGAACTACAAGTATATCGAAGATAAAAACGGCTTGCTAACTAATCGGCCTGTAGATAATTTTAATCACGCTCTGGATGCCCTGCGCTATTCGGTGGTAAATAAGATTTCAAAGAGCCATCTAGGTAGGTACTCCTTCAGATAAAAACATCAAACCAAATAAATATATTTAAAGCCATGTGGGACAAACTTACAGTCGGACAATTTATTACACTTTACGATATCGAGGCAAGCCCGAATCTAAACATCATCGAGAAGCAGCAGAAAATGCTTGCTGTGATCGAGGGTAAAAATGAGCGGGATTACGATGAATACAAGTACCGGGATCTTATCCATGAGTACGGGGAGAAGCTATCTTTCTTTAACAACATTCCAGAATCAAAGCCTGTGGACTTTTTGCAGGTAGGGAATAACAGGTATAAATTCTGCTATGAATTGCAGGAGATAACAGCCGGGCAGTACATAGATATCCTTTCATTTAGCGGTGAGATCATGCAGCTAAACAAAATCGCTGCCTGTTTCTTTCTTCCTATGGAGGGTGACAAATATAAGGGCTACGGGGTAGTGCCTCATGAGGTTGTAGCAGATGATTTGCTAGATGCTAACTTCTTGCAGGTTTACGGATGCATGCTTTTTTTTTGTCAATTATTCAACGAGTTAATAAGCAGTACAATAACCTACTCAATTCAGAACAAGGAGATGGCGGAGAAAGCAGCCCGTTTATGGCACGCTGGGGGTGGGTATTTAGCACCAAACAGGTGGCAGACTTCAACAACATAACGGTTAATGAGGCTTATGATTTAAGGGTAGTGGAGTATCTAAACTGCCTAGCATATTTGAAGGATTACAATAAACACAAAGATCTCGAATACAAGAAATGGCAGTTGCAACAAAGAAACAGGTAGAAAAACTAGTCAACATCGGAGGCAGGAGGCTGAAGGGTAACGAATTTGTCGCTGCCGTAGAAGGGCAACTTGTTAAAAATATCACGGATGCCATGGAAAAGCTAGGTATATCTGTAGTGGATAACCTAGCAAAATATGCACCCGTAGATCAGGGAAAGCTAGCAGGATCTTTTAGGGTTTTAAAAGTAAGCGAAACCAAGACGGGCTACCGGTTAGAAATTAGCGTAGGTGCTGAGTATTCAGATTACCAAGATAAAGGTGTAAAGGGTATCCAGAACAGGCGCAAGACCTACAAGAATGCTGAAGGTAGATTCTATCAATTTAAAACCTACGGCATGCCTCCTGAAGTACTAGTAGAATTAGAAGGATGGATGAAGCGCAAGAACATGGAGATCGAAGCAACAAACCTAATCGAGGGAAGGCAGATGCTACCACAGATTTCAAGTAGCGCAAAGAGGCTAGCATACTATATTAAAAAGTACGGTATTGAGGGTAAGATGTTTGTAAAGAAATCAATTGACGAAGCAACACCAGAATTCAACATCGACATTCAAAACATTGGATTCAATTCCTTGACCTTAAAAATAAGCAAATGATAACCTTAGTTCAGCCTACCAATAGTATCCTGCCTGCATTCAATCGGATTAACTACACGATCAGCAGCGACAATGCAAACCTATCTGGGTTCAAATATGTGGTGAAAGTTTTTAATACTGCAAACGAATTGATTACTCAGGCATTCTACGATTCCCCGGCTAACCCTGCCGATTCTGTGGAATTTGATGTGAGCAAATTTGTATCTGTAAACTTTACCTACTCAAGTGGATTTTACCAAGTAGCAACTTCAGCTAGCAATACCAACGTAATCAAAGGCTACTATCTTAAGTGCTATGAGTACTACGAAGTTGCAGGGGTGTTTCAGATAGTCTCAGCTTCAGAAGTAGTAAGTGCTACCAAATATGCTTTGGCTGCTTCTTTGCCTTTGCTAGAAGAAAATAGTTTCGCTTCGGATCTAAGCAAATACAATGGGGTAAGCAATACAAGCTACCTACCACTAACCGAATGGACTACGATCAAGGCTAGGGAAACAGATGCAACCATCTTTGGCTTTATCAATACAGGGCTTTTGACTAACTGCGAACTGCTAGTCACCTATGCAAACGCGACTACTCAAACATATTTCATTACTCCTTCAGCGGTTGCTACTCCTAGCGTGACCTACATCCAGATCACACCCTTGACCTATGGGGGAAGCATCGACAATATTCAGGTCTTTGCGAATTGGAATAACGGATCAGCAAGAAGGGCAAAGTTCGCTACAATCTTTATTCAGTCCTGCGGTAAATTTGATCCGATGCGATTGGCCTACCTAAATAAATACGGGGTTTATGATTTCTTTAATTTTGATCTAGTTAGCAAGACTTCCTTCAGCGTAGAAAAGAAAGGATATGAGCGCAACTACTCAGGCAGCATCTATGAAGCAGATGGGATAAGGGTTAAAAATATAAACCCGATCTACTATACAAAAGAAACTCAAAGCTGGAAGATCATAAGTGACTATTTAACGGATTCGCAAGCCGAGATCCTAAGGGAGTTGTATTCTTCCCCTTTGGTCTATATGAATCTAGTAAACGATAATTACATTACCCCATCATGGATACCTGCGAAGCCTTCAGCGACCACCTACGAGGTTAAAAAGACTGCGGTGGACAAAGTATTCAATATTGAACTAGACCTTGAATTTCAGCTTATAAACAATCGACAGGTAATATGAGCGCACGGCTATTTGTAGAAGGATATGAGGCAGACACCCTTGGGGATATCGATGTAGAGTTCACCTTTTCGGTTGCAGATATCAGCGACATCGAAAGAAGGAACACTAGCTTTTCAAAGACTTTAACCCTACCAAGCACTTCAAGGAATCAGCAGCTATTTGGGAACATCTTTGACATCTCTGTAGCAAATGATATTATCGCAGGGGCTAACATTTTGTCGAACTTTAACCCGGCAAAGCAGGCGCAAAGCCAAATTTTTCTGGATAACGTGAAGATCTTTGACGGGGTTTTAAGGATGTCTAAGATCGTAAACCGGGAAGGTGATATAACCTATGAAGTTAACATGTTCGGCAGGCTCAGGGACATCCTAGATGCCTTGGGAGACAAGACCCTAGCGGATCTAAACTTTGATGCCTATGATCATACCTACAATCAAGCAAATATTGAAGCGAGTTGGTCACGTACTGAATGGGTATCTGGGGCGCAGAACTATGTCTACCCTTTGGTAGATTACGGATACAGTGCTAATGGAATAAACTACCCATTAAAGAACTTCAAACCTGCGGTATTTATTACCGAAATTCTGAAGCGGATATTTTCTGAGGCAGGGTTTACTATCACGGCACCTATCTTTGAATCCTTCTTTTTCAAGAAGTTGATTTTGTTGACTGCCGAAAAGAACATCACTAGGGAAGTTCTTAATTTGCTAGATCAGAGAACAAACCTACTTACTCAGAACGTAACCTCCACACCTAGCTTCTCACAACTCCTAGTTTTTAACAGCGTATCTGCTCCTAGCTTTACGATTAACGGAGCAGGTAATAGGTTCACCTACAATAAAACGCAGGGTTTAAATACAGGGCTAAACTTTACTGTAAGTCTAAGTTTTACTTCTTTGGCAACTTTTACAAAGAACCTTTGGACTGTTTCGATTTTAAAAAATGGGTCGCAAATTTTGTCGGAAAGTGAGACAGTAACCATAGTGCCACTAGGGGGAACTTACACCTACAACATAGCAATATCAGGAGGGGTCACCCTTGCATTAAATGACTATTTTGAAGTAAGATTAACCGGTGCTGCCGTAGGGGGTGCAGGTTATAATGCCAATATACAGAACACCTTGACAGTAGCACCGGGTGGAGTTCTAAAAATTGGTAGCACGATCCCTGTAGCGGTCGATGTGGTGGAAGGTGACACGATGAAGATTAACTACACGATGCCAAAATCTATGAAGCAGCGTGACTTCCTGAAGTCTATTATCTCGATGTATAATTTGTACATAACTCAGGACAAGCTGCAAACAAATATCTTAGAGATCATTCCCTATAATGAGTTCTTTAAAACCTTCAAGAATGAAGCCCTAGATTGGAGTGACAAACTAGATGTATCCCAAGAGGTAGTAATAACCCCTTTGAGTGAATTAAGTGCGAAGGAGTATAGGCTCATGTTTGACGATGATTCCGACTATTGGAGTCAAAGCTATAAGACCAAATTCAATGAAGGCTATGGCGAAAAACGGGAAGTAATTCCAAATGATTTCGTCACAGAAACCAAATCCGTGAAGGTAGTTTTTGCACCCCCTGTTTTGAGGGAAGAAGTAGCAGGTAGGGTGATGGTTCACCTATACAAAGTTGAGAATAACGTGAAGATCCCGGACAACTTCAAGCCTAGAATAGTATTCTTTGCGCCTCAAACCCCATGCCCTACAACTTGGCAAATTCAGTATTCATCCGGGGCTGTGACTTATAATGCTTATCCTTATGCCGGTCACGTTAATAACTTGACAGATCCTGCTTTTGATCAGCTATTCAGCTACCCTAACGAAGTCTATTTTTCGATAGGCGCATACCCTGAGAATTCAAACCTGTACACGGAGTACTACGATAACCTAATTAGTTCGATAGGTGACAGGAACAGCAGGCTTCTGGAGGGATATTTCTATTTGACTCCTACAGATATTTCGAACTTGGATTTTAGAAAAATCATAAAAGTAGGCAATCACTTCTTTCAGCTTCAGAAGGTTGATAAGTACAATCCAATCGCAAACGGCTTAAGCTATGTTTCACTATTTAAAATCCTTGGAGAACTTGAGCCTCAGGATTATGACTACATACTTTTGGAGAATGACTTCTACATGTTACAAGAAAACGGGGTAAACAAGTTTTATATTTAAGAATTATGGCAGATAAGCGAATAAGTCAATTAGTAGATCGGGGCACGGTAGCCAATAATGATGTGGTACCTATCGTGGTAAGCGGTGCGGTTACAACAAACAAGGCAACCATCTCAAGTATCCAAACCTATATGCAGGGTAACCTTGATCTAGGGGTGACTTCTGTAGGCATAACCCTAGGCAGCAGCGGAACGGATGTGAGCGTGAGCGGTTCGCCTGTAACTAGTTCAGGGAATATTACAATCAATTTACCTACTGCCTCTGCCACAAATCGTGGACTTTTGTCTTCTGCAAATTGGACAACTTTCAATAATAAAGTATCAAGTGTAGGACTATCTATGCCTTCTGCTTTCACTGTATCAAATAGCCCTATCACAAGCAGCGGAACTATAGCAGTCACAGGTGCAGGTACTGTCTCACAATACATCAGGGGTGATGGTAGCCTTGCTGACTTCCCTCAAGGTGGAGGCGGTGGCGGTGCTTCTGTATCCTACTACCTTAATCTATCAGTATCTCAGGGAAGTATAGGAGGAATTGCTTATAGCCAAATGTCAAGAGTTCCTGTATTCGGTGCAGGCACAGATACGGCTATAGCATCTAACGGATACATAGCTTCATTCATTACGGATGCAGGCAATCCTGCCTTACTAGAAATCCCTGCGGGCAATTGGAATTTTGAGACCTACTTTAGTGCAAATTCAGGGGGCGGTAGCCCTACCTTCTACATTGAATTATACAAGGTCAATTCAGGAGGCACAGCTACTTTGATAGCTTCTAATTCAGGCACTCCTGAATCGATTTCTTTAGGTACAAATATTAATCCTTATTTCTCAGCACTTGCAGTACCTACTACTAGCCTAACTTTAACGGACAGACTAGCTATTCGAATATTTGTATCAAACTCAGGAAGGACAATAACCCTACACACAGAAAATGGTCACCTTTGTCAAGTTATAACCACATTCACCACAGGCTTGACTGCCTTGAATGGATTGACTGCGCAGGTTCAAAACTTCGCAACGGGTACAAGTGGAACAGACTTCGGTATCTCAAGTGCAAGCACTACACATACCTTCAATCTACCTACTGCAAGTGCTACGAATAGAGGTGCTTTGAGTAGTGCTGATTGGTCTACATTTAACGGAAAGCAAGCAGCCTTGAATGGAACAGGATTTGTCAAGATAAGTGGTACTACTATAACCTATGACAATTCAACCTACCTAACTACAGGAACTGCTGCATCTACTTACCTTCCTTTGACAGGTGGAACTCTATCAAATAACCTATTCATAACAGGTGGAGGTTTGCAAGTTAGTGGTAGTACAAGTGCGAACAGACAAGTAGCAGAACTTTACACTTCAGGGTCGGTATCAAGACTAGCTGCTTCTTATGTCGGTGCTTCATCTTATGGTAGTTTAGAATTATTAACTTCAGGATTGGCAAGGCTTACAATAGCCGATACGGGAGGTGTAACTTTGACAGGTGCTTTGAGCGGGACAAGTGCTAGGTTTAATGGTAGTGCATCTGTTCCATTAGGTTTGGTTAGTAGTGCTTTTTCAGGTATTGAATATACAAGAGGTTCTACAATATTTGGATATATAGGAACTGAAAACAATGCATCGGGTGGTATGCGTTACAATTCAGTTTCAGGAAACTTTGAGCATAAATTTTATAACAATTCAAACCTATCTCTCACCCTAGAATCCACAGGCGCAGCCACGTTTTCGAGTAGTGTACAAACGACTAACATAGGAATTAATTTTGCGCCTCAAACCGATAGACTTTTTGTTTATAATGGCTCAGGTACAAATAGTTTAATTACTGCTCAACAAGATGGCACAGGCGATTTAATTCGCTTAAATGGGAATAGTGGGGCTAATAGATTTAATATAACACAAGCAGGCGCAGCTACCTTCTCAAGCAGCGTGGGAATAAACGGAGTAGCCCCATCCTATCCTTTGTATGTAAGAACAGGAACAAACCAAAGAGCAAGATTTGTAGACAATGGTGGCTTGTTTCAATTCGGTATTTTGAATGATGCTGAATCTGCTTATTCTGATTTATCCTTAGGGAATAGTGCAGTAGTAATCAAAGCAGCAGGCAACGTAGGCATCGGCACGGCTAGTCCTTCGGGTTCTTATTCTTTAACATTAGCAGGGAATGCTAGTTCAACTACAGGA
>Ga0114974_10004570_pt1 | contig 10375 bp, 10 predicted proteins | sample S_130206_EF_Meta_FD_87318 | JGI IMG/M metagenome (GOLD analysis project Ga0114974, IMG submission 87318) | Freshwater microbial communities from Lake Simoncouche, Canada to study carbon cycling - S_130206_EF_MetaG | ecosystem: Environmental > Aquatic > Freshwater > Lake | place: Lake...
GGAAGTGTCCAACCGCGGCGCCAAATGTTGGCGATAAAAAGTCCGAATGACAACAGCGCGATGAAAAGCAACAAATAAATAACTGGAAGTTGCGCCTTTACGTCGGTGTAGGTCGCACCATCGACCGCGCCCCGCGTCGAGTAGGTCAGCGCGTAGCGCTGCAACCAATAATCGGCCGCTTTCACCAGTGCGAGGAGACCAAGCACCACCGAAACATGCGCTTTCACCTGCGGCGTTACTCGCTGACCCTGAGTCTGAAAGCGAATGCCGCCATTCAGGTAGTGGGCCACCAAAGCGACGATGAGAATGATGATGCCGGAAGCGAATAGCCAGTTTGTGACCGATGTATAGAACGGAAGTTTGAAGACATAGAAACCGACATCGGTATTAAACGTTTGATCCTTGACCCCGAAGCTTCCGCCATTGCGGAAAAGGATCCATTGCTTCCATTCAGCAGACATTCCAAGTCCGGCGACCAAAGCGAGCACCAGCGAAACCACGACACGCACGGTCTTTGTGCGACGACCAATAGTTGCGTGATATCGATCAAGAAGATCGTCTTCTGGTCCGGTCTCGCGAACTTTTGGAGCAATGCGATCAGCAATCACCAGATTCACGATCACCATGACAAAGAACGCCACCGTAAAGATTGCGCCTAACGCGATCTTGGCCCCAAGAACTCCGGTGAACACCGAGCCAAGACCCAGTGAGTCGAACCACATCCAATCGGTCCAGAAACCAGCAAGGCCTCGGAGCGACATAAACAGGGCGAACATCACCGCCACGACGACGATGAGAGCAATACGGCCTCGCGAAAAGCGACGGCGCTGGGGCATGTCAGTGGGTAGACGCATGAGCCCCCAGCCTACGGGGGTTCTGGGATCAATCCAGCGTCGCCCTACTCAGACCTCAGAGTGCGGGCAGTACGATGCAGTGGCACCCAGGGTGCAATGGCGGGGCGTTATGGCCTGTTGGGAACGCCACACCCCGCTCGGTGGCGCCACCAAGCGCATTGTCTTCGCAATCAGGAGACGGAGCATCGCCAGAGGCAACCACCCAGCGCACCTGCGAAGCCTTAGGCAGAGAATCGAGTATTCCTCGATTGCACGCCGAGAGAACCCCGAACTCGACTGACTCGTCGACTCGTTGACTTTTCCACTCGCGGAAGGTCGACCGAATGCGCTGGGCCAGATCATCGCGATCTCCCGCCGATTCCGAGACCGCTCGTTCTAGGCGATCACGAAGCGGACCGACGATGGCTGATGCCAAATCGGCAGCCAGATCGCCCACCGATGCACGAGATTTTCCTCGTCCCTTCACTGGAGCAATCGACGCGCCCGCTTCAGCCGCATCGGCCAGAGCCGGAAGCGCAATATCTTCATAACGCTCAAGTTGTGATTCAGGAGTGGGAAGAAACGCGATTGCGGTCATGTTGCCTTTGACCGATCGAAGAGTTGAAAGCAACTCGTTCTGTTCGTCTGAAAGTTCTCGTTTGATCCGCCGCGCAAGTGAACTTTCGATCAATGCAACTGCTGCGTTACGCACAACGATGAAGGCTTGATCGGCATCGGAGTCGGCTTCAATCTCGTCGCCGGCTTCGTCAACAGCGTCGGTCTCACCGATCTTTGTCTCGGGGTTTGCCGCATCAACGATCGGTGCCGTGACTTCGGCGTCAGTGCTATCGCTCGTCTGAGCGACTTCGTCTTCGCCTTCTTGGCGGAGACGAGCAAAGACGTCGGCCGCTTTGCCACTTGATGTGCGGACGACTCGGACCGAGGACGAATGGCGACCTTCGCGCGGATCTTCAGCAAGTGGAGTCGCGTCGACGGGTTGCTCTGGCGCGGAATTCTCAGAGCCCGAATCGCTGGATTTCTCTGTTTTTGCTTCCTGAACAGGAGGAACGACCGTCAACTTGGGAGCAGAGGACTTTGGTTCGGCTGCGGTTTCGACATTGCGAGGTCGATCCGCAGGCGAAACGTCGATGACCGGAACGCCTAATTCCTCGGCGGTCACAATTGGGGTGACCGTGGCATCAGCTTCAGAATCGACAATCTGCAACGACGCGATCTCGGCAGTGAGTCGGGCCTCGGGTAACGCAACATCGAGTTCTTCGGTCGCGACCGCAAGCGTTTCTCGCACGATGTCGTAGGCGGCGGAAATGCGATCGCGCCCGGCTTGCAACTGCTCGATCTGCTCGCGAAGTGCTTGGCGACGACGAGCGAGATCGTCAAGCATCCGCTGGCGAACCTGCTGTGCTTCAAGGACCATCTCGCGGCCTTGCTGCTTACTCGCTTCAATAATTGCTGCGGCTTCAGATTCAGCATTTTCTCGCTGGGCTGCAGCGTTCTCGCGGATCTCTTCGGCAATTTGCTCGGCTTCTTCTCGACGCCGAGCAACTAAGGCATCGGTTTCTTCCCGAAGGCGAATGGTTTCTTCACGGGAGTCACGAAGCAGACGTGCGACATTCTCTTCGGCTTTGGCTCTGATCTCGGCTGCGGCGGACTGAGCTGCATCGAGAACTCGCGTGGTCTCTTCGCCCAGCAACTTGGTGAGATTCGATGGATCGATGGGATCGTGTTCAGCATTTTGACGGCGCGCTTGCTCGACCTGCCGCTCGAGATCTGCCACGCGCGTCTGCGAAGCCTTCAGTTGATTCGAGATTTTGAGGAGGTAACGCTGAACCTCAACAGGGTCAACGCCCTTCTTCACGGTCGCGAAGGTTTTATCGAGAATGCGGTCGGGATCGATCGGCCCGGACGAGTCGGCTGCCATCAACACCAAGGGTACCGACGAAACCCCACCGATCCGGTGATACCAGTGCCAATCAGTTGGGGTCGGCCGAGACGCCGACCTGCGGGAGAACCGAATTCCCGCCGCCTACCGACGTGAGAACCGCAAGTGCCTGATCAAGAGAATCAACCGGCTCAATCCGCAACGTGCCCGCGTACTTTCGCGCCTCGTCGATTTCACTCGAAGGAACCAGCATCAAATCGACGCCAGCGCGACGCGAAGCCATCACCTTCTGATGGATTTCCCCGATCGGCCCAACCGTTCCATCGAGTGCCATCGTCCCTGTGGCAGAAACCGAAAGACCGCCCGTAAGACTCCCCTCGGTCATGACATCCAGAATCCCCAACGTGAACGCCAAACCGGCCGAGGGTCCACCCACTCGACCTGAATCAATCGAGATCTGCACAGGGAACTTGAACGAAAGATCGCGGGTAAACGTTGAAACCCCGAGAAAGCCTTTTGAGGCATCGTTGTCACGCGCACCGAGAACCACTTGCACATCACGAACTGGGCGTGCATCAGCTAGAGAAGAATCGAATTGCTCGACATACATCGAGAGTGTCGAACCAGGAATGCTCGAACTCACGATGCTGATCAAGTCCTGGCTGAAAGAAATCGGCTGCCCATTCACCCGGGTAATGACATCGCCAGAAACGAGCACGCCTGACGATGGTCCTCCCTCGACAACTGATGCAACTACCGCCCCTGTTCCATTTGATTCGATCGTGTAACCAAGTCGTTTGAGCGCCTGATACTGAGCGGCATCTTTCGAGGCGGCCATCATCCGCAGGTTGAGATCACGATTCTGATCGGGTGACTGCTTTCCAAGAATGTCTTCCTCTGGAGTCAGCTCAAGATCAGGATTCACCCACGCTGCTAGTGCTTCGAATGGTGTTGCTTGTCGCAGTGAAACTGTGAGGAAATCCACATCGCCGTTTGTTTCATACGTCGACGCACCCTCCACCGAAATCAGTGATTCGGTCGGACGAGATGAACCCGGTGACAACACGTAATACGGGAGTCGAATCACCAACCCGAGCGCGATGACAGCTACGGCGAGGATGAAACCGATCGAGGTGGCCCAACGCCGACGGCGACTCCAATGAGGCGTCTCGGTCTCGACGACTGACTCGAGATCTCCTTCGTTGTGGTCGACCACGAGACTCCGTTGCCAGCCGCAGCGCGCGGCAGATAGGCCCAATTGACGGGCTCAGCCTGCCATGCCGAGCGCCATAACCCGGCGCGCCCTTCGATGGGGTGCGAGAATGCGACCAGTGACAACGACGAATCAGTGGCAGCCGATCTACGGCGATGACATCGGACCTACGACTTCCGACCGAATCCGGTCTGGGGTTGGTCTTGGCGTTGTCCTCGCCATTCTCGGCGCCGCCCTCGCCGCGGGTCTTGCGCTGTCCGTTGCAGTTCTCTTCGGGCTTTTCGGCGCCGTAGCCGGCTGAAATGACAGGCCGTCAACTCAACGAAGCCGTCGCACGTCAACGTCGCGCTGCACTCGCGGGTTACGGCGGCGACGTCGCGACCGCACGGGAATTGCTCAAAGACGTCGACGCGAACGTCCGAGCCACCGCACTCGGGGCGTTACGCCGCCTCGACGCACTATCAAAACAGGATCTCCTCGACGCCACATGTGACCACGATCCCATCATGCGACGTCGCGCCTGCACCGAATCAACATCATGGAATGGTCTGGTCGGAGACCCAATCGACGCCGAGGTCGCTTCCGCTATCGCTCTGCTGTTGGACGACGACGATATTTCCGTCGTGGAAGTTGCTGCATGGGCCTGCGGCGAACGTCCTCCTGCATCGCATACAACGATTGCGCGGCTAAGCGAAATCGCAACCACTCACGAAGACGCGTTATGTCGCGAATCAGCCGTTGCCGCACTCGGCGCCCTGGGAGATCTGTCGGGGCTTCCCGCCATCCTCTCGGCCACAACCGATAAGGCCACAGTGCGTCGACGTGCAGTGATTGCGCTTGCCCCATTCGAGGGGCCAGAAGTCGAAGCCGCTATCGAACTCGCAACGACGGACCGGGATTGGCAGGTCAGACAAGCAGCCGAGGACCTCAGTCCATAAACATGACCTTGAGTGCATCGAATGACTCGACGCAATGGCCTGCTCCGAGCACAACAGACTCGAGCGGTGCCTCTACAAGGTGCACGGGAACTTCAGTTTCGGATTCGATGCGCAGATCAAGTCCGCGCAGCATGCCGCCGCCACCAACCAAATAAATACCTTGTTCGATGAGATCTTGGGCCAGTTCGGGTGGGGCTTGGCCGAGACAGGCAATAACTGCGTCGACCATGGCAGACACTGGTTCGTCGATTGCTTCGCGAACTTCTTCGGCTGTCAGCACAACGGTCTTTGGAAGCCCGCTCATAAGTTCACGACCGCGGACTTCTGCGGCGTATTCATTCTCAGTCGGCCAAGCCGAACCGATCGTGACTTTGATTTCTTCAGCGGTTCGTTCGCCAACGGCGATTCCGTATTCACGACGGATGTAGGTCTGGATTGCTGCGTCGATATCGAAACTTCCGACACGAACAGCTTCGAGAGCAACAACTCCGCCAAGAGAAATCAGAGCGACTTCGGATGTGCCGCCACCGATATCAATGACCATGTTGCCAAGGGGCTCGTTGATAGGAAGCCCCGAACCGATTGCCGCAGCCATCGGTTGTTCGATCAGATGCGCTTCGGCGGCACCGGCACGACGAGCCGCTTCTGTTACTGCGCGCTGCTCAACAGCAGTAATGGCGGACGGTACGCAGATAACCACACGGGGTCGGTTGAAACGGTTGACCCCAACTCGCTGAAGCAGCAGTCGAATCATGCGCTGGGTGACTTCGAAATCAGTAATGGCACCCTTACGAAGTGGCCGAACTGCGACGATGTAGCTGGGAGTACGCCCAATCATCTGCCAGGCCTCGTGCCCCATCGCCAAGACGTCTTGGGTGCGGCTATTTAGGGCGATAACAGAAGGCTCATTGAGAACAATGCCTTCACCACGCACATAGACGAGTGTATTTGCCGTACCAAGATCGATTGCAATGTCGCGTGCCATCTCAACGACCTCCGAGTCGGCGCTTGTCGGCGTCTTGCACCGGACGAACTGGACGAGGTGGCGTCGACGGAACCGGAGGAGTGCTCAAGGCATCCATTTCGCGCTGAAAGTCATCGACACTCGACATGAAATGTGTGGGCTTGCGGTGACGAATCCAAACAATGATCGACCCGACAAGACTCACGATGACCGCGATGAGGAGGAACCCGACACCGCTCATGCAAGAACTCCGCGTTCATCCACATCGGTGATGTGCTGCGCCGCGCGCGCCCATTGCGAGCCACCGTCGAAGAATTCTTTTTTCCAAATCGGCACTGACTCTTTCAACGTGTCGATAGCAAACTCGCATGCATCGAACGCCGCTCCGCGATGAGGTGACGAGACTGCGACAACCACAGACGATTCGCTCAGCAGCACTCGGCCCTCGCGGTGCCACAGAGCGACACGACCAAGATCGGGCCAGCGCCGCCGGGCTTCCTCAGCCACAGCTGTGAGGCGAGGGATGACCTGCTCGGCCCACGCTTCGTAATCGATATGAGTCACTCCGCTTGAACCGTCGGCGTGGTCGCGGACTAAGCCGCTAAAAACCACAACAGCGCCACAGCCAGGAAGCGCCACCCAGTCGGTTGCAATACCGACATCGAGCGATTGGTCGGTGAGCGCGATCCAATCGTCGGAAATGGGCGGTTTAAGAGTCACGGTGGCCCATCGTAGTGGGGGCCGCGGCCAACTCTGTGGGGCCCACCACTACATTCGCCCCTATGCCGTTCCCCGATGACCCGGATGACGATGCCGGTTTCATCCCGCCTCTGCCCCAAGACGACAGATTATGGCGTCATCCTTCAGAGGTGGACGGGCCGCATTCGCTTGCCTCTACCCATAATCGTCGTTTCTCACGCTCAGGACTAACGGCGCTCATCCTCCTTCTGGTGATCGCAATCGGAACCGGAATCGCCGCGTTTGGAACATTCCATTCGGGAGGTGCGACTCGCGATGGAACCGCCGTTGCCAGCGGTCCCGCGTCCCAAGACCTTCCTGATGACGTACTCGCGTCACTTTCACCAGCAGTTGTGCAAATCACAATCGATGGTCCCACCGACGTGACGATGACCACCGGATTGATAATCCGAGCCGATGGCTATGTGATCACCGCCTCCGATCCCCTTAACGGTGCGCGTTCGATCACGGTCACCCTCATCGACGGACGTTCCTACAACGCCACCGTTGTCGGGACAGATCCTTCCGACGACATTGCGGTCATCGACATCGAAGCTTCCGGCCTGACAACTCCCGTCGTTGGTGATCTCAGTTCGATCGAACAGGGAGAAACTGTCTACGTCATCGGCCACACCGAAACCGACCGTCGTTCGTGGGTCGCGTCGGCAGTCTTTCAATCCCCAGGGATGCGCTTCGATGCATCTGATGGGACTTCGCTGCACGACATGATCGCATCGTCACTCGAGACAACACCTCCAACACCATCAGCCGTCCTTTGCACTCGCTCTGGTGCCGTTATTGGACTTCTCACATCACGCATAGCTACCTCATCGCAAACGAATGCAAATATCTCAGCTCCATCGACTCTCACCCTCCCGGCAGCGCATACTGAATTTGCAAACTCAATCGCCTGGGCCACTCACGTTGCCGATGACATCATCGCCACCGGGGTTGTGCGCCGCGCGTGGCTAGGAATCATCAGCACCGACGCCGCGGAGGGTGGCGCATTCATCCAATCAGTAAGCGCGAAAAGTCCGGCTGCAACCGCTGGACTTGCCTCTGGCGACCGCATCACTTCTCTTGAAAAACGACCAATACGAACCAGTTCTGACCTCGTCGTCGCTCTTCGCTATTTCGCAGCAAATGACTCGGTAACCATCGAATTCAACCGAGACGGATCAACAATCTCTACAACGGCAAAACTCACCGATCGGCAGTGAGATGTCGGCGAATAAGAACCGCCGCTCCACCCGCCACACTCAGGACTAATGCACCCAGAGTTCCAAGCGCCAGACGCTGACGATGGCGAGGGGTCAGTCGAGCCCACACACCGCCCCTGTCGGAGTCCACATAGGCCTCTTCATTACTGAAGGTCGGCATCCACCCCAGCGACCGAATTCGATCATTCGCCACAACCCATTGTCCAGAACTGGCGAGAAGGGCGTCGGGGTCGCCCGGCGCAACACCGAAATGCTCGCCAAGGCGAGCAAGGACATGCGCAAAGGGTTTCCGCATGCGCAGCCGAGCCGTCGGCCCCTTGAGAGCACGAACTTCATCGACGGCCAGCCAACCGTCGGGGGCAACATTGATTGGCCCATCGAAACGCGCTCGACAAACAGTGATGAGCGCGGTGGTGAGATCATCAAGATGCAGAAACTGCACGGGAGCCACAACTCCACTGAGTTGCAGGCCTGCAGTGGCCCACGAGGATCGCGCCAACCACTTCCCATTCTCTGGGCCGACCACGATGCTCGGACGAACAACTGCACAGGTCGATCCGCGAGAACGTGCCCATGTTCTGCAGAGTCGCTCAAGTTCTGCTCGTTCGTTCGACGCATTTATCGCGGAGTTCGGACGAACCGGTGCGTGTTCGGTAAGAGGAATCGGGTTATCAGTTCGCGCGCCGTAGACAAGCGCAGAGGACAAGACAACAACGGTGCTCACCGCACCAACTCGCGCGAGCGCCGCAAGGAATGCGCGAGCGGCGGTCACATCAATGTGAGATCCGCCGGTTCCATCGATATCAAGTCCCGATCGCGGCCCTGTGAGGAAAACACGGGTCGCTCCCATGACGAGCGGAACTAAACGCGAATCATCGAGAGCGAATGGAGCGAGAAGCAGCTCAGGGCCATCGCTGCTGGTTTCGAGTCTCCGAATCGAGGGTTGCGCGCCGACGGCGACCACACGGTCGACTCCAGGTTCGGCGAGCGCGGCAGCAATCACCCTTCGCCCGATCGGGAGATCGGCACCGGTCACCACCACAATTTCTCCCACACCGCCATCATGGCGCGTTCGGGCAATGCTCGGTCCCGCCAGCTGCCCGAGGCGTCTCGAGCCCTGTCTAGGCCTAGCCTGAGAGCGTGGACGATCTACCCCCCGACCCCTTCTCCGACAGCGAACCCGGCCGAGATCCCGGCGAGTCTCCCCTCTCTGGCATGCCTCTTTTTGGAGACCTCGCCAAGTTGTTTGCGCAGCAAGGGCCTGTTGGCTGGGACGCGGCTCGTCAACTCGCTCTTTCGATTGCGGCAGACGGTGGCGATGAAGGAAACGTCGATCCACTCGAGCGCATTCGCTTGGAACAACTCGTTCGAATCGCCGAACTTCATGTTGGCAACGCGACCGGACTTCCAACCAGTTTCGGTGGCACCGGCGTTTCGATCATGCCGGTAACACGCGGTCAATGGGCGGCGACAACGCTCGATGCATGGCGCCCCCTTTTCGAACGTCTCGCCAGTTCACTCACTCCGCCCGTTTCACCGACTGCCCCTGACGCGTCCGATCCACTCGGCTTCATGGCGCCGCTCATGGCGATGATGGGACCGATGATGCTCGGAATGACCGCCGGCTCGATGATCGGACACCTGTCCCAGCGTTCTTTCGGTCAATACGACTTGCCAGTCCCAAGAACACCGAGTGACGAACTCATGGTTATTCCCAAAAACCTTGAGACTTTTGCGACGGAATGGAGCATTCCAATCGACGACCTTCGTCTTTGGGTCTGTGCTCAGGAAATAGCGATGCACTCGGTCTTCCGCATCCCTCATGTTCGTGCAGCTGTCGAAAGTTTTCTTTCCGCATATGCAGCAGGATTCGAACCCGACTCAAACGCTTTAGAAGATCGGCTCAGTTCACTTGAGTTCGATATGTCTGATCCCTCCGCAATGGCAGGGATGCAATCAATGTTCGGTGATCCCGAACTTCTCCTGGGTGCGATCCAGTCACAAGCACAACGAGACATGCTTCCGAAATTCGAGGCGTTGATCGCGTCGATCGTTGGCTATGTCGACCACGTCGTCGACACTGTCGGCTCATCATTACTCTCGAACACCACGATGATTTCCGAAGCAGTTCGCCGTCGACGCGTCGAAGCCGACGATTCCGACCGTTTCGTCGAACGACTTTTCGGACTCGAACTCACCCAAGCCACCTTCGACCGAGGCGCCGCCTTCGTCTCCGGCATCGTTGAGCGCGAAGGCAACGACGGGCTGGTGCGCCTTTGGGAATCAGAACGGACACTGCCGACGCCAGCAGAAATCGAAGCGCCTGGCCTGTGGCTGGCCCGAATCGAATTACCCGAAGACGTCTGAAATCAAACGAGTTCAGGAAATCGGCGGTGGTTCGTCGGGAAACTCCGGCTCTTCCCATGCGTCGGGCCCAAACAGGTAACCCTCGTGCTGATGGGTGAGCGACTCCGCCGATTGGTCAGAGTCGCGGCGTGGTTCGACAGGCGATGGCGCGTCGGAGCCTGACGAAGGCGGGGAATAGTCGAACGTCGTGGGATCGCTCGGA
>Ga0114974_10004572_pt1 | contig 10374 bp, 10 predicted proteins | sample S_130206_EF_Meta_FD_87318 | JGI IMG/M metagenome (GOLD analysis project Ga0114974, IMG submission 87318) | Freshwater microbial communities from Lake Simoncouche, Canada to study carbon cycling - S_130206_EF_MetaG | ecosystem: Environmental > Aquatic > Freshwater > Lake | place: Lake...
AGCTTGAGTTGTGAAACCTGAGTAACCGTCCATTGAGTTTGAACCCACTGAACATGGAACTTGTGTATCAACCTCTAAGTAAATAACACCGTCAGCCGTACAAATGTCATCATATTGACCACCGTTACCATATGGAAAAGAAGCTGTTGCTTGTGAACCATACTGAACAATACCTTTTCCGTATTTTTGTGTTACAACTCTGAATAACAAAGCATCAGTTCCTAAAGAAGTTGTCTTTGAAGTACCAGAGAAACCGTTACCACTTGCGTTAGTAATAACTTTAACCTCTAAACCACTCAAGAAAGTTTCAGTATCTTGTTCGTTACCATCAGGACCAACCAATTTACCTTGACCTGCTGATTGGAAACCAGAAAGTGCGATAATAACTTTTCTGTATTCCTGACTTGCAGTGTATGCAGATTGTTGTAAATTAGAACCATTCCAAGCTTGTGTAGAAGCTGAGATAGTTACAGCACTAAACGTACCTTTAGAATAGTCAAATAACCCTGGTGGGTCTAAAGCCGCTTCATTACCTTCGTAGAATCTGTCATACAAATTCTTATCGTTTGCTCCATAACCAGTGTTTGGTGATGCTGGTCCGTCTGGTGCTCCATAAGGTGCGAAGTGTGTACCACCTGCAGTTGGGTCTTGACCCATGTCATAACCCTGAATTTTAGGTACGAAGTAGAACAATTTACCGATAGGTAAGTTCATAGCTTGTACAGATACGATGTCGTTAGCCAACAATTTAGAGAAAACTCTTCTTACGATTGGAAATACAACCGTTTCAAAAGAACCGTCTGATGCTGTGCTAGCAGCTTCGTTAATTAAGTGAGATGCTTGGTTTTCATAAAGTTGAGCGATGTTTTCTTTAACGTGTCCTCTCAAACCTTCCAAGAATCCTAATTTGTCCCATTTGTTAATAGTATCTTCTTTGATAACTTTAAGGTGCTTAAGACCGATGTTACCAACAAGACCTGATTCTAATAATGCTCCCATTTTTTAAAATATTTAGTTTGTTTTTAGTTTATTTTTATTTATTTATTCATTTTTGACATAAGGTCCTTCATTCTTAAGAATTGTGGATTTTCATATGTCTTACTTTCAACCAAATTAGTTGAACCTTTAGTCGGTGTTCTATCAATGTTTTCAACGATAGATTCTTTAACCATTGGTTTACCAACTGAACCTAATTCATCTTTAATAGTTTGATAAAGATTTTTAGACTCTTTGATTGTTTCGACGTTGTCAAAACGTCTCATGATATTTATTTTTTCTGATTTTGTTGTAGTATGTTCAGTAAACAATCTTGTAGCGTAAGCCAAGTTAGAATTGAAAACAGCAACTTCATTTAATTTTTCTCTGAAAATATTTAACGCTTTTCTGTACTCCTCATTCTTAGCTCTTAAGTTTTCAACTTCTTCTTGTAACGCAGAATTTGTAATAACTTTCATTTTTGGAAGACCTTTTCTTTTTGGAAAATTTCTACTTCCATTACCTAAAGTTCTTGCTGCTTCTTTTGTTTCAGTTTCTTTTGTTTCAACATCAGCATCTTCACCTTCCTTAAATTCAACTTTCTTAGGACCTTTAAAGCTTTCTTTATGTTGTGACATATCTTCTTTAAAACCTTTCATGTTGACTTTACCAGTAGGTAATCCTGATTTAGCTTTTCCCATACCCAAACCTTTTGGTTTAACCATCATACTAGATTCCGTTACTGAATAGTCATCTTCATTAACATTATCATCTTCACCTAATTCAATTTCGTAAACAATTTCTTCGTCAACTGATTCATTAGTATCACCATCGGCGTCATCATATGACTCTCCTAATGATTCATACATTTCATCGTCTTGAAAAGTAATTTTGTCTACATCTAAATCTTCACCAGTTTTCTTAATGATAACTCCGTCATTATCGCCCATACCGTTAAGTACTGCCATAATTTCTTCCATAGATGCTCCCGTCATATCTAACGGTTCTAGTTCATCCTCATCATCCTCATCATCTTCTAATCCCATGTCATCCATTTTCATAGAATCTGAATCATCAGGCATTTCATCACCCATCATAGGTCCTTCAATGCCCATAGTATCCAATGAATCTTCATCTTCATCTTCAACATACATTTCAGTCTCATCAAGAGACTCTTTTACCAACTCTTCGATTTCTTCCTTCATTGTAGAAGCAAGTATTCCTTTTGCGTTTTCAGTGACAACGTGTTCCAAATTTTTCATTTGTAACAACGCTTCCTCAACTAATGATTTTTTTTCGCTCATTTTTTGTATAATAAAATATTTTTTATTTACACTATAAATATGCCCTTAATCAAAAAAATCATAAATGGTGACATAATAAAATAAAAAAAACCCGATTTCTCGGGTTTTAACTTACTCAAAAACTTCGTCAATTTTACTTTCACTGACTGCCGTTATTCGCCAATCGTGTTGAAATGCTTTAAATTTCTCAGTTACTTTCGCTTCAACGTCTGTTACGCTGTAACCTTTAACTAATTTCTCTTCTCTAACTTTTTTGATTTTTCCTGAGTTTTCATCAATCAGGTCATACTGAATTTTTGCTACAAAATATTTTTCGTCCATAATAATAATTTTATCTATATCCCAAAAAATCGTTCAATTTTCCCATTAAGTCAAGCGATTTACTAATACCACCATCAATTCTTCCATTTTCTTTTGATTTTTTTTCTTCTTCAAGATTTTCATCGTATTTGTGACGGTCATCCTTATTAACAAATAGATATGCCCCTGGTGTCGACGGATTCATAACCAAGTCAAAACAAATCATTTCATAATCATTTTGAACTTCATTGTGTTCACCTTTTTTTGCTAAGGAACCAACACCACGTGAAGAAACCCCCATCGTAACACCTTGTCTCATTAAGTTTGCCGCTACATCACCCTTAGATGATACAATACCTCTTTCATGAAAACCTGGTGTTGTCAACAATCTTAGTTTACCTATAAGAACATTGTCCTCCCACCATATATCATCAATAATGTGTGATACTCTGTCCAAATCAATCAAAGATGATTCAGGGTGGTTAAGTTCAGATGTTGCCAAACCTTTAGATATTGTTTGTTTATATTTTTCAGCTTCTCTTTTTAATATATTTTCAGGGTATACACGACCATTTCTATTTGGTGTACCATACTTTTGTAATGTTGCGTAAAATACAAATGGTTTAGAGTGGTCTAATTGTGATTTTTGTTCATTAACAAAATCATTATCTACGGCATTTTTCATAGATATATGACCTGCATCATATTCTATCAATATTCCTTTACCTATTTCATTCGGTTTAAGTATCTTCATATTAAAATATTTATAGATAAATATTAGAATATCTCAAAGTTTTTACTTTTTAACTTACTTTTGGCATATTGGATGGTAAAATATTTTGATTTCTTTAATACATTGTCATGAACTTCTTTTAATATATGGTTAAGTTCATTTGATAATTCGTCTGATTTGAATTCAAGATTTTCTTTAGTGAAAAATGTTATTTCAAGATTTAAAAAACTTGCTTTATCAATTTTAATTCCACTTGTCCTTAAATCTAAATCAACAATGCAATGTTCTTTGAATATTGATTTATTATAAATTTCTAAAACTTTATGTTTTATGTTACGAGATATTGTTCCAACCACCCTATCCCAATTATCTTTTTCTTGTGTTGGTTTGACCCATGTTTGTAACACTAAATAAATTGATTTTAATTCTGTTGCATCCACACTACCGTAATAACACTTAGCATCTTGGAATAATTCCAATTTTGATGTTTTTCCTTTTTTCATTCTTTTTCATTTGTGAAATGTTTATTTGTTGTAGTGAAAATATAATAAAAAAATACTTATTAACAAATTTAAATTTATTTGTATATTTATATCAATAACACACATTTTTTATATGATAAAAATTATAATTGGAAAAGGTGAAAGTTTAGAAAAAGCTTTAAAACGTTACAAACACAAAGTTATCAAAACAAAACAAATTGAACATCTTCGTGCTAAACAAGAGTATTTGAAAAAATCAACTCTTAAAAGAGAACAAATAAAAAAGGCTAAGTACAAACAACAAATCGCCCAAAGTAACATTGACTAATATTTATTGGTAACAAAATACCAAGAATATGAAAAACTTTATTATGAATTTACTAGGAAACGGTTCTGACGTTTCATCAAAAAGATTCGCATCTTTATTTACATTATTAAACGTAATTATCTTAACTTACATTGCAACACTTACATCTAAAGAAGGTATAACACCTGAATATATGTTTGATGCACTTTGTTTAATTGCTGGTGGTGGATTAGGACTTACAGTTGTAGAAAAGATTTTCTCAAAAGGTTCAGACAAAAAAGCTGAATAACAAAAAACCCCTCTTTTGAGGGGTTTTTATTTTAAAGTCCTTCTGACAATTTTTTCAGTTTGTAGTATGATATGGAATCAATTGATGTTGATTCAATTCTTTGTTTTGTTTCACTAAGTTTCTTGTTTGTATCTTCATCACTTTCGTTAACTACTGAAAGTTTTCCAAGAACTTCTGTTTTCAATCTTTCAATTCCCTCATTTAATTCATCTTGGGACATTCTTAAAATTGATTTTAATTCAAATAATTCTGATTCACTTAATTGTGAATATTCTTTTGCGAATGTGTCAGCAGCAACCCCAAACATAGACTCCAATGGGATGTTAATTGATTCTGTTAATGTTGATTCTTCTTTTGCATCAGACATCAACTTCCACATTTGTTTTCTTGATTCAACCAATTTAGTAAAATCATCAGCCGTTTTGGCAAATACCATATTATCTAATAACTCATATTGGTTTTCAACATTTTCACCCAATGTTTCAACCCAAGCATCAAATTGTTCAAATTCACGTTTGTTATTGTTAATTGTTGATTTAATAAAATCAACAGAAAGTCCCAAAAATTCTTTTGCAACCTCTTCGTTTAATCCTTTGGTTTTCATTAAGGAACCATATTCAACATACAGTTCACCAACAAATTTGTTGTCCTTAATAAAATCTCTAAATTCTTTTATAATTTGTTTAAAATCTTCGGTTTTGTATGTTTTAACCAAAGCATTTTCAACAATACTTTTTAATAATCCAAAATTTCTCATATCAATAAATATCTTAACTATTTAATAATTCATTTAGTTTGGTTTCAATTTCATTAATTGATGTTCTACCTTTTGATAAATCAATTTCATCTCTACCACTAATTAAATCATCTTCCAAAATTAAATTCAAATCATTCATTCTACTTTCAGGTGTGATTTCACCTCCTGCAGGTGCCTCAGGTGCCTCGGGAGCTTCTGGTGGTGCTCCCATGTCTCCACCTCCTCCACCTAATCCACCTAAACTACCCATATCGCTTGGAGGTGCTCCCATGTCTCCACCTTCAGCAGGTGGTGTAGCAACCTCACCAGGCTTCTTACCATACAATCTATCAATGTTATCAAAGATACCTGTATGAATAATAACTTCAGGTGTTTTCTGTAATTCAGCACCAACCGCTTTTTCAATTCTTTGTTGTTGGATATCCAATTTGATTTCTTCATCAGAAAATCCAAGAATATGTTTTTTAGCCCACGTTGTTGATACCGCTTGAATACCGTTACCAGGGTCAGACACAGCATCTTTATAAAGAAGGATTTTTTCTTTCCAATTCTCAATCTTTAATAAATCAGCTTGAGTTGATGGGTTTGTTAATCCTAATGTAAAGTTTGTTAATTCATCTTCAAAACCTAAAATAAACAAATGAATAATTGCAATCTTGTTTAATTCTTGAATCATAGATTTTTGAATTCTATTGATGGTCCTTGCAAAACGAATATCTTGTAATGCCAAGTTTTTACCATCTCCAACAACTTCTTCAAAACCTAAGAAAGCCTTTGGTACACGAAGTGCTGTTAATAATTTCTTTTGAATGTATTCAATATCAGCAATTTCAGAAAGATTCTGTGCTCCCGCTAATGTCTCAATTGGACTTGTTTGTGCTGGGTCACGAACAGGAATGAAATAATCTTGGTCAACCGCCATTTGGTTCATTCTTAAGTCAACGTTTCCTGTTTTAGAATCAACAACTTGGTCTCTTTTGAATTTGTTTGCAATTCTTTGGATATATGGTTCAACATCCTTATCATCCATGTTACCAACATAAACTTTAAATACACGTCTTTCAGGGGCTCTTGATGTTCTATACACCAACATAGCATCTTCTGATAACAATAATTGTTTCCAAGTACGTCTTGCCTTTTCCAACATTGATGTACCATAAGGAAGTTTTCTATCATCACCCAACAAACGGAAGTGAGCTACTTCCCAAGTGTTCATTTCCATATCTTTTACTTTCCATACGAATTTCAAAGATTTTGCGTCCTCAGTTGTATTATGTGATGGTTTAATTTTCATACCACGTTCCAAACGTTCAATTTCAATGTTTGGAAGTTGTTGACAACCCATAATACCTTTTTCAGAATCTAATTTTAGGTAAACAAAGTTATCACCATACTTACATGTGTTTCTTGTCCACATTGGTAAGTTGGTGCTAATGTCTAATCTGTTATTAAATAAGTCTGTTAATACCCCCTTAATTCTATTTGATTCTGAATAAATTTGTAAAATATGTCCGTCTTCATTTGTTGTTGTAGATTCCTCAGCATAAATGTCAAGTGCCGCTGAAATCTCAGGTGTGTATTCCATACTCTCGTAATCGTAGTATGAACCCAATCTCGTTGGTTCGTAATAAATTGCTTGAGAATATAAATTATTTTCTACTTTACCCCACTGTTGACCAAGATACATTGTTTGTTGAGCTTGGAGTTTTTCCTTCTCAAATTCCGACTTATCTGTGGTTTTTAATAATTCCTTCTTATCAAATTTATAAACTGGAGGCTGTTGACCCAAAGTTGAGTCGGGACCAAAGACTTTGGTAAGTCGTTGCCATATGGTGAAATTGTCTGCCATCCTTCTAAATATAGTATCTTTTTTTTATGAATAAACTTTATCTTCTACCGAATAACCATAAATACTGTTCATAATCCTTTTTTGTTGGGTTTGATGAAAAAGCATCGTTATATCCTGTTGGTGATAATACCGGCATTCCAGGATTAAATTTTGTAATTTCTCTATTTGTGCTATCATCTGCAACGGTCCAAGAACTTAACATTGCTTTTGTTTGTTCATTAACCTTTTCAAGTTGGTTATATGCGTTTTGTCCTACATATAAAGCCATTGATACCGACATAATCAAATCATCATGGTGTCCTTTCATGTGGTCAGGTCGTCCGTTCATATAGACATACGTGTTCATCTCACCAAGTAATCTGGCGGAATACAATTTAAATCCATGCCTTAACGCTTCCTCAAACGCAGCAATAATTTGAACCCTTTTACCATTAAAGTTTATACCTGGTATTTTTTCATTTGACTTAACAGTTGACTCCCAAATATTACCATAATTGATTCCATCAACATATAAGTTTTTATAACCCATTTCTTGTAATTTTCTTGATGTTGAAACTCCCATACCACCTGTGATATCAATTACAATAAACGCATCGTAGTAATTTCCCCACTTATATGCGATTTCCGCAGCAACATCAGGAGGTAATTTTCCGACATATTCCGCAACCTGTTCCCTTTCATCAAAATCAATAACTTGGAATGATGTAAAATCTTCAGAATCACCTCTTGATACATCCATACCCATAATATATCTATGTCCAATAACAGGTTCTTTCCAAATCCATAACTGATTTTGAACCATCTTTGATTCTGGCTGACGAACCATTTGGGTTCTAATCTTATCGGTTAATTCGGCGTCAAATACGTTATCACCTGAACCCAAAAAGTTACATTCTAATTCTTGAGAAATTTTTCTCTTATCAAATTTTAACTTTTTGGCCATTGTTTCATACCAACTTGAACATACTTTGTAACCATCGTCCATTAACTTTTTAAATTTAACAAAATCTCTTTGACTTGTTGGTATTCCATCAAAACTTATAATTTCGGGATTCGGATATTCTTCACGATTCAAAAAATAATGTATTAAATCTTTTACTTTAATAAAATATAAATCTTTTGTGTATCTTGGGTCTCTCCACCAAAACATTTCCGTTACTTTAAAATTGTTCATTCCTTTAACCGCTTGTTCGTAGATACTGTAATAAATTGCATCATATCCGTTAGGGGTTGAAATAACAATAACTTTACCACCTGTAGATAACGACGCCATACAAGCCGCCCAAAAATCATCATTGGCCTCAATGTAAGCAGCCTCGTCAAATATTAATACGGTAGGGGTATAACCACGAAGTGCGTCAGGAGATGTTGCAACCGCCTTGACTTCACATCCATTTGATAATTTAAAGTGTCTTTGTGAATTTTTTTCAGATGAAAATGTTACTCCCATCCAATTAGGCCACTGTTCCGTGAACCCTCTAATTTTATTAGCAAATTCTACAGCGGTATCTAATTTGTTAGCAATTACAAGAATTTTTTCAGGTTTTTGTTTGTTAGCAAAAACAACTTTTTTAGATGCCCAAGCTGCAGTAACGGTAGATACACCAGCCTGACGATATTTTAAGGCGATGTTTTCCTCGTAGTTATCGTAATCTTCTACTAATGTTTCTTGGTCGGGAAATAAATCTAATGGAACAAATTTTGACTGCGTATTGTCATACGTTTGTAGATAGGTTCTTAAGGCGTAAGGGGTGTTTTTAACACACTTGGCGTATTCTATAAGGGCTTGTTCTTTTGTGATACTCATCCCTTATAAATACTCCGTTACTTATTTGGCGGAGTATCTATACCTAAATCACTTAAGAAACTCAAGTCAATATCATCATCGTCATCTGAAGATGGATAACCCATGTCATCGTCATCATCATCTTCATAATTTAAATTACCCAAAATTTCTTCTAAATCTTGTTTGTTCAGTTCATTAATAATTTGGTCAGCAATACGTTCCATTTCTGTATATGCAGTTGCGTCACCCTTATTAACTCTTTGTGCTAAAGATGTAAATTTGTTTTTTGGTAATTTAGAAAATTCTCTAAAGATTAAACTTTGAACAATCTTCATGTTATCTTCCAATACTTTTGCTGGATATGATTCTAACAATTTTTCCCACAAATATACACCTGAAATAATATCAAATATTTCATTAACCAATGTATCTGCAGTTTGTTTAACCATTTGAGCCTGAATTGGGTCGGTTGGTAAAGACGTTGCACCTAAAATATCATAATAACCTTTAATTAATTCATGGACCAAAATAGGGAACATAACAGCTTTTGCTCTAACAACAAAATTTCCAGTGTATTCACCTTCTTCATCTTGTTCCATTTCAACTTCTTCTGAGCCACCCATGTTTTGTCCTGCTGCTGCCATTTGTTCTACCATTTCAGGTGGTAATAACCAATATAAATAATCGTTTAATGCCATCATTGTACCATACTTGGTTGTAATACCAGGTTCCATTTCTTCCAATGTATCTCTGATTAATTCAAACATGAAGTGTCCTTTTTTAGCAGCTCCTTGAATAATTGCATTCATAAATCTACGTTTTGCCACCATGTAATCAAAGTTTTCAAACGCATCTACAAATTCTTCCAAATCTTCACCTGAATCTTCAAACGCTAATTCAATATCTTCAGATGAAAACTCTTCAGGTTCTGACTGAAAATTTTCATTTCCAGCTTCTCCCATTCCTACCAACTTGGCATCAAATTTAATAAATTCAGCATATTTTGGGTCAACTAATTCTTTAGAAACCAAATCTTTTGCCAATTGCTCAAGTTCTTGTCTTTTAGAATTTTCAAATCTACTAATATCACCCCACACTTTCATCATTGCCGTTTGGACTCCTCCCATATCCTTAGGAATTTCTATTTCCAAATATCTTTCAAGTTTTGTTACAACATCTCTGAATCTTTTAGATGCCGCAATTTCTTCAAACGATTGTCTATCATCTTCACCTTTTTTAGGGATAAATGGACTATTAGAAAGTGGTGTTTCACCCCTTTCAATTGCACCTTTTAAATCAGGGTTAATTCTAAAACCTGTTGGTTCATCAATTGGTGCTTCAAATATTTTTCTTTTGTTTTTCATTATTTTAAATTATAACCCATTGATGTGAATGTATTATAGCTCAACCATTTTGGTCCTTTAGCTTTTGGATTTGGTTTTTGTGACGGTTCAATCTTAAACGGGTTTTGCTTACCAGGTGTTTTACTTGGCGTCTTTGTTGGTGTTTTGACAGGCGCTTTTGTTGGTGCAGGTGCTCCAACTCCAGCTTCGGTCATTTCCGCTTTTGGATTTGGTTTTTGTGATGGCTCA
>Ga0114974_10004573_pt1 | contig 10374 bp, 11 predicted proteins | sample S_130206_EF_Meta_FD_87318 | JGI IMG/M metagenome (GOLD analysis project Ga0114974, IMG submission 87318) | Freshwater microbial communities from Lake Simoncouche, Canada to study carbon cycling - S_130206_EF_MetaG | ecosystem: Environmental > Aquatic > Freshwater > Lake | place: Lake...
CCGCGGAGGACCTCCGGCATGTCGATAAACTCGATCTGCGGAGCGCGATTAAGCGCAGTGAAAATCGCGCGCGTTAAGGTGAGCCAGGTGTTGGCGTCGCCGGAGCCGAGGTTGTAGAGCCCGCCGACCTTGGGAGCTTTTTCGGCAAAATGGAGCGTCATCTCGACCGCGTCTTTTACGTAGAGGAAGTCCCGCATCTGTTCGCCGTCCTTGTAGTCAGGGTGGTGGCTTTTAAACAGACTCACCATACCGCTTGTTTGGATCTGTTGGTAGGCCTTGTTAACCAAGGAGCGCATGTCGGCTTTGTGATCTTCATTGGGGCCGAAGACGTTGAAGTATTTCACGCCGACAATCTTCTCGAGCCAGCCGTGTTGTTGGGCATGTAGATCGAACAGGTGCTTCGAGTACCCGTACATGTTGAGTGGACGCAGGCGGTTAAGATCCGAGTTTTGGTCGTCCATACCCTGCGCACCGTCGCCGTAGGTTGCGGCCGAAGAGGCGTAGATGAACCGGGCATTTTGCGCCAAGGCCCAGGCGGCGAGCTCTTTAGTGACGTTTAAATTATTATCGATTAGGTAACTCGCATTTTTTTCGGTCGTAGCCGAGCACGCCCCGAGGTGAAACACCGCGGAGAAATGTCCGAAGGCGTCAGCGCTCTGTGCAATGCGGGCGCGGAAATCGCCGGCTTCGATGTAATCGGAAAATTTCAAGGGCACGAGGTTGCGCCATTTTTCGTCCGACCCGAGTACATCCGTGACGACGATGTCGCGGAAGCCGCGTTGGTTAAGAGCGGCGACGAGGGCGCTGCCAATAAAACCGGCGCCACCTGTGACAAGAATGCGTCCGTTTAACGTGCTCATGGGGAAATCATCGTGCAACGAGCCGCCGGCGGAAGCTTGAAATGTGCTGGGTAGCGGCTGACGGTGCTGAACTTAAAATAAATGAGGGGTAAGGCCATGGGCGGAGAAGGGGTGGGGGCCTTAGCTATCTTTGGCCATTTCTTCGGAGCGCGCTTTGGCGGTGAGGACGGTATCTTTGATGAGACCGCGGAAATCGCGCGCTTCCATCTTTTTTAGCCCAGCAAAGGTTACCCCGTTGGGTGAGGTGACTTGGTTGCGTAAGATTTCAGGCTCGATGTTGCGCTGCGCGAGCAGGCGTGCGGCGCCGAGTAGGGTTTCGACGCTTAGCTTTTGGGCGACTTCGGGTGCAAGCCCAGCGGCGACGCCAGCGTCGCGCAGAGCGGCGGCAAATTCAAAGAGATAGGCGGGGCCGCAGCCGCTGAGGGCGGTGAGTGCGTCCATTTGCGACTCGGGCACTTCGACGTGTTGACCGAGTGCTTGGAGCAGTTTTTCGACCGTCGCTCGATCTGCGGCGGTGAGGGGGTGTAGGGAGCACCAGCCGGTGATGCCGGCGCCGATCTGGCCTGGGGTGTTAGGCATGGCCCAGATGAGGTTACGCGCGCGCGGAAAAACCTGAGCGAGGCGAGTGAGGCGTTTGCCGGCCAAGACGGAGATCACCAGCTTACCATTGGTCAGCTCGGCGAGCTTGGGATCAGCGGAGGCGAGGTGCTGGGGTTTGAAAGCGACGACCAACGTGTCGGCTGCGGCGAGTAAGGAATCAAGCGTGGGTGCGAGGGTGATTCCGGTGCGTACGGCGAGGGTGGCGGCGCTGCGGCCGGCGCCTCCGAGGCAGGTGATCGAGGCGGGCGCGGTGCGGGCGGCAATGAGTCCGTCCACCATAGCGGCGGCCATGTTCCCGGCTCCGAGAAAAGCGAGATGCGACATGATAACCTCGTAAGAATAAACGTTTAGATCGCGGCGGCGTTTTGGCGCCGGGCCTTGATCGTGTTGTGCATGAGCATGGCGACCGTCATGGGGCCGACCCCACCGGGCACGGGGGTAATGCGCGAACACAGTGGGCTTACGCTTGGGAAATGCACGTCGCCGGTAAGGCGGTAACCGGTTTTTTTGGTGGGATCGGACACGCGGTTGATGCCGACGTCGATTACGACGGCGCCGGGTTTAACCATGTCAGCGGTGACGAACTCGGCGCGGCCGATGGCGGCGATCAAGACATCGGCTTGGCGCGTGATCGAAGGCAGGTCACGCGTGCCAGAATGACAAATCGTAACCGTCGCATTGGCGCCGGCTTTTTTCTGCAGTGCGAGCAAGGCGACAGGTTTGCCAACGATGAGTGAGCGGCCGAGGACGACGACGTGTTGGCCGGAGAGATCTACGCCGCTGCGGGCGAGTAGTTCCATGATGCCCGCGGGAGTGCAGGCGACGAAGCCCGTGGGATCCTCTTGGGCGACTTTACCCAGATTGAGCGTATGAAAACCGTCGACATCTTTATTCGGAGCAACGCGCCGGAAGATGGCGAGTTCGTCGAGGTGCTTTGGCAGCGGGGATTGGACAAGAATCCCGTCAACGCCCGAGTCGGCGTTGAGTTCATCGATCAGCGTTTCTAGCTCCACTTGCGTGATGGTGATCGGCGGTAAAATGATCCGGCTAGTGACGCCGATCTCGGCAGCTGTTTTTTCTTTTTTTCGGACGTAGGATACCGACGCGGGATCTTCGCCGACACGCACGAGGGCGAGGCACGGGGCGCGGCCCGGGCCGGGATGGGCGGCGACCGTGGCTTTTAATTCAGCGATGAGGGAGGCTGCGATCGCGTTACCGTCGATGAGTTCCATGGCGGGGCGGGTCGGGTCGGGAGCGGGCTAAAAAATGTTTAAAAAGCGACGGCGCGGGCGCGGGCGACGGCGACGGCGACGGATTATCGCAACTGCAGGGACTCGATCTCGATGACGATGTCTTTGCCCTCGTTGGTGTTTTTCGCAGAGCCATAAACCACGACGGCGTGGTCGATGTATTTGTCGATTTGTTCGGTCAGGAGCAATTTGCTGACGTCGAGATAGGCGTAGCGGCGGCCGGCGTCGTCGTTGAGCGCCCAATCATAGGGACGGCGTGGGGTGAAGGGGCGACGCGTGGAAACGAATTTACCCGAAAATTGGCGCGGGAGGGTGCTCGAGCCACCGTCGCCGAGATTCACCATGGGCGCGGCGCGACCGGCGCCGCCTGTACCGTAAGCTACGGGATTGGCAGGGGCAGGGGCGAAAGGGACGGGGGCCGAAGAAGTGGCTTGGGCAACGGGCGCGTGGGTGTTGCTGGAGGTGAAGCCCGATTTTTCTTTGGTGGGGATGTAGGCGATTAATTTTCGCTCCAACTTAATCTGGGTCCATTTGCCAAACAGGCCGGTGACGGTGGTCTTGTCTTCCGCGGTGGCCGTGGTGAGGACGGGGGCGCCGACCTTGGGTGCGAGGGTGAGCGGTGTGCCGGGCACGACATCGAGGCTCTTAGTGAGGTCTTTGTTGAGCACGTACGCTTCGAACGGACCGGGCAATTCGACCGCCATCCACCCGGCGGTCGCGTTGGCGGTGTCGACTGCGGGGGCGGGTTCGGTGCCAGCTTTGAAATAAGTGATCACGGTGGAACCGGCGTCGGGCTTAGCGTGGACGGCAGTGGTCTCCATGAGCGGAGCGGCGCAAAGGGCCGTCGTGGCGGCCAAGGCGAGGAGCAGGGAGGCGAGTTTAGTCTTCATCAGAAAAGGCAGCGGCGTTGCGGGCGGGTGATTTTTTGGCGGCAGCTTGGTGAGGCGCGTTGGGTGTGAGTGGGGTATGAAAGAGCATGCTGATTTCACGGCCGGACAATTTTTTTCCGGCGCCCATCGGGATGCCTTTCAACTGCAGCGCACCGATCTGGTAGCGTTTGAGGCGTTTCACGTCGTAGCCCAACGTCGTGAAAAGCTGGCGAATTTCACGTTTTTTGCCGTGGTGCATGTGCACATCTAGGCTACTGGCGTTGCCGGCGACGCCTGCATTCACGAGGGCGGCGCGCTCGACTTTGAGTCGCTCGCCTTCGATGACGATGCCTTTAATTAGTAGGGGTAAGCGGGCGGAAGGGAAGGGTTGCTTGAGTACGACGAGGTAGCGCTTCACGACCACGTTGGAGGGATGCATCAACTTGTGGGCGAGGTCGCCGTCGGTCGTGAGAATCACCAGGCCTTCGCTGTCTTTATCGAGGCGGCCGGCGCAGAAGAAACGCAGACGAGCGAGCTCGCGCGGCAACATCGAGAAGATGGTCTCGGGGTTGTGTGGATCTTCGTTGGAGCAGATCAGGCCGCGGGGTTTGTTGACGGCGAGCGTCATCAATTCTTGGGCGGCGGCTTTAATGGGTTTTCCGCTCACAGTAATCTTATCGACTCCAGCCGTGATTTTCTGGCCCAAGGTGGCTGCCTTGCCGTTCACCCAGACCTCTTTTTGAGCGATGAGCGCCTCGGCCGCGCGGCGCGAGCAGATGCCGGCCTCGGCGAGAAATTTTTGCAGACGGATGGGTTCGGCGCTCATGGAGAGGGTCAGTTGGCGCGAAATGTCCCGAGCCTGCAAGCCTACGCGCTGTCACATCCGGTAGTGGGCCATTGTGGATGTCTCTTGAGGTTCATCGGGCTTGGCTCAACTGGAGGTCATGAACAAGGCGCTGAGGAAGAATCTGAAACAGTGAGCGAGCACGGGCTACTAAGTTGCGTTTTTTTGTTCAGCCTGTGTATGGATTAGACAGGCTTTAACGGTTACGCATAAATATCTAAAAACGGTTGACAATATTCCAATTTAGAATATTAATCAGTCCTACCATGAATCCGTGGCAACTAGAACCAACCGATCAATTTACGATCGATAAGGCATGGTATTTAAAAAAACATCCTCGCGAACTTGAGGCCGTTTTAAACAATTTGATCCGTTATGTATCACAGTTAAAGCAATCAAAGAATGCATTTTGCGTTCAAGCAGGTTATTTGCACCCCGAGCCACGTGGTGTCGTTGCCCTTGACCAAAAAGGTGGCGGCCCCGCGTTACAAGAAACCCGACTCTACGTCTACCCTGATGAAGGGAAAAGAATCTTATATCTTATTACAATTGGGAATAAAAAGAGCCAATCGGACGATATCAAGCTTACGAGTCGATTTGTCGGTTCGCTGAAAATTTCCCACTAATTTTATGGAAGACACACCACTCAAGAAAATCGATGCAAAGCCATCGGGTCGGCGTTACGCCACCGTCGATGAGTTTCTAAAAGGCGAGATGCCTGTAGACATCGCAGACGGCGTTCGCAAGCTCGCTGATGAAACTCGCTTAACTCGAATATTGGCTGCATTGCGCGTTAAGGCCGGATTCACCCAGGAAACAATGGGCGAGAAAATGGTGCCGTCTCGCACGCAAGGGACGATATCAAAGCTCGAAAGCGGATTAGACGAAGACCTTACACTATCAGATATTCGCGAGTATTCTAGGATTCTTAACGAGCGAATCGGCTTCGCTTTTGGCCCATCCTTAAATCACGTTGAGGCAATTAAAGGACACGCGCTCAGTATGAAAAATCACATGATCGCACTCGCAAAGCTGGCGCATCTAGACGAGGAAATGGGAAAGGACATTCAGGCGTTTTTTGGTGAGGCTTTTTTCAATATCCTGACCATCCTTGGAACATGTCAGGGGCAGATGTCGGAGAAAAATCTTTCCGACTTCAAATTTGAAATTGTGGAGCCCGCTGCTTTATCGAAACCCACCGTAAAAAGAGAAACGCGAGAGACCTTTTTTGTATAATTCTTACCGTCCTATTTCTTGGCCGCTCAACGAAATGGGGCGGCCGATGTTTCGTGCATTATTGGTTTGATAGACAATGCCGACAATGCAGGAAAACTTTTTACATGCATTACACGCTAATCGTGTCATCTTTAGAAAAAAGAGAGTGGTTCTTCTAAACTAGTCTACGTTAGATGTACAAACATCACTACGATGATCGGTGTGACCGCATCTTGCATCGTAGATGCCGCAGGCTAAAAGCCTGCTGCTAATTTTTTGGCATAATCAGCCGTTTTTTCTACGGGACTCACTTTCATAGGATCGTTGCCTTCTTGGAAAATATTTAGTGGATCATTATTACGTACCCGGCATCGAAAACACATCAGCGTTGATCAGGCGGAGGTATTTGTAACTTTGTCCTCAGATGTATGACACCTCTTGTCCGATGGGAATTTGGTGAGTATTTAGAAAAGTCTTAACAAGCTCGCCTTCACCGCAGACAGTCATTTCGGGGAATCGAACATACCAACGTCCATCGGGAACGGTTGGCTCACTGCCTAACCAAGTTGCAAAAAGACCGAGTTGTTCCTCGCTGATGCTGCGCTCGTCAACACGGTCGATCAGATGTTGGAATAAGGCGTGTGGGAGGTCTCTGCGCCGAATCTTAGGCATTGTCTTGTGTGCCGTAAAATCCTTGGGTGATTTGTCTGCGGATTCTTGCCTTTTCAAGAGGGTTTGTCGTCGCGACCATTTTTTTGGCAAGAGCGGTTATTTCGTTTCCGGAGAGCTGTCGCTTGGCATCGAGTTTATATGCAAACTGGACGACTGTGGCTTGATCGTCGGGCTTGAGATTCTTGATCTCTTGCATGATTTGGGACGTGGTCATTTAAATAAGGTTTTTACAAGGAGGTATGTTTGTCAATTGGTGTGACTAAGGCAGTACATTGGTGATCATTTTTCAAACTGACCCACTGCCTTTGGCTCGTTGCGATCAAGGAAGGTAGTTAGCGTAATGAACGCGGTGACCTCTAAGTCGGTGTTGGTTTTTTGATTTCGTCATTTCCGCACGGTATCTTGGTTAAACGTATAAGTAGTTTTCCGAAAAAGACCACTCCCCACCCACCAAAAGCAGACCGTCTGTAAAGCGGCTTGCCAGCGCGCAGCGCAAATTGCTTCCTGTGTTTTTAGCTATGTCCACACCCGTCGACGCCTCGGCTTTTTCCAAAGACAATCCCTTTCCGGCGCTTTTGAGCGAGAATCGGATGCTCACCCAGCTTGGTTCGGCGAAAGAGACGCGCCACTTTATTGTGAGTCTTGCGGGCAGCGGATTACACTATAAAGCGGGTGATTCGTTGGGTGTGTTCCCGAGTAACCGCGCTGAAGAGGTCGCGGAAATCATTCAACGTCTGGGCGCGACGGGCGAGGAACTCGTGTCGCCGCAGGCCCTGAAATTACCCGCGCCGTTGCCTCTGCGCGAAGTACTCACGCACAAAGTCGCTTTGGCTGGGCCACCGCGCCGGATTATCGAGACGCTCGCCGCCAAGGCTACAGCGTCCGAGGAGAAAGAGAAACTCACGGCATTGCTCGCGCCTGAAGCAAAAGAAGCGCTCGTCGCCTTTTTGGATGATCGTGAGTTCGTTGACCTACTGGCAGAATTTCCCAGTGCGAAATTATCCCCGCAGGAATTCGTGGATCATCAGCGCCGCTTGATGCCGCGGCTTTATTCGATCGCCTCCTCATCGCGCGTGTATCCTCACGAGATTCACCTTACGGTCGCCGTCGTGCGCTACCAGACCAACGGCCGCGAGCGGGCTGGCGTGTGCTCGACCTTTTTGGCTGACCGCGCGCTCGTAGGCTCCACGCCCACGCCCGTCTTTGTCTCGAATTCGCATTTCGGCCCGCCGGAAGACGGCGCTAAAGATTGCATCATGATTGGACCGGGTACGGGCATCGCGCCGTTTCGGGCGTTCCTGCAGGACCGTGTCGCCACCGGCGCAACGGGCCGAAACTGGCTATTTTTCGGCGACCAAAAACGAGCCACCGATTTTCTCTACGAAGAGGAGTGGCAAAATTATTTAGCCAAGGGCCAGCTCGCCCGCTTGGACACGGCCTTCTCGCGCGATCAATCAGCCAAAATCTACGTGCAAGATCGCATGCGCGAAAACGCCGCTGAGCTCTGGCAATGGCTGCAGGGTGGGGCCTCGTTCTTTGTCTGTGGTGATGCCAAACGCATGGCCAAAGACGTTGACCTTGCCCTTCATGAAATCATCGCCGCGCAGGGTAATCTGACGCCTGTCGCTGCCGCCGATTACGTGAAACAGCTTAAAAAAGACAAACGCTACCAGCGTGACGTCTATTAACCGGCCGCGATAATTTGGGCTGTAAAACTTGCGCTGCGGCGCATTTGCCTTCGCACTCTTTAACCTCATGAGCCTGACGTTTACTAATCGCACAGCACTGGTCACCGGCGCGGGCCGCGGCATTGGCAAAGCCATCGCCGAAAGCCTCGCCCAGCACGGAGTCACCGTTATCTGCGTATCCAAATCTGCCGATTCCTGCGGCGCCACCGCTGCGGCGATCATCGCCGCCGGCGGCAAGGCCAAAGCCCTTGCGGTCGACGTCGCCGATGGCGCCGCCGTCGCCAAGGCAGCCGAGGAGTTGCTCAAGGAATTCCCGGTGATCGACATCCTTGTTAACAACGCTGGCATCACGCGTGACGGTCTGTTGTTTCGCATGAGCGAAGCGGATTGGAACGACGTCATTTCCACCAATCTATCGAGCTGCTTTCACTGGACCAAGCACCTTGCCCGTCCTATGACGCGCGCTCGTTGGGGCCGCATCGTTAACATTACTTCCGTGAGCGGCATAATGGGTAACGCTGGCCAGGCTAATTACTCGGCCGCGAAAGCCGGTATGATCGGTCTTACCAAGACCTTGGCCCGCGAATTCGCCGGCCGTAGCGTGACCGTGAACGCCGTTGCCCCCGGTTTTATTAAGACCGATATGACCACGGAGTTCGTCAATAACCCTGAGGTTTCTGCCAAAATTCTTGAAGCTGTGCCACTTAAACGCTTTGGAGAGGCGGCTGATATCGCTGCGGCCACGGTCTTTCTTTGCTCTGAACAAGCAAGTTACGTAACAGGCCAAGTTTTTGCCGTTGACGGCGGGATGGCGATGTGAACTCTCCCTGTAACCCAATTTCCGATCCCATGGCTGACCAAAAAACCATCGAACAACGCGTCAAAGAGATCATCGTGAACCAGCTCAACGTTAACGAAGAGCAAATCACGCCGACCGCTTCCTTTCTCGACGACCTAGGCGCCGATTCCCTCGACACCGTCGAGCTGATCATGGCCTTCGAAGAAGAATTCAAGGAAGAGATCAAAGGTGAGATCCCCGAGTCCGACGCTGAAAAGCTCCAGACCGTCGGTCAGGTCATCGATTACATTAAGGCCAAAGCCGGCGCTGCTTAATCAGCCAGGTTTTTTAATTTTTGGCGTTCCGCCCATTTCCGCTGAGGAAATATCTGGCGGGACGCCTTTTTGTTTTCTGAGACTGATCGATCTGTTTCTGAATTATGGCTCTTCCTCCCGCTTCTCCCTCGCGCCGTGTGGTCGTGACCGGTTTAGGTGCGATTACTTCGATCGGACATGATGTTGACGCTTTCTGGCGCAGTCTGGTCGCGGGGCGCTCGGGTATTGATCGGATTCGTTTGTTTGATCCCAAAGATTTCGCGTCGCAGATCGGGGCTGAGGTGCGCGACTGGGATGCGGCCTTGCACATGGATCCGAAGGAAGCGCGTCGCAACGATCGCTACACGCATTTTGGGTATGTCGCCGCGCGGCAAGCCGTGAAAGATGCCTCGCTGGATATGACGAAGGAAGATGGCGACCGCGTGGGCGTCATCATTGGCTCTGGCATCGGCGGCATGTTTACTTACGAATCGCAGTTGCGGGTCTTGGCCGAGCGCGGTCCGCGGAAAGTTTCGCCGTTCACGATTCCCTCGTTGATCGGCAATATGTGCGCGGGCTTGGTCGCGATCGACCTCGGAGCCCGCGGACCTAATTTCGGGATTGTTTCCGCCTGCGCCACGGGCACGCATGCAATCGGTGAAGCCGCGCATGCGATTCGCCGTGGTGACGTCGATGTGATGGTCACCGGTGGCAGTGAAGCGTCGATCACGCCGTTTTCCTACGCTAGTTTTTGCGCGATGAAGGCGATGAGTACGCGCAACGACGAGCCGGCGCGGGCCTGCCGTCCCTTTGATATAGGCCGCGATGGTTTTATCATGGGTGAAGGCTCAGGTATTCTGGTCCTGGAATCTCTGGAGCACGCGCAGGCGCGCGGTGCGCGGATTTATTGTGAGCTCGCCGGCTATGCTGCGACGAGTGACGCCTATCACATCACCTCCCCGGATCCAGAGGGAAAAGGTTTGTCGCTAGCGATGCGCCGCGCGCTGGCCAGTGGCGGTGTCACGCCCGAAGACGTGGATTACATTAACGCTCATGGCACTTCGACGCCGTACAACGACAAATTTGAGACGCTCGCCATCAAGAAGGTTTTCGGTGAACGAGCCCGCAAGGTTCCCATCAGTTCGACCAAATCGATGACGGGTCACTTGCTAGGCGCCGCTGGCGGCATCGAATCGGTGATCGCCGTGAAAACGATTCAGACCGGCATGATCGCTCCGACGATTAACTTGGAGGAGCCGGATCCGGACTGTGATCTCGATTACG
>Ga0114974_10004576_pt1 | contig 10369 bp, 7 predicted proteins | sample S_130206_EF_Meta_FD_87318 | JGI IMG/M metagenome (GOLD analysis project Ga0114974, IMG submission 87318) | Freshwater microbial communities from Lake Simoncouche, Canada to study carbon cycling - S_130206_EF_MetaG | ecosystem: Environmental > Aquatic > Freshwater > Lake | place: Lake...
CTGAAAGCCCTTGTTGGGCAACGGATGAAATGAATAAATACTGCGTTCCTGCGAAATCTTTGTCCAATTGTGTTTTCAATTCTGCTCTGAGTTCGTCGTCCAACATGTCGCATTTTGAAATCACCACAATGCGTTCTTTGTCCAACATTTCAGGATTATATTTTGTCAATTCATTGACCAAAATATCATATTCATCTTTGATATTTGGGGTGTCAACGGGTACTAAAAACAACAATGTCGAATTTCTTTCGATGTGTCGTAAAAAGTAATGACCAAGACCTTTTCCTTCAGCAGCACCTTCGATAATTCCTGGAATATCGGCAATTACAAACGATTGAAAATCACGGTACGCTACAATTCCAAGATTTGGTTTTAAGGTTGTAAACGGATAATCGGCAATTTTTGGTTTTGCGGATGTCAGCACCGAAAGCAATGTCGATTTACCAGCATTTGGAAAACCTACTAAACCTACATCGGCAAGCACTTTCAATTCCAAAATCATATCCACTTCTTGCGAAGGCAATCCTGGCTGTGAATATCTTGGCGTTTGATTGGTTGAACTTCTAAAGTGCCAGTTTCCTAAACCACCTTTTCCACCAAGCGCAATAATTTTGCGCTCTCCGTGCTCAGTGATTTCGAATAATATTTCGTTAGTTTCCTTATCGCGAACTACAGTTCCTAAAGGCACTTCAATGAATTTATCGTCACCATCGGCACCAGTACTTCTGTCGCCACCACCATCGCCACCGTGACCTGCTTTTACGTGTCTGGCAAATTTTAAATGAAATAGCGTCCATAAACTCTTGTTTCCAACAAGATATACATGTCCACCACGACCACCATCTCCACCATCTGGGCCACCTTTTTCAATAAATTTTTCTCTGTGTAAATGCGTTGAACCTTTTCCACCTTTCCCAGATGAAACATATATTTTTACGTAATCTACAAAATTTCCTTCAGTCATTATTTTTAGTATTCAGTGTTCAGTGTTCCGTTTTTTAGTCTTCAGTTATTTGCTGAACACTATTAACCGCAAACTGCGCACTATTATTTTAAGGCTTTCACCATTACTTTATCAATCTTCACGCCATCCATATCGATTACTTCTAGCTCATATTTTTGCCAAATTAATTTTTCTCCTTGTTTTGGTATTTTTGATAATTCGGTCATTATTAATCCGCTTACGGTTGTAACTTCATAATCATTAATCAATTCGTCTAATTCAAAATAAGTTAGAAAATCATGTAGTGAATAATGTCCGTCAACAAGCCAAGTTCCGTCTTCTCTTTCAACCAATTGAAAGTCATCTTTATTAAAATCGGATGCATCTCCTACGAGTGCTTCTAATATATCATTTAATGTTATAATTCCCTGAAAAATTCCGTACTCATCGGAAACAAAAGCATAATGAATTCCGCTATTTTTGAAATTTTCTAAAGCTTTGTATGCTGATGTTTGCTCCATTATGAAAGGCGCATCGGTTATTATTGTTTCTAAATTGAAATCGTCATTGTCAATATTCGAAAAGATGTTTTTCAGATTCGCAACACCTAAAATGTCATCATAATTTTCGCCATAAACAGGATATACCGAATGCAATTCCTTCAACATGAATTCCTTAACCTGACTTTTACTAGAATGTAAAGGCAAGAAAACTACTGATTGTCTGTGAGTCATTAGTGAGTTCACTTTTCGGTCGCCAATGTGAAAAACGCGTTCCACAATATCTTGCTCAATTTCCTGAACTTCGCCACCTTCAGTTCCTTCTTTTATGATTGCTTTAATTTCTTCTTCTGTAACTTTTCCGTCTGCAGAAGGCTTGATCATTAATATTTTCAATAAAAATTCTGTCGAGATGGTAAGCAACCAAATGAATGGAGCAGTGACAATCGATATTATTTTCATTGGAATGGCAACTGCTTTTGAAATGGCTTCTGGATGGTTCAATCCAATTCTTTTGGGTAATAATTCGCCTAAAACTAAGGAGAAAAAAGTCAATACAACAACAACAATACCAACAGCAATTGTGTTTGCATAAGGTTTTAAAATATCAAATCCAGTAATGAAAAGCTGAACATCATCTGTGATTTTTGCACCACTAAAAATACCCGTCAAAATTCCAATCAAAGTAATTCCAATTTGAACCGTTGAAAGAAATTTGTTTGGAGAATTGGCTAAATCAAGAGCCGCTTGTGCGCTTTGATTTCCTTTTTTTGCAGCACTTTCCAATCGATTTTTTCTGGCTGAAATCAATGCGATCTCAGACATTGAAAAAATGCCGTTCAGTAAAATTAAAAAAAGTATTATTAGTATTTCCAATTTGTATTTATTTGGTTTATAATTTGTAAAATAAATTTACAAACGCTCAATTACTGCGCTCAATCTTTCCGTAATTTCTTGAATAGAGCCGATTCCATTTACAGGATAAAACTTGTTTTGATTGCTGTAATATTCCATCAAAGGAGCTGTTTTTTCATTGTATTCTTGGTAGCGATTTCTGATTTTATCTTCGTCTTGATCGTCAACTCTTCCGCTAGTTTTCCCACGTTCTAATAACCTTTGAATTAGGATTTCATCGTCAGCTTCTAATGCAATTGTAGCAGTAACTTCCCAGCTTTTAGTTGCCAAAAAAGTATCCAACGCTTCGGCTTGAGCCAAAGTTCTTGGAAAACCATCAAATAAAAATCCTTTAGTATCCGGATTTTTTTCTACTGTATCTTGCAACATTTTTATAGTAACTTCATCAGGAACTAAATCACCATTGTCCATATAACTTTTGGCCAATTTTCCTAAATCTGTATTATTTTGAATATTGAATCTAAAAATATCTCCCGTCGAAAGATGTGTTAAACTGTATTTTTCTTTTAAAAATTCTGCTTGAGTTCCTTTTCCAGCACCTGGTTTCCCAAATAAAACAATGTTAATCATGATGTAAATGTGTTGCTTGTCCCGCCAAGGCGGATTGTAGTTAATTTATTTATTTTAATTGATATACTTCTGGTAAATTTCTTCCAAGCCCATCGTAGTCTAAACCAAATCCTACAATAAATTTATTTGGAATTCGTATACCAATATAATCTATTTTGATTTCTTTTTTGTAAGCTTCAGGTTTAAAAAACAGTGTTGCTATTTTGAAATGTTTTACGTTTTGTTTTTTGAATAATTCTTTTAATTCTAATACTGTATTTCCAGTATCAACAATATCTTCAATAACAATTACAGTTCTTCCAGACAAATCTTGGTTTAAGCCTATTAATTGTTTTACTTCATTTGTTGAAGCTGTTCCTTCATAGGACGCCAATTTAATAAAACTTACTTCACAAGGTGATTTGTAGTGTTTCATAAAATCAGACACAACCATAAACGCACCATTTAAAACACCTACAAAAACGGGAGTTTCATCAGCAAAATCTGCTTCTACCTGAGCCGCCATTGTTGCAATAGCAAAATCTATTTCTTCCGCAGAAATAAAAGGTACAAATTGTTTGTCGTGAAGTTGTATCATTTTTAAGGATTTAAAATAATCTGCAAATATACAGAATTCGAATTTGACATTTGATAAACATCATTGTTATTTTAAGGCTCTCATATGGATTAAATCTAAGTATATTGAAATACAATATCTTTTTTTTAAGAAATGTTAAAATAGTATTAAACTTTTTACTATTTTTATAATCTAATAGTTATAATTAAATTATTATGGCATCTTTAAATCAAAACATAAATATTTTAGGAGTTAAGAATGCAAAGCACTTATTGAGAAGAGCGAGTTTTGTTTATACAAAATCTCTAGTTGATCAATATTCAGTTTTGACACCCAATCAAGCTTTGAATTTGTTATTAACGACAAGTCCTTTATCCGTTCAATTCCCATATGACCCACTTCCAACAACTGCACCTGACGGATTTTGGACAGAATCTACCGCATTAGCCACTTCGTTTACAGGTCAAGCAAGAAAAGGCGCGATTGTATCAGGATGGTGGTGGTACAATGCCATAAACAGTCCGAATTTAAAATATAAAATGTCACATTTTTTATCTACTTGTTTTACCGTGGAAATGAGTGGTTCTGGAACACCTACTGAATTTTATGATTATATTCGATTGCTACTTTTTTATTCTTACGGCAATTATAAAACATTAGCAAAAAAAATGACGCTTAACAATTCCATGTTAACCTATTTGAATAACACCACTAATTCTAAAACAGCACCAAATGAAAATTATGCAAGAGAGTTTTTAGAACTATTTACCATTGGAAAAGGACCGCAAATTGGGACTGGAAATTACACCAATTATACCGAAGCGGACATTGTTCAAGCCGCTCGAGTTTTAACAGGATTTAGGCGTGTTGCCGCCCGAAATGTTATTGATTCTGATACATTACTTCCAAAAGGATACAATCTTTTTTCTCAGCATCACACAAGTCCAAAAACATTCAGTAGTGCCTTTAATAACACTGTTATTGCAGCAGCCACCACAGATGTGGGTATGGATACAGAATTAAATGATTTTGTAAACATGGTTTTTAACCAACAAGCTACTGCCAAAAATATTTGCAGAAAGCTCTATATTTATTTCGTAAAAGGTACTATTTCTACTGAAGTTGAAACAGATATTATTACGCCTTTAGCCCAAGATTTTTATAATAATGGTTATGAAATTGCACCAATAATCAGAAAATTGTTAGAAAGTCAGCACTTTTATGATTTAGACGACTCAGACGCGACAAATGAAACAATAGGAGGAATTATTAAGTCTCCATTGCAACAAATTTCTGAAGTTTGTACCTATTTACAAGCAACAATTTCGAATCCAAATACAAGTCCCTACGATTTTTATTATAAATTTTGGAGTCTTTTTGCCTACAATAGTTTTCTCACTGGAGCCAATATGATTTTGTTTGACCCAGAAAATGTTGCGGGTCATCCAGCCTATTATCAGGCGCCTGTATTTGATAAAAGTTGGATTTCTGCATCAACTTTAATTGCAAGATATAGACTCGGAGAGTCCTTATTAGATGGATATAATAGAATTAGTGGAAATGCTACGATAATTACTAAAATTAATATTTCGGACGTTATTAGAAATTCTAATATTATATCTGTTTCCAGTGATCCTTATATTTTAACATCGGAATTGTGCAATGCCTTATTTGCACAAAATCCAGATGCTGATCGAGTGAATTATTTTATGAATTCGTTTTTATTGCAAGGATTGGCAAATTTTTATTGGACAAACGCTTGGGATAGTTATATTGCTACAAATAATAACTCGGTAGTAGAATCAAGATTGAAACTATTGGTAACAAATATTTTGAGAGCTCCAGAATCTCAAATATTTTAATAATTGAAAGTATGAAAAGAAGAAATTTTATTCAATTAACCGCTACAGCTTCAGCATTGTCACTTTTGCCAACTGAGGTTTTTGCGCTTTTTAAATCGGCAGGAATGACAACTTGCCCAAATGTAAATGCCAAGAAAATTGTACTTATTCAATTGTCGGGTGCCAATGATGGTTTGAATACTGTTGTTCCAATAAACCAATATGATGCCTATGCTGCATTACGCCCCAATATAAAACTTAATAATATTGGAGCAGCCAACGGTATCATTAATTTAGATTCCACTTTGCCGTTAGCAAATCAAGTTGGGCTTCATCCATCTTTAACCGGTTTCAAAAGTTTATACGATAGTGGATTTATGAGGGTTGTTCAAGGTGTAGGCTATCCATCTCAAGATAAATCTCATTTTAAATCTACCGATTTGTGGTTGACGGGGGGTGACGGAACCCAAGCAAATAATGCACTTGACAGCGGATGGATTGGTCGATTTTTGGAAAGTTATTATAGTAATTTTCTTTCTGCCAATTTTCCTCTTGGAATTCAGTTAGGGAGCAGCGACAATTCTTTGGGATTTCACGGAGAAGTAGAACACGGATTATCTATAAATATAAATGGTCAAGATCCTTCGGGTTTTTATTCCATTGTAAATGGGTTAGGAGGAGCACCACCCACAAATATTCCAAACTCAGAATATGGTAATCTGGTGCAATTTATTTTGGATAACGATAGTGAAACCAATATTTATGCGCAATCTATCTCAACTGCATTTAATAGTGGTACAAATTCGGCATCAGTAACCTATCCAAATACAAGTCTGTCCAATCAATTAAAATCTGTAGCGCGATTTATTTCAGGTGGATTACAGACGAAAGTATATCTGGTAAAAATTGGTGGATTTGACACCCATGATATTCAAGTTGCATCAAATACAACAACACATTTAGGAGCCCATGCAAATTTACTAACTCAAGTATCTGAAGCAATAAATTGTTTTATTACCGACTTAAATAATCAAAATTTAGGGGATGATGTCATTGCAGTTCCATTTTCAGAATTTGGAAGAAAAGCAGGAGAAAACGGAAATTTAGGAACTGATCACGGAGAAATAGCACCAATGTTTGTTTTCGGGAAATCAATAAATCCAGGAGTTTCTGGAACAAACATCAATCTTTCCGAAGCCGTTTTAGCCAATAATTATCAAGTACAAACTGTTCAACACGATTATCGTCGCGTTTTCAGCACTATTCTTCAAGATTGGTTTGGCACAAGCAACCAAACGCTAGATTTAAGTTTTTATAATCATACTGCAAATACAGGTTTTTCAAATAATAAAGTGAGTAATCTTATAAAGCTAGAAAACACGGTCTCTCCAAGTTGTTATGCAAATACCATACTTTCAACAAATGATTTTAAAAGTAATGCCGATATTGTTGTTTTTCCAAATCCTACAATTGAAAGTGTCAGCATAAATTCTACTAATAATCCCATTTATGTTGTTTCTGTTTTCTCTATTGATGGAAAATTTATAACTTCTTATAAAAATCCAATAACATCAGATAATTTCACAATTAATGTTCAAAATTTAGCAGTTGGAATTTACACTTTAAAGGTAGATACTAATAATGGTAGTTTTACAAAAAAAATAATTGTTCGCCGATAAATAGAAAAGCCATATTTTCGGTCGCGTATCTTTTTATATTTACTCTTTTAAAAGTATCTTTGTGAAAAATTTATTTTAATGAATTATTTTTCTTCCGATTTTAAATTAGGAATCCTCGGTGGCGGACAACTCGGTAAAATGATGTTGTTTGACACACGGAAATTCGACATTCAAACCTATGTTCTCGACCCAAGCGATGAAGCGCCTTGCAAAATAGCCTGCAATAAATTTTTCCAAGGGAATTTGATGGATTATGAAACCGTTTATAATTTCGGAAAACAAGTTGATGTGTTAACTTTCGAAATCGAATTGGTAAATCTTGATGCTTTAGAAAAATTAGAAAGCGAAGGAATCAACGTTTTTCCATCTCCAAAAACCTTGCGATTAATTCAGAATAAAGGCATTCAGAAAGATTTTTATGCTCAAAATAATATTCCAACAGCAGCCTATCAAAGATTTGAAAATTTGGATTCTCTAAAATCGGAAATTCAAAATCTAAAATTACCTTTCGTATGGAAATGCACCGAATTTGGCTATGACGGAACAGGTGTAAAAATCATCCGAACACTTTCAGATTTAGACAATTTGCCTAATGAAGAATGTATTTCAGAAGAAATGATTCCGTTCAAAAATGAATTATCGGTAATTGTTTGCCGAAATACATCGGGCGAAATAAAAACCTATCCGGTTGTCGAAATGGAATTTCATCCAGAAGCAAACCAAGTGGAATATGTAATTTGCCCAGCGCGAATTGAGGATAAAGTGGCCGAAAAAGCAAGAGCAATCGCGTTAAATGTTTCTGAAAAATTCAATCATGTTGGACTTTTAGCTGTCGAAATGTTTCAAACTATAAATGACGAAATCATTGTAAACGAAGTGGCGCCGCGTCCGCACAATTCTGGACATCACACAATTGAAGCAAGTTATACATCCCAATTTGAAAACCATTTACGTGCCATTCTTAACTTACCTTTGGGAAATACCGATAGTAAAGTTGCCGGAATTATGGTAAATTTGGTTGGCGAAGAAGGTTTTTCCGGCGATGTAATTTATAAAAATATAGAAACTATTTTAGGTTGGAATGGCGTTACACCCCATATTTATGGTAAAAAACAAACGCGTCCGTTCCGAAAAATGGGACATGTAACCATAGTAAACCAAGACATCAAAGTAGCTAGAAAAATTGCCGAAGACGTAAAGAATACAATTAGAGTAATTTCATAAATTAAAAGATTGAAAAATTGGTTTCTAACAAAAATATAATTTCAAACTAAATCTTTGAATTCTTAAATCTTTAAATAAAAATATAATGAAAGTAGCCGTAATAATGGGAAGCATTTCCGATATGCCAATAATGCAGGAAGCAATTGACATTCTAAATGGTTTTGACATCGAAATCGAAGTTGATATTGTTTCGGCACATAGAACACCCGAAAAACTGTTCGATTTCAGTAAAAACGCTCATTTTCGAGGCATATCGGTAATCATCGCTGGAGCTGGTGGCGCCGCACATTTACCTGGAATGGTCGCGTCAATGTCGCCATTGCCCGTAATCGGAGTGCCAATAAAATCAAGTAATTCTATCGATGGTTGGGATTCCGTTTTGTCTATTTTGCAAATGCCAGGTGGCGTTCCAGTTGCAACTGTAGCTTTAAACGGAGCTAAAAACGCTGGAATTCTCGCCGCACAAATCATCGGAACGCAAGACAAATGTGTCTTAGATAAAATCGTTTTTTACAAAGAAGGTTTGAAGGAATCCGTAAATAAATCTTCCGAAAGTCTAAAGAAATAACAGCTTTTTTTTAGGAGCTATTTCCCGCTCTACATTGCAATCTTTTCTTTTTTAAAGAAAAAAGAAAAGGATTTCCATTGCTATCGGGGCTAAAAACGTTTCGAATTCAATTCTCAATTTCATTTTCAAATCGTGTTAGCCAATTAAAATCACAACAGAAACTATAAAATCCTTTCAGGAAAAAGAAACCTATTATGAGCATCTTAATTCAATATTTCAGCACTAAGTTCAACACCGCGCCCTTTTCTCAAATTAAAAATGAGGATTATCTTCCTGCATTTCAAGGAGGAATTGCATTGGCAAAAGCCGAAATCGACGCCATTGTAAACAATCCCGAAAAACCAACATTCGAAAATACAATCGAAACATTGGCATTTAGCGGGAACACTTTAGACCGAATTTCAAGTATCTTTTTCAATCTGAATTCTGCCGAAACCAGTGACGAAATGCAAAAAATTGCACAAGAAGTTTCGCCATTATTATCTGAATTTGGAAACGATATTCGCCTGAATGCGGCTTTATTTGCAAAAGTAAAAGTAGTTTACGAACAAAAAGAAACTTTAAATCTAAACCCAGAACAAACCACGCTTTTAGACAAAAAATACAAAAGTTTCTCTAGAAATGGCGCTAATTTATCCGATGATAAAAAAACTATTCTACGAGAAATCGATAAAGAATTATCGAAGTTGAGTTTGCAATTTGGCGAAAATGTTTTGGCGGAAACCCAAGCGTTTCAAATGCATCTTATCGATGAAAAAGATTTAGCAGGTTTACCAGAAGGAACAATCGAAGCCGCTCATTCTTTGGCGAAAAGTCTTGAAAAAGAAGGTTGGATTTTTACTTTGGATCATCCGAGTTATCTTCCGTTTGTGACGTATGCCGATAATCGAGAATTACGTAAAAAAATGGCAATTGCTTTCGGAGCGCGTGCTTTTCAAAATAATGAATTCGACAATCAAGAAATCGTTTTAAAAATTGCAAAATTACGTTTCGATAGAGCGCAACTTTTAGGTTATGCCACGCACGCCCATTTTGTTCTCGAAGAAAGAATGGCTGAAAATCCTGAAAAAGTAAAAACATTCTCTAATGATTTATTGGCAAAAGCCAAACCAGCCGCTCAAAAAGAATTTGCAGAATTGACCGCTTTCGCTAAAAAATTAGATGGAATTGAACAATTAGAAAAATGGGACGGCGCTTATTATTCGGAGAAATTGAAACAACAATTATTCAATTTAGACGATGAAACACTGAAGCCTTATTTCCAATTAGAAAAAGTTCTTGACGGTGCTTTTGCAGTAGCGCAAAAATTATTCGGCATCACATTTGAAGAAATTTTCGATATTGATAAATACCATGATGAGGTAAAAACGTATGAAGTAAAAGATGAAGAAAACCAGTTAGTAGCTGTTTTTTACGTTGATTTTTTCCCAAGAAAAGGAAAACGAAATGGCGCTTGGATGACATCCTATAAATCACAATCAGTAAAAAACGAAAACAACGAAAGACCACATGTTTCTATCGTTTGCAATTTCACTCCGCCTACCGAGACTAAACCTTCTTTGCTAACGTTTAA
>Ga0114974_10004579_pt1 | contig 10365 bp, 9 predicted proteins | sample S_130206_EF_Meta_FD_87318 | JGI IMG/M metagenome (GOLD analysis project Ga0114974, IMG submission 87318) | Freshwater microbial communities from Lake Simoncouche, Canada to study carbon cycling - S_130206_EF_MetaG | ecosystem: Environmental > Aquatic > Freshwater > Lake | place: Lake...
TCAATTAAAAATATTTCAATTTTTTTATACAAAAAAAATTGAAAGAAAATATCTATGTAAAATAAAAGGTATAATTGAAATGAGCAATACTCCCGTTACCAACGAAAATATGATTTCCCAAGACCCTCCTCTAGTAAATCCGCAAAATACCAGTGCGCAGGCAAACAATATTATTACACCTACACCACCTGCTTCCCCTGCACCAATTCATCCTCCAAGGCTAGAGCGTCGCAATAATAGTCGCGCTCCAGTATTGCTGCGCAGTGATTCAGTTCATCATGTTATGTTGGAGCGCAACGACATGGCTTGCCCCGATCTAATGCTGGATCCAAGCGATTTTGATTACGACTCAGTGTTGGAGCCAGATCCGAATTTTGAGTTGTTTGATCCAAACATTTATATGTATACAGGATACGGCCCAGTTCTGGAGCGTAGCGATTCCATTCGGCATACCGGGGCGGGGGATATCCACGATTTAATTCAGCCTTCTATCTTGACGCGTAGTGGTTTTATTCCACCTCCTACACTCGTTCGTAATGATTCAAGACCCGCGTTTCATAACGATAATGATGATGGACCGCCTCCGCTAATAAGACTTTGTCCAGATACATTCCCACACGTACATGATTTTCCAAGCGACGATGAGTACGATGTAGTACAACGAGACAATTTTGAATGGTTCCCCCCATCCTCATCGTCCCCTCCATAAAAATAAAAACAAACAAAAAATGCGCAAAACAAAAACATTAGCACCCTGTGCCGTTTGTTTTTTTACGCGATATAGTATTTAGATAACATATTTAAAGTTGTATTGCGTATGTATATTATATAGAATGACCTCATTTACAAACAACTTATTTAATCGTACCGATAAGTACATGCTTCTAAAGTTGTTTGTTGAAGATAATGACCTTAGACTATTATATAAAACGGATGCCATCGTACACAATAATAAGATGTTGAATAATCACTTTTACGACGCTGGGTTTGACATTTCTACACCTACGCCGTATTCTTGTGCGCAAGGTATTGTCACCAAGATCAATTTCCAAGTTAGATGCGCAGCGCAAATGGTTTGTGAGAGTGGAAAGCAGTATCCGATTGGATTCTACTTGTATCCGCGGTCTAGCTTGTCTAACACCCCCCTACGTCTTGCAAATAGTGTCGGCATTATTGACAGCGGATATCGCGGAGATTTGATTGGTGCGTTTGAGTGCAGGACACCTAGTTCCCAATATGTTGTTCTCAAACAAGACAAGTTGGTCCAAATTTGTGCGCCTGGGTTGGTGCCGATTATTGTTGAGTTGGTTGACTCGCTGGAAGAATTGGGCGAGACTGCGCGCGGCGAAGGCGGATTTGGTTCCACTGGCCGATAAAAAACACAAACACCGAACATAAAGACCTCTACATAAACAACCAAATAAATATTTATTCAAACTCATATTCAATAACATTTTTTATCTCGCACCTCAGATGATTGCACAAATGCGTTTTAATTTTATTCAAGTTAGAATCTTGATTAAAATCCACATCCATCAATCGAATCATGGCTTGATTATATGAAATACTTAGCTTGTCGTTGGAATTTAGCCGTTCCAAATTTTCTGTACGCCATTCACACAATCGGTTCAAGAACACGTGATACAATTTATTTAATAATTGAACCAATGCTTTTTTTTCAAGCTCAACCCATTTTGTCGTTTCAGTAGCAGCAGAATCTGCAACATAACAATAAAGCGTGTTTTTCACACAATATAATGGACATTCCGATTTTATTAGGTCGGTCTCCAATATATTACAAACAATAGGAATGAGTTTCGTTTCGAATAGCATCTTTATGTGGTCTGGTTTAATATTCAAATGGCCAGTTATTTCCGCGAATGCATAAGGCGCTTTCTTGTGTTTATTAAGCCATTCTTCCACATTAATCTTGCACTTTTTATATTGTGTTGTCTGATTCTCCAACTCGACCAACTTCTTTTCTATTTGACTATTTTTACGGGCGAGTTCCTGCACTATGTAAACTAATTCCGTATAAGAAGGCATACTGCTGGTCTCTTCAACTTCTACTTGTTTTTCTCTCGTTGACTTGTGTATGAACTCGCACATTAACTGATGTCTCTCTAGAGACGATTTTTTGGTGTACTCTTTCGTACAATGATTGCAACTCCATTTCATATGTTTTACGTATGTATGTAAGTTGTATCTTTTGTATTATATGATATTATTCACATGTATTGATTGTCAATTCAATTTTAATATTAATGTAATATAAATGGCTACTTGTACCAAACTATTTAATTGCAGGAGTGGGCGATGCGACCAAAATCTAACTGGGAACGCGCCGTTTACCCAATATCAGCGACAAAAAATTATCCAGAATACTGTGCGCGTGCCGTCTTCTATTTATACCATGAATATAGGCGCATTGTCTGTATATCAACGTCCTGACCCAAGGTATGGTGTTAACTGGAATCAAATGAGTGATCGTAGAGAACGACATATACAAAAGGCTAACGCGACCGGCACAAATCCTGGGGGCAATAGCACAAAACGGACCATTACACGATTGCGTCCAGGCGCATTATCTCCTGGTGGAGCAGGCGTAGATATTAAACACAACTCCTATGCGAGATATTTAGCCCGAATTAAAGGAAAGGCGCCACTTCGCCAACAAGCCGTACCACCCTATTTTGGAGTACCTATCCCCTTTGACCCAGCGTTCCCTGTATATGGAGGCAAAGTATTTAAGACTGGAATTGTTGCGGGTTGCAATTGTTCACCAGATAATGGAAATCTAGCGTCGGCTTTCGTGGATAACGTAGAAAAGAAAGTAAATGATGTCATGTTTGACCCAGATAGCTTTAATAGTCAAGCTCCCTGTTTGTGTCCAGTGGTCGAGTGTGCAGAACAAAATTCGTATTATGGATATAGCCGAAGCGATACCTTCCTTTTGCAATGCAAGTATAAGATTGCTTGTGGTGATGTTATACCCATATTGTAATGGATGGATTGATGTATTTGTCGTTTTGTAAAAATATATCCCACAGAAAAAATAATTTTAATTTAGCGTGTGCGCACAACTTAAAACTTTAATGGATTTTTATAATTTTAAAATATTTAGTAGTAATATACATGCCTGCAAAAATAACTATGCAAGTTTTAAGACACTCCTACCACCCCTCCATGCAATCACAATCATATAACCCGACTCTAAATGCACCGCGTGCTCCAATACCGCGTGCTACTAATGATTCTGGTGGGTTAAGTAATATGGGAATGATTAATCGCGTTCGGTATGCTAAGTCTGGTTGCAGTTCATGTGGAGGTTCCAAATAATAGAGGAGACGACTACGTCTATTATGAAATTTGAATTTGAGATTACATTTATTCAGTATATTGAATGTAATCCCACTACAAAAATAAAACTTTTATATATTGGTATAGTATATGACTATTGTTACGCAAACTGCATCTGCAAATCGTGTTCATAAAGCAAGTAATTATATCACCATGTTTGACACGGTGTTGCTCCCTTACAATAAAATATATAACAATTGTAGTAATACCTTGTGTTATACCTATAGTAAAAACTTTATTTACAAACCCCACTCGGCATACGGAATGGTGGGAACTCCCGCTGCATCTTATTTAGGACGCAGGAAGCGTCTATAATAATTATCATTTTATTTTTCTTTACGTAAAAAAAATTGAAATGAAAACTCGTGAACAAGTTATATGCATCAGTTTAACAACTACAACATTTAAAGTTTAATTATCAAGTATCCAGTATCAAGTATGCAAAGCGTTTACATTCCCCATATTCCCGTCGCCTACACCAGCGAAATGGTCGCGTTCATGTTCGACCAGCTTGCGATTGGCCAAGTTGCCCGCGTAGATTTCTTAGCCCCCCATGAAAACAATCCGCGTATCCGTCAAGCATTTGTTCATTTCAATGCTTACAGAAATGATATGACATCTACCATGCTCCTAAAGCATGCACTCAACCAATCCTATCGTCTTGTTGTGGACAGCGAAGGACATTATTGGGACTTGTGTGAAAACAAAAAGCCACTCCCAGAGACTCATCTCAACATCAATCAGCTCGCAGAAAACATGCGCATTTTGCAGGCGAGTTTCGAATCCAAGATTGCCGAATTAACCGAAAAGTTGGCAGTCATTCCTCAAATGCAAGAAGAAATTGCGACCCTTAAGTCTCACATCAGATATTTGGAGGATCCCGAATGGTTAACATCCACCGCAACTGGGTTTGACAATGGCCCGCTCACAACCTCCATGCTAAATGAGGATTATATTAGCGACGACGATGACGATGAAGAGTATGACGCATCTGCTGCTATTCACCCATGCAATGCATCTGAGTATGCTGCTGCTCTCAACCCATGCGATATTGGATTTTGCCAAGAGGATCACGATGACGACCACGACAATCATTCTCTATGCGACGATTCATTCTTCTCGGACGTCATTACCAGTTGCACCCCAACATACTCCATGGAAACAAGCACGGACAATGCTGCAAATTTCCGCGCTGAGATTGAAAACCATTTCGTGAATGAACGCGCCAAAGTTGCACCACCACCACTTGTGCGCACAAATTCAGTGCATTGTTATGATGAGGCAGTTGACGTTGACGTTGATGATAATGATGATGATGATGATGCCTTTCCTACCGCTAATGATGAATATCCATTTGTTAGCATTGCCTATGCGGATGACGGGCGTGTCTACGTAGAATATGAATAAAAACCCATAAAAACAATAAAAAACAATAAAAAACAATAAAAAGACAACGAGTAGAAGGAGCCAACGCCTTTTATAACTCATTGTTTTTTATTGTTTTTTCTTTATTCGCTAGCACCCGCCTTCTTTTCAAAATAAATGTTTTCCTTGTAATATTCCTTCACTTTTTTATTTGTGTATACTTTTTGATAATTAAACGCGGTTAAATACAACCCTTCCAGCGACTTTACACGCGACAAGGCTACATACGTTTGCCCGCATTCAAACACATTATTCCCGACGTCAATCTCCGCCAGATCCAATGTTGCCCCTTGCGCCTTGTGTATTGTTAAGGCCCATGCCAATATGAGTGGCACTTGAGCAATACCTATGCTTGGAATCGTCTCGCTTACCCAATTATGATATTCAACCAGTATTGGAATCGGAATTCCGCGAAACTTCACTACTGGGAGCCCTTGTTCATTGAAACGGACAACGATCCCCTGACTTCCATTGCACAATGCATATCCAGAGGAAGTCTCCATGTTAACTACACACATTACTTGCGCGCCAATCTTTAATTGAACATATTGCTCGCATTGTATACTCGACTCCAAATATTTATACTCATAATCAACCTCCTCTTTGCTGTAAGTCTTCCTGGTTGGAATCAAATCTACGAGTCGTTTCATCGGATATTTCTTCTCATCCGTCTCAATTTTGTTCATTTCATTATTATTAATGGATTCTACGCTGTGTCGTCGCGGATAAAGTTTAGTTGGTTGAATGTCGCTATCACCAGCAATCGGTTTGCCAATGTGGCTTTGCAATATATCATATGAGCTACGTTTCAACTTACCTTCGCGCAACTGATTCAGAATGTTTGCGTAAACTGGGTCGGCTTGGCGGAAAATTTTGACCAAAGGAATCTGATTTTCTCTTGAAAATACCGCGTTCCAGTCTTCGCTCTCAAAACAGAATTGACTGGATTCTGGCTCGTCTTTATCTCCCACTGGCGGGAGTTGATAAAAATCCCCCGAAAATATTACCTGAATGCCACCAAATGGTCTGTCCGAGTTCTTTCGCACACGCTTTCCAAGCTCATTCAAAAGGTCAAATAGTTTTTTAGACATCATACTTACCTCATCTACTATTAAAATATCCAGACCTGTCCAAATTTTTTGTTTATACTTGTTTTTTGCAACCTTCTCGATTATCATGTGGTTCGGACCTGTTCCTTGTCCAATTCCTGCCCATGAATGTATTGTTTTTGCCTTGCACTGAAGCAATAACGCAGCACATCCTGTTAGAGCGCATACTTGTATCTTCTTTCCGTAGCTATTTGCATGTTTATATATCTCACGAATCAGTGCAGATTTGCCTGTCCCACCTGGTCCAGTAATAAATATATTATCCCCACTAACATATTTATTGAAAATGATCTGCTGTTCTTCTGATAATTCCATATGGTTAATACTATCTAGTATCATAATATGCTTTTAATTCAATTTTTATAATATTAATTTTCATGGATGTCATTATAGGTTAGTTGGGCCAATTTTGTTTTATAAAATATATATATATCACCAATGAGTAAATTCGATTTAAACTTGAACAATTATACAAAAGTTGAGCTCGAGGAAATGTTTCAGCTAACACCAAACTATACAGATACAACATTGTTGCAAAAAGAACAAGTATTAAGAGAGAATATATTGTCTGATGGAGCCGTTGAACCAATGGTAAAAATACAAACATTGAAATTTATTGAAAGAGCCAAACAAATATTAATGGAAGGCAAAGCACCGACCCTTGCTGTAGCGACTATTAAGCCTGAGCCTGCCAAGGTACCTACTCAAATATACCTTCCAACTCATCCAAGCGAATACTTTCCAGGGTGGGTTAATCCAGTAAAAAAACGCAACAGAACTATTAATTTGAATATTGATACAAAGTTTAGAGAAAGTTATTATGTCACACAATCAAGCAATTTTCACATCAACTTGCCGTTGAAGATTAATTCAGTGGTTAACATGCAATTGTCGGCCATTGAGTTTCCGCCAACGGCATTTTATTCCGTTAGCAAAATGCTCGGGAATAACTTTTTCTGGTTGCGTGCAGGGTCCACCGCCGCCAGCGACCTAGAAGAAAGAGCCATTATTATTCCAGATGGCAATTTTACCGCAAATGATACTGTTGAATTGGTAAACAAATTCTTGCAATCATTAACCACCACTACTTACTTACAATACATCTATTTTTCTGTTAATGAAAACGCAAGTGGCACCAGTGGTTCGACTCAGCTTCTTGTCGCAGTAAATCAGAGTTATCCATTCCCAACTCCTTTTAATTTTATCATTGATTTACAAGCAAACCTAGCTGGCAATCCAGACTATTCTACACCCCTTCCTTTGAAGCTCGGATGGAAACTTGGATTTCGCAACGGAATTTATATAAACAACTCTGCATACCTTGGCGAAGGTGTATTGAACTTAGCAGGTGCGACCTATCTCTATTTATGCATTGATGATTATAACAATGCAGCGAATAATTTTTTTTGTGCATTTAATGAGTCTCTCTTGAATAAAAATATTCTTGCCAGAATAGCGGTTCAGTCTAGTGTATCTTCCGCGGTGACATTTAGCAATATTGGTCTTATTACCACGCCACGTGAATACTACGGACCAGTAAACATTGAAAAAATGCAAATACAAATGTTGGACGAATATGGGCGCATAGTTAATTTAAACAATATGGACTATAGTTTTTGTCTAACTTTTACTACTGGTGAAGAAGTTCCTACTATGTATGGTGCAGCCGCCGCACCATAAATTTAGAATTATAACAACGTTAACTCCAATCAGTCTTTTTTCCACCAGAATATTGCACAGCATACTTATTGTCTAACAACCATTGATTTACATGTAAATCCCCTAGATATACGTCTGCCAATACACGACCATATTTTTCGGTTTTCAAATTTTTCAATACAACTACCTTATTCAAAATCAATTTTTGTAGTGCATTCTTGGCTTCTTGCGCCAATTCTCGTTCTCTTTCTGTTTTGCCTTTTATTTCAGCGCAGTCAATTCCTGCCAATCTAACCGAAAACCGATATAATGGCGACGCATCATACGGCAACTTGGATACTATCGTAATCGTATCGCCATCATACGCATGTATGACCTCGCCTTCTGTAATTGGCGGAACAAATGGTATTGATTTAGTCAGCGATTTAGTCGGCGATTTTAGAGGATTTAATGCGGGATTATTAGAGGGGACGGGCGAGCCAAATGAACATCCACAAAATATACGCTTCAACATGACAACCTTTTATTTATACTTGATTGTCATATTGACATATTGATTCATTTTTATTTTTTATCTTGGTTATTGAAGAAGCATTTCGCTTTTGGTTATAGTAGAGGAATATTTTTGGTAAGCTGGCTGTGTTCCGGTTCCATCGCAATCTTCGCACGGCTCATATGGTTGTGGGCACGGCGGAGGTAAAGGCACACACGCCCCACAATTTTCACATTTTAATTGGACACGTTTTATTAGACCCACACCTAAACACGTCTTACAACGATGCTCCGATTCAATCTTATTGTCATCTGATTTTGTATTGTCCGCCGTTTTGTCCAGCGCTATTGACATTATTTATATCATGAATTATATTATCTTTAATATAAAAAATAATTCAAATAAAACATCTTAAATACGAATTTATAATACAACATATAAACATGATTTCTGTCGGCATCAATGGATTTGGTCGAATTGGCAAGGCTGTTTTCATTCAATTGCTTGATAGACCAGAGATTCAAGTTACTGCAATTAATGCGCTCGACTTTGATGTAAAGCACATGGAGAGTTATTTGAAACACGATAGCGTTCATAAATACACTATTCAACTATCCATTAAGATTATTGACGCGGACAACTTTCAGATTGGAGACAAGATAGTCCACATTTTCAGAAACAAGAATGCAGCCGAGTTGGATTGGAAAAAGTATGGGATCAATCATGTTATCGAGGCGACTGGCGCCTATTTAACTACGCCAAAATGTCAGCAACATCAAGTGGATTATGTAGTCATGTCTGCGCCACCCAAGGATAGAACACCCATGTTCGTGTATAATGTTAACGATGACAAGTACAATGGCGAAAAGGTTATATCAAACGCATCATGTACTACGAATTGCATTACACCAGTTTTAAAGTTTTTGAACGATACATACCAAATTGCCAACGCCAACTTCACAACCATTCACGCGACCACCGCAACACAGACTACCGTAGATACTATCAATTCAACCAATCGAACCCATCGTGGCATTTTGAACAATATTATTCCGCATTCTACTGGCGCATCTCAGGCCATTTATGATGTCATTCCGAGTCTAGACGGAAAAGTATACGGGACGTCGTTGAGAGTTCCTGTTAGCAACGTCTCCATAGTTGACTTGAACGTGGAATTGGAGAGAAAAACAACACTCGATGAAATTATGACCGAACTTGAAAAGCATCCATTTATTAAGGTTAATGCACTTAACTTGGTAAGCTGCGATTTTTTAACCACCACATATCCGTCAATAGTGGATAGACCTGCATCCATGCATTTGGGCGGAAACCGCTTTAAATTGATGATTTGGTATGATAATGAGTGGTCTTATTCTGCCCAAGTTGTGCGCATGTTGGAAAAGGTCATCGATTTTGAGAGACAAAAGGTCGCCTCGACTCATAAATGCTTTATTGATAATTTTCAATTCAACGATAAGAAGGTCATGCTTCGCGTGGATTGGAATGTTCCGACAACCTCCGATTTCAAGATTACCGACGATTATCGCATTGCTTCTTCCATGCCAACCATTCATAAAATCTTGGGAGACGGAGCAAGCCGTCTTGTAATCATGTCGCATTTTGGAAGACCCACAGGGCATACGGACAAGTATAGTTGGAGACATTATCTAGATAAAATTCAAACTTACTTTAGTGAACCTGTCTGCTTCTTGGAACATGGTTTAACACAAGCTACGTTGGAGACTTTGGAGCAGGGCACATACAGAATCTATTTGTTGGAGAACCTTCGGTTTCACGACGAAGAAACCAATTATACGGCACATCCAGAGGACAATGAGGCTAGACGTGTAATCCAGCAACTCGGCGACTTTTATGTGAATGACGCATTTGGGTGTATGCACCGCGACCATTTAAGTATCTGTGGTCTCCATCTTGGCCAACGCGCCTTTGGATATTTAGTGAATGGCGAACTGGAGGCATTGAAGATATTGATGGAGAACAAGGAGAATAAACGTATTATGGCCATTTGTGGCGGTGCCAAGGTTCACGATAAGTTGCCCTTGTTGGACGCTCTTTCCAAAAAAATGGATCACATCTATATTGCTGGAGGCAACATTAACGGCATTATTAAAGATAAAATGGATGATTATCTTCATAAAATCAGTCAGAACAAGGCACAGATTCATTTAATGCGCGATGGATATTGTGCTACCAGCATTGGAACCGATCCCAATGAGCGCCATCAGTGCACAAAAGAAGGATTGCCTCTTGATAGATTCTTCTACGACGTGGGGGAAGAGAGTTTGCGCGATTTAGCCA
>Ga0114974_10004580_pt1 | contig 10363 bp, 8 predicted proteins | sample S_130206_EF_Meta_FD_87318 | JGI IMG/M metagenome (GOLD analysis project Ga0114974, IMG submission 87318) | Freshwater microbial communities from Lake Simoncouche, Canada to study carbon cycling - S_130206_EF_MetaG | ecosystem: Environmental > Aquatic > Freshwater > Lake | place: Lake...
AGCGACTTCCGGCATCTCCGCTTCGGCCATGCGTTCGCGCTGGATGCGCAGCATCATTACGGCGTCGGCACCGGCCACGCCTTCTTTCAACGAGGTGCAGCGGCGTGCCCGGTGGAACTCGCCTGCCGGCGGTAGCAGTTGCGCTGGGCCGCAGAGGCGCAGTTCGCCGATGCCGAGCGTGGTGAGCGCGTGGTAGGCCGAGCGTGCCACGCGCGAATGACGCAGGTCGCCAACGATGGTGACTGTCTTGCCGGCAAAGCCACCGCAGTGTTTGCGAATGGCGAGCGCGTCGAGCAACCCTTGGGTCGGGTGTGACAGATGCGCTTCGCCGGCAGACAAGATGCTGACGTGGTCTTCAACGTGGCCAGCCACGTATTCGTGTACGCCGGCTTCGGCGTCGCGGATGACGAAGAGGTCCACACCCATCGCTTGCAGCGTGTAGATGGTGTCCAGCATGGTCTCGCCTTTGACGCGTGAGGACAGCTGAATTTCGAGGTTGATAACATCGGCGCCCATGCGTTTACCGGCTAGTTCGAACGAGGCGCGGGTGCGTGTCGAGGGTTCAGTGAAGAGGTTTCCGACCGTGATGCCGGCCAGCGCCGTGCTGCGGGCGGGCAGGCTGCCACCGGCGCGCAGGAAGTGTTCCGCACGGTCTAGCAACTGCGTCAGCAGAGGGGCAGGCAGCCCTTCCAGCGTGAGTAGATGGCGGAGGTTACCGCGGGCGTTGAACTGGGTGAATTGCATCCAGAGGTCCTCAGCCGGCGCGTGCCAGCCATTGTTCCAGCAGCACGGCCGCTGCTACCGGGTCGATGTCTTCATGCCGGACCCGTCGTTGGCGTTCGCCGCTGGCACGGCGTTGGCGGAGGCGGTCTTCGGCTTCTTTCGAGGTGAGGTGTTCGTCTAGCAGTTCTACCGGACGAGCGTACCTGCGCTCTATGGTACTGGCGAACTCGCGCACGAGCGGCGTTAGGGGGCCGTCGAGGCCGGCGGCATCATAGGGAATACCGACGATGAACCGAGCGGGTGACCAGTCGGCGACGAGGCGGTCTAGCGCCTTCCAGTCGGGGGCCCCTTGGCTGACGGCCACGCTGGCCAGAGGCCGTGCGGTGCGGGTGAGCGTGTCGCCGTTGGCCACACCGAGACGGCGCAGGCCGAAGTCCAGCGCCATGATGACCTGTGGCGAGACGGACACCCGGGCGCCTAGGCGCGCCCCGCCGTCGGGGCGAGGCGGGAAAGCTCGATACCGAGTAGGCGGGCGGCAGCGTGCCAACGTTCGGCGAAGGGTATGTCGAAGACTAGACGGTCGTCGACCGGGGTAGTTAGCCAGGCGTTTTCGCGGATTTCCGATTCGAGTTGGCCAGCTTCCCACCCCGCATAGCCGAGCGCCACGACGGCCTGAGAGGGCCCTTCACCCGCGGACATAGCCACCAGTACGTCGCGCGAGGTGGTGACGTGCAGGGTTTCCGAGATGCGCAGGGTCGACTCGAAATCACGCAGCGGGCGGTGCAACACAAAGCCGCGGTCCGTCTGTACGGGGCCGCCGCGCAGCACCGGCTGCTCGAGTGCGCCCGGCGGTGCGGGGGGAAGCTTGAGGTGGTCCAGCAGTTCTGCCAAGTTCATCTTCAGCGGTTGGTTCAGGATGATTCCCAGCGCGCCGCGTTCGCTGTGTTCACACAACAGCGTGACGGTGCCGGCAAATTGGCTGTCTTTGAGGCTCGGCATAGCCACCAGCAACTGGTTGCCAAGGTAGCTGGTGGTCGGGTCTAGGCGGTCGCTGGCGCGACGGCCGCGGAGCCGGGTGACATGGACAGGACGTTGACGCTTCTGGGGCATAGGGAAAGTATCGGCTGCGGCGCAGCACTCCACAAGATTGAAACGCACCGTTGTAACGGGCCGGGTTCAGTGGACGTTGGTGTCGTGGAGGCGGCCGCTGCTGAATTCCCACCCGTAGGACAGACGGATAGCGTCGTGATTGGCGCGTAATTCGCCTGAAAACGCCTCGAATGGGGCGGCTAGACGCAGGATACCGAGCGCAGCCCGATCCAATTCCGGAACGCCGCTGGAGCGCTGCAGGAGCACTTCGCCCAGCGTCCCGTCGGCCAGCAGTTGCACTTCCAGCACCGGGTTTCCGCTCAAGCGGCCGCGACGGATGGCACCTAGCGGGTAGTGGGTGGTCCCCACATCTTCCACATGCTGCCGCCAGCGGTCGAGGTAGACCGCTAACCCCGATTCGCGCGTATCTGCCCGGACAGCCAGTTCTCGCTGGGGCCCGCCGAGGCGGGGTTTTTGCCCCACTGTCGTACTCCACAGTGGTGCGGTGCCGGCGAGGCCAGCGGTGGCGGTAGGTGGCGTGACCGTGGAGAGACCGGCATTGCGCGCGCTGTCGCCTTCATCCGCCACCACGACCGCTGGCGCACGTCGTTGACGGCGGGAAGCGGCCGCCTGTTCGCCGACGGTCTGGGTTGCCGTAGCGCTGCCATCCAGCGCCGGCAACCCGGATTCCACCGATTCTTCCGGATGGTCTAGGCCACTGCCCTGCTGGTTCGCCTGTGACAGGTAGCGAGCGTTCGGGTTGGGTCGGTTGTCGTCGCTCGCGGAGGGGGGCAGGACGACGTCCAGACCAGGCGTGCCTGGGCTATCTGGCACCGCATGACTGAAAGTGACGCCCAGCAATACCAGCAGGTGGACGGCGGCGGTCAGGAACAGGGTGGTGTTCAACCGGTCACGCACCGGCGCGACGCCTTCTCGCAAGGCGCCGATATCGCGTTCTGCCGTGGCCGGAGAGAGGTCGTCCGTCATGCCGGTTTTCAGGTAGGGCGACGTGCGGCGATCGCATCCATAAGCAGGCCGGCGATATCGAGGTCGAACTGGGTGTCCAGTTCGCGGATACCGGTGGGGCTGGTGACGTTGATTTCGGTGACATAGCCGCCGATAACGTCGAGCCCCACGAACAACATGCCTCGTTCGCGCAGTTGGGGGCCAATTTGCGCACAGAGCCAACGGTCCCGGTCCGTCAGTGGGCGTCCTACGCCTTTGGCCCCTGCAGCCAGGTTGCCGCGGTTGTCGGTAGCGGCAGGAATACGGGCCAGCGCGTACGGGACCGGTTCGCCATCCACGAGAATGACGCGGGAGTCGCCGCCGGTGACGATTTCCGGCAGGTAGCGCTGGATGATGGCGTATTGGCGGCCGTAGCCGGTGAGGGTTTCAAATACCGACGAAGCGTTCTTGTCGCCGGCGTCGAGGACGAAGATGCCGCGACCGCCCATACCGTCCAGTGGCTTGCACACGGCCTTGCCGTGCTCGGCGAGGAAGGCGTGCATGTCTGGCATGGAGCGCGTGATGAGTGTCGGTGCGCAGCACTCCGGGAACCAGGCCGTAAACACCTTCTCGTTCATGTCCCGCAGGCCTTGCGGGCGGTTTACCACGAGACAGCCAGCCACTTCCGCCCGCTCCAAGATGTAGGTGGCGTAGATATATTCCGTGTCGAATGGCGGGTCTTTGCGCATCAACAGCACGTCGAAGCTGCCCAATGGCTGCGCCACCGGGTCCCCGTGGGTGAACCAGTCGTAGAGGTCTTTACGCACGGTGACCGGACGGGCACGGCCCCAGGCGGTGCCATCCCGCAGCCACAGGTCGCCCATTTCCAAGGTGTGAATTTCCCATCCGCGGGCCTGCGCCGCCAACAGCATGGCCAAGGTACTGTCTTTCTTGGGATTGATGGCGGCGATGGGGTCCATCACCACGCCAATGCGGAGGGGGCGGCTGGGGGCAGGTGTGGACACTGGCATGGGCTTCGGCTTCCGACGGAGGGGCAGACTGTGACGGACCTCGCACAGTCGTGTGTCGGCGCAGTTTACACCTGCTGCATGGCCCGGTTGGCGGGTACCATATCGCTAATCGTTCTCGGGTGTGGAAGGTCTGCCATTGCGGCGAGCCTAAATGCTAAAAATCCGGGAGAATCGAGGAACTCATGGAACTCCAGACGGAAACGCAACGGCCAGCCCGGCTAGCCGGCCTCAAGGTGCTGGTCATCGACGACAGCAAAACCATCCGGCGCACGGCGGAAACGCTGTTGGCGCGTGAGGGCTGCGAAGTATTTACGGCCGTCGATGGCTTTGATGCGCTTTCGAAGGTCGCCGATCATCGCCCCGACATCATCTTTGTGGACATCATGATGCCGCGCCTAGACGGCTACCAAGCCTGCTCGCTCATCAAGCGCAGCAAGGCGTTCCGCACCATACCTGTCATCATGCTGTCGTCGAAGGATGGACTCTTCGACCGCGCGCGTGGCCGTATCGTCGGCAGCGAGCATTACCTCACCAAGCCATTTACGCGCGATGAGTTGCTGTCTGCCATTGAGCAGCACGTGCCACTGCCCACCGCGCCGGCGCCCTTGGCGCTCGGTCATCTCGATACTCAGGCCTTGGAACAGGCCCTTCCCCAGGGTTGAACGGAGACTTCATCGCTATGCCGCTCATCCTTGTTATCGACGATTCTCCTACCGAGGTGTTCGTCATCCGCCGTGCGCTGGAACAACACGGCTACCAGACCGCCGCCGCCGCCGATGGGGCCGAAGGTTTTCGCTTGGCCAAGTCGATGAAGCCCGACCTCATCTTCATGGATATCGTCATGCCGGGCGTGAACGGCTTCCAAGCCACCCGCCAGTTGGCTAAGGACCCGGAAACCGCCGCCATTCCCGTGGTGATGGTGACCAGCAAAGATCAAGACACCGATCGTATCTGGGGCATGCGCCAAGGCGCGGTGGATTACTTGGTCAAGCCCGTCACGCCGGCAGCGTTGGTGGCGAAGGCCCAGTCCGTGCTGGCCCACTGAAGCGGGAGCCCACAGTCGCATGTCGATGAATCCTTCCCCGCTGCGTGAATTACGTGACCAGCCGTTCGAGTTGCTGCTGGCACTCGAAGCGCGCGCCGTGGCCGCGGAGGCTCCGGCTGGCGCCACCGTCGTCAGCGACGAGTGGGTGGGGGTGGCCTTCCGCTTGGGCACGGAAACTTTTCTAGCCGCACGCGAAGAAACCCGTGAGGTTCTCGCGGTGCCTGTGCAGTTGACACGAGTCCCTGGTGCCCGCCCTTGGGTGCGGGGGCTGCATAACGTTCGTGGTCAGTTACTGCCCATCATCGACTTGCGCCAGTTCCTGGGCAGTGGCGTCACTACCGTGCAGCGACAGTCGCGCGTGCTGGTGGTGCAACACCGCGAAGTGCCGGTCGGGTTGCTAGTCGACGAGGTGCTTGGGTTCCGGCGCTTCTCGGAAAGCACTTTCGAAGCTGTACCGCCACCCACACTGGTGCGTTGCGAACATTATCTCGCTGGCGTATTCCGCCGCGAGAGCGAAGCCTGGCCCGTGTTCGGTCTGCGTCGCTTGGTTGAGTCTCCCGCTTTTCTGGCGGCTGCAAGGTAGTAGCCATGCCTAAATACAACTCTCGGATGGTTCCATGGAAACGATGAGCGGGCTGAAGCGCCTGCCCCTGCTGATGGGCGTGGCACTGGCCCTGGCCATGGGCGCGGCCACGGTGCTGGTGGTGGATACCCTGGGCTTCCAGTTATGGGTGAACTTGCCGCCGGCCTGGCTGGCGGTTGGCCTGCTGGTTGGCGCAGCACTCGTGTTAGTGGTCTTGTTGTTGGTGTACTACTCCTCAGCGAACATTCGCCGCGCCGCTGAGCAAGCGACGGCGCAGAACCAGCGCAATCAGGAGGCCATCCTCCGTTTGCTGGATGAACTCACGAGCCTCGCCGATGGCGACCTCACCGTGCAGGCCACGGTGACAGAAGACATCACCGGCGCCATCGCGGATTCCATCAACTACGCCATTGAGGCTTTGCGTGGCTTGGTGGGAACTATCAACACTACGGCAGTGGCACTCGACAGTGCCGCGCGCAGTACGCAGGCGGCCGCCGGTCATCTCGCGAAAGCCACGGTGGCCCAGACGCGTCAGGTCTCCGGTGCTACTGAGTCCGTTGCGCAGATGGCCGCTTCGGTGGAAGAGGTCTCGGGGAATGCCGAGCGTTGCGCCGATGTGGCGCGCCATGCCGTGGGCGTGGCGCACAAGGGTGGCGAGGCGGTGCGCCGCACTATCGATGGCATGAATACCATCCGCGACACCATTCAAGAGACAAGCAAGCGCATCAAGCGGCTCGGCGAAAGCTCGCAGGAAATCGGCAATATCGTCGAACTCATTAACGACATCGCCGAGCAGACCAATATTCTGGCGTTGAACGCCTCCATTCAGGCAATGAGCGCCGGTGAAGCGGGTCGCGGGTTTGCGGTCGTGGCAGACGAAGTCCAGCGTCTTGCCGAGCGTGCAGCGGCGGCTACTCGTCAGATTGAAGTGCTGGTGCGCGCCATCCAAGCGGACACCAACGAGGCGGTGGTTTCCATGGAACGTAGCACTACCGATGTGGTGGGCGGCGCTCTTCTCGCAGAAAATGCTGGTGCGGCGCTGGAGGAGATTGAGCAGGTCTCCAACCAGATTGCCAGCCTCGTCCAGAACATTTCTGCCACGGCGCGCCAGCAGGCTGCTGCCGCCAGCGCTATCTCGCGGACCATGCAGGTGCTGCGTGAAATTTCCACGCAGACTGCCGATGGCACGACAGCCACTTCCCAGTCCATTGGCAAGTTGGCCGAACTCGCTACGCAGTTGCGCGACAGTGTGTCGGGCTTCCGTCTGGCGGGTTCAACTGCTGGCACTGAACGTCGCGCATGAGTGAAGTAGCCACCCAGGCGGTTGATGTGGTCGCCCGCGAGATTGGCGTCTCGCTGGGCGCTGCTCGTCAATCGTTGGAGGCGCACGCAGAACAGCCCGAGACTCCCGGTGCTCTCGAGCGTTGCAGCGAACTGCTGCATGAGGTGTGTGGCGTACTCCGGGTAGTCGAAGTTTATGGCGCGGCGCTACTTGCCGAAGAAATGGAGCAGACCGCTCGTTTCCTGATTTCCTGTCCGCCTGGCAGTCGCCCACACGGCGATGGCCTTGAGTCGCTCATGCGTTCACTGGTGCAACTGCCTGCCTATGTCGAGCGCGTACTGGCCGGCGGCCGCGATCTGACTCTGGTGCTGCTGCCCTTGCTCAATGACTTGAGAGCGGTGCGTGGCAGCCCTTTGCTTTCCGAAGGCACCTTGTTGGTGCTGAACCTGTCTTCCGATCGTCAACCGCAGCCTCAGGCGGTGGTTCCTGGTGAGACGCCACTCGACGCGCAACAATGGGCCCGCCGCCTGCGCACTCGCTTCCAGGTTGGTTTGCTCGGCTGGATACGCGGCGAGCATCCGCAACAGAACCTCGAGGCGCTCGCCGAAGTGGCAGCGCGCTTGGAGCAGGTTTCCGTCCTGCAGCCGGTCTTCCAGTTTTGGTGGGTGGTGGGTGCGGTTATCGAAGCGCTTCGCGAGGGCGGCCTTGAAGCCAGTGCTACGCCGAAGCGTCTGTTGGGTCAGGCGGACCGCGAACTGAAACGCCTTTATGAAGAGGGCGAGGCCCACTACGCGGCGGCGCCGAATCTGGAGCTGCTTAACAACCTCCTTTATTACGTTGCCAATACCTCCACCGCCGGTGAGCGAGTGGCTGCGGTCCGTACTTCTTTCCGCTTGCAGGAATTGCTGCCGGTATCCGCCGCTATAGAACGCGAACGCGAGCATCTGGCTGCACCCTCGGTAGCATTGATGCGCACGGTCGGTGCCGCTATCCGCGAAGATCTCACGCGCGTCAAAGACGTGCTGGATATCTTCGTGCGGAAGGGTGCACGGGATGCTGCAGAATTGCTTCCGCAGGTGGAGTTGCTGCGCAAGATTAGCGACACGCTGGGAGTGCTGGACTTGGGCGCTTTGCGCGCGCGGGTGCGGGCTGAAGTTTCTCGGCTCGAGGACATGGCCGCTGGCCGTCTGGCGCCTAGTGACCGTTTGCTCGTGGAAGTGGCCGCTACCCTCATCAGTGTGGAGGATGGGCTCGACGAGGCACTCGTCAGCCTGGTGACGCCTGGCGTAGAAGATGAGGAGGGCGATGCCCGCCACGACGGACACGATGCTGAACAAAATCGCATGCAATCCGCAGTGTTGCGCGAGTGCATCGTCAACCTCGCGCGTATCAAGGAAGCCGTAGCGGGTGCAGTGGCGCAGCAGGTAGCGATGCCTACCGCCGCCGTGGATGAATTGGCGAAGGGTATTGGCTCGGCCCTCTGGATGCTCGACCGTGAGCGCGCCCGCGATATCATGGCAGCGTTGGCGGTGGAGGTGCGCAGTGTTTTGCTTGCCCCCGCGTCGCTGACTACCGAGCGACTCGACCGCCTTGCCGATGCTATGGTGAGCGTCGAGTACTACATGGAGACGCTCGAGGCCGGCCGTACCGACCCCGAGTACATGCTCGACAATGCCGAGACCTGTTTGCGGGCCTTGGCCGCCCCGCCGTTGCCGGTGGTGGTGCATTTGACCGAGGTCGCGCAGGCGACTTCGTCGGTAGCCCCCTTTACTACCACGGGGCTGCCGGACACGGCTCCGGTGGCGCCAGAAGCGTTCGCCGCGACGATGGTGTTGAAGACGCTACCAGATCACGAATCCACGGTCGTCGACCTGGTGGCGGCGGTCAGTGCTGAAGCCGCTGCGAGGGTATCGACTCCCGAAGTTGCACCGCCGGCAGCAGAAAGTCGTGCGGCGGTGTCCTCCACCATGCTCGACACGCAAAAAATGCCGGCATCGACGCCGCAAATGGACCCGCATGTCGATGCCGAGCTCATCGAACTCTTTATTCAGGAGGCTCGCGAGGAGTTGGCCGCCATCCAGACCGCGTTCCCTCGCTGGGCGGACAACCCAGCGCAGTTGGAAGCGCTGGTGCGCGTCCGCCGTGCTTTCCACACCCTCAAAGGCAGCGGCCGAATGGTCGGTGCCCGTGCAGTCAGTGAGTTCGCTTGGTCTATTGAGTCGCTGCTCAACCGCCTGCTGAATGGCACGCTGCCACGCAGTAATGACATCGTGGAGGTGATGACCGACGCGGTGGCGGAATTGCCGGGCCTGGTGGAACAGTTGGCTGTCGGTGGTGAGTTGCCCACCGCGACGGGTTGGGTAGCGGCTCGTGCGATGGCGTTGGCGGAGGGACGTGACCTCGCCACTGTCGCCGAACCCTTGCTACTTTCGGCCGGTGCACCGCGTCCGGCGGGTGCTCCGGCTATCGTCACGCCCAGCACGCTCGCGCTGGCGGCCCAAGAAGTTGCCAGTGTTGAAGATACAGCGAACGCAGTACCCGCGGCGTCGCTCGAATTGTTGCCGGAAGTGTTTTCTGAGCCGTTGCCCTCTGTCGCAGAGGCACCGAGTGCACCTGAATTGCCTGCACCGGGCGTACCTGGCTTCGACCCGCAGCTCGCGGAGATTTACCGTGCTGAAACGGCTTCGCACTTGGCTACCATCGCTGCCTTCCTTGGCGACTGCGGCGCGGGACACGCTCCTCATGTAGTCAGTGAAGCCATGCATCGTGCCTGCCATACTTTGGCGGGCGCCTCCAAGATGGCCGAGGTGCCGGCAGGCACTGCACTCGCCGAGCCGCTGAATCTCTATATTCGCAAGCTCTACGATCATGGCTTTGGCCTTGACGTCGATGCTTTGCCGGTGGTGGATGAGATGGCCGCGTCGATTGGCGAAGTGGCTGCGCGACTCGACATACCTGCGGCAGATCTCGTCGATTACTCCGCGTTGTTGACGAAACTGGAGTTGTTGCGCGACCGACTGGACGCGCAGATTGCGGCGCAAGGCCTCGGGGCACCGGTGCCCGAAGTGCTGCCGTCCGTGCCGGAGGTGGCGACTGCCCTGCCAGTTGCGGAGGCAGTCGATCCTGAAATTGCCAGTATCTTTGCCGAGGAAGCCAGCGAACTGTTGGAGTTGGCGGATGCCGCATTGGCGGCGTGGCGCGCCGATCCGCGTGACGCTGCGTCAGTGGCAGAACTCAAGCGCACCCTGCATACCCTGAAGGGTGGTGCGCGGATGGCGGGCCTCCATGCCATGGGCGCCTTGGGCCATGAGGCGGAGTCCTTGCTCGGCCGTATCGAAGCCACTACCGATGCGCAGCAGTTGGCGCCCTTGTTGGACTTGCTGCAAAATTCGCTCGACCATTTGGGCTCGCTGCGTGATGGCATTCTCGGTGGCCACTATGAGCCGGCAGACCCGGTGTTGCTGTCCAGCCTCACGGCAGCCGTGGTCGTCGCTCCGGCGCAGCAAGTTCCGGCGGAGCCGACGGTGGTGGAACTGACTGCGGTGGAGCCCGCTCCGGCGGATCCCGCTCCGGTCGAACCGCTGGTACCTCCTCCAGGCCGCGAACTACAACCCGTTGCCGAGCCGCGCGAGCTGGCCCGTATAGACGCCGAATTGCTTGACGAT
>Ga0114974_10004581_pt1 | contig 10360 bp, 8 predicted proteins | sample S_130206_EF_Meta_FD_87318 | JGI IMG/M metagenome (GOLD analysis project Ga0114974, IMG submission 87318) | Freshwater microbial communities from Lake Simoncouche, Canada to study carbon cycling - S_130206_EF_MetaG | ecosystem: Environmental > Aquatic > Freshwater > Lake | place: Lake...
CCAACAAAGGGGGCCGACCCAGCGGCCAGGGATTTTCACTTGGCTGCACCACCCAGCGACGATCCGTGGGCGCGCCATCACTATGCCAGGCGCCCTGACGCAACACAACGTCAATGGGTCGCACGTAATCCATGTGACCACCCAGCTTCTTGAAATCATCTGCGCGCATACTGAATTCAAACGGCGCAACCAACGCTGGCGTCGGCACCGTTCCGAAACTGTTATCTGGCATGCGCATCACATCGACCATCACGGTGATACCGCCACCTGGCCAAACATAGGCCGGCGCACCGCCACACGTGACATTGACCAGCGCATTTTTAATCGCACGCGTCAGAAGCACCGGATTATCGGTCACGCCAGCACGCAAACTGCCTCCGGCTCCACCCAAAAACAATACCGTCGTCATCGAGGGCTCGCAGTTTTCGCCAATGCGATCCACAACCGTCTGCACGGCATCAGGCATGGGCATTTTCTTTGGGATTAACTGGTCATCCAGCACATACCAACTGGCGTGCTCGCCCGTTGTCGAGGTCATCAATAAGCGCAGGCCAGGCCACGCGCGTTTTGGATCCCATTTTTCAATGATAGCCAAAGGATCTGAAATGTCTGTACCACCCCAACCCGTGCCAGGATTTGCCACTTGAAAATAGCGGCCTGGCGTTGAGCGACGGCCACGGATACTGATCCCGGAGGAGCGCATATTCAAACAACAGCCGGCCTGATGTTCGGTCAAGACACCCGTAATGTGGTCATCCACCACGACAACTTCATCGGCCAGTTCAAAAAACTGTTGCGCAAAGATACCGATCGCCGCCGAACCACACCCAACCCGCATCCGTTGTTCTTCTACACCATTGACGATGGGCGCACGTCCAGCCTGAATGACAAGATTTGCGCCACCTTCAATACTCAGTTCGGTGGCTTGCTTGTTGCCCAGCGCCTGCATCATCTCCATAGTGACACGGCCCTCTTTCTTACTTCCGCCAGTCAAGTGGTGCACACCACCGAGTGACAACATCTGCGAACCATACTCGGCCGTTGTGACATGGCCCACGACCTCTCCGCGACACAGCACATTGGCTTGCTCGGGGCCTAGATAGCGGTCAGTATCAATTTTGACTTTTAAACTGCAATAGCTAAAGATGCCCTCGGTCACGACGGTCACCATGTCAACGCCGTCAATGTGCGAGCCCACGATAAATGGGGCCGGTTTGTAGTCTGGATACGTCGTAGACGAGCCCACACCCGTCACAAACACATCGCTGCCTCGCACGAGATCACCCGACCAGGCCGTATCTGACGCGCCGGGCGCAAAGGGCACTAAGGCCGGCTCATTTGCTTTCAGGGCACGGCTAAGAACCAAAACAGGATCGACACGAATCAAGACCCCCTCATGATTTGCGTAACGATCACAGGCACCACTGCGGCCCACACTAATTTGACACAACACCGGGCACGCATTGCATTCGATTTTGGCTGCGCTTTTTGCGCGCGCCTGCGCTGCAGATGCGGCCTGATCGCCTTCGTTTACTGGCGCGGGCGTTTCTGCTGAAAGTCCGTCAGTTTTGGTGTGTTCGGTCATGTAGGGTATGGTTAGAAGCTTATCGCCTTTTAGCGGTTGCCTAAATTACAACACAAGGCTAACATTAATGTAGCATTTGCTACAATTTAGTGTTGCATTCACTACATTTGATGTTTAATTTAATTCATCCTGCACAGGCTCGCAATCTATTTATTTAGTGATGCAGCCTGCTTTCACCCATTTCTGACCTCCAAGCTGATTATGAGCGCCTTTAACGAAGAAACCGTTTTATCCGTGCATCACTGGACAGAACGTCTGTTTAGCTTCACCACCACGCGCGATCCGTCGTTGCGCTTTAGTAATGGTCACTTCACCATGATCGGACTCCGCGTCAATGGCAAGCCTTTGCTGCGCGCCTATAGCATCGTGAGTGCAAACTATGAAGAGCACCTTGAATTTTTGAGCATCAAGGTCGAAGACGGCCCCCTGACCTCAAAGCTGCAACACATCAAAGTGGGCGACTCGATCGTGGTCGGCCGCAAACCGACCGGCACATTGCTCATCGACTATCTGCTGCCGGCCAAACGCCTATACATGTTTGGCTCTGGCACAGGCTTAGCCCCCTTCTTAAGCATCGTCCGCGATCCCGAAACCTACGAAAAATTTGAAGAAGTCATTTTGGTACATTCTGTACGGGATGTCGCTGAACTGGCCTATCACGACTACCTGACTCAAGAGCTACCGCAACACGAATTTTTGGGCGAAATGGTGCGTAAACAGTTACGCTATTACCCAACCGTTACGCGAGAACAATATAAACAAATGGGTCGCATCACCACATTGATCGAAAACGAAAAGCTTTTCAAGGATTTGGGCGTGCCCGCGCTCGACCGTACGCAAGATCGCATCATGATTTGCGGCAGCCCCGGCTTACTGCGCGACTTAAAAACCATGCTTGAGCAGCGTGGGTTTAACGAAGGCAACACCACCAAACCAGGCGACTATGTGATCGAACGGGCTTTTGTCGAACAATGAGCACCCGCACCCCAGCGCCAGCCAAGCCGCTGCGTAAGACAGGGGTGCGAGAGCGGGCCGCCGAAACCACGCGCGAAAATATCTTGCGCGCGGCCATCAAAATCTTTGCCAAGCATGGCTTAGATGGTGGCAGTATTGATCAAATATCGAAAGCGGCAAACTCACACGACCGGATGATTTATTACTACTTTGGCAACAAAGAGGGCCTGTTTGTTGCTGCGCTTGAAGAAACCTATCGGCGCTTTAACGCCGCTGAAGCCGCGCTTAAACTGGACACCACCCAACCGCTGGTCGCCTTGAAGCAAGTCGTGCAGTTCATTTTGCGGTACTACAAAAAAAACCCTGAATTCGTCACGCTCTTGAATAGCGAAAATCTTCACGGTGGCAAACATATTGCCAAATCGAGTAAGGCCCGAGAGTACTCATCTCCGGCGATCGGCGTCGTGGATCAGGTTCTCGCGTGCGGCATCGAACAAGGCGTTTTTCGAAAAGACCTGTCCTCGCGGGATCTCTACATGATGATCGCTGCACTTGGTTATTTTTACCAATCTAACCGTTTCACTTTATCTGCATTTTTGGGTGAAAATCTAGAAGCACCCGCCACCTTTAAACAATGGGAAACCTTTGTCGTCGATACCGTGCAAAGAACAGTAGTGCTTTAATAGCGGTGCGTTCGTTGCGACGCTTTCACTTTGGAGAACAACATGGCAGAAGTCGTAACAAACGAGAAGTCAGGCAAAGTCGTGATTAAAAATATTGGCTTGCTTCTTTCCGGAGATCTTGAGCAACCGATTTTGTCTGCTGACACCATCGTCATCAACGACGGTTTGATCACCGCCGTCGGTAAAGAAAAAGACTGCGATATTTCGCACCCAACCTTAGTTATTGACGCCCATCAAACATGCGTTGCACCGGGTTTGATCGACAGCCACGTGCATCCCGTCTTTGGTGATTGGACGCCGCGTCAAAACCAAATTGGCTGGATTGAATCCACACTCAATGGTGGCGTCACCACCATGATTTCAGCAGGCGAGGTGCACTTGCCTGGCCGACCCAAAGATATTGTGGGCCTCAAAGCCCTGGCGATTACCGCGCAGCGTGCCTTCGACAACTTTCGCCCCGGTGGTGTCAAGGTGTTGGCCGGCGCTCCCGTCATTGAACAAGGAATGGTCGAACAAGACTTCAAAGAACTGGCTGAAGCGGGCGTCAAACTACTAGGTGAAGTCGGTTTAGGTTCTGTTAAGGCTGGCGAAGAAGCCCAAAAAATGGTGGCCTGGGCACGCAAATACGGCATTCAAAGCACCATCCATACAGGCGGCCCTTCGATTCCTGGCTCTGGTTTGATCGACAAAGATGTCGTACTTGAAGCGGATGCAGACATCATCGGACACATTAACGGAGGCCACACTTCGCTGTCTGAAGCCCATGTTTGTGAGTTGTGTGAAAAATCATCGCGCGGCATTGAGATCGTACATAACGGCAACGAAAAAATTGCTATCGCGGCCGCCCAAGCAGCCATGCAACTTAAGTGCCCGCATCGCGTGATTTTAGGAACAGACGGTCCTGCAGGCTCTGGCGTACAGCCCCTGGGCATCTTGCGCATGATTGCTCTGCTTTCAAGTTTGGGCAATATTCCGCCTGAACTTGTATTCTGCTTTGCGACCGGCAACACCGCACGCATGCGCAATTTAAACTGCGGGTTAATCGAACCTGGTCGCGCCGCCGATTTAGTGTTTATGGATCGCGCTCAACATACCGCTGGGCGCGATTTGCTTGAAAGCGTCAAACTGGGCGATATCCCGGGCATCGGTATGGTAATGATCGACGGTTTGGTGCGCTGCGGTCGCAGTCGCAACACCCCACCCGCAACCGTGATCCCAAGCATCGTGCGACACTAAGCATCATGAAAATCCGCACCTGTTGGTATGCTGCGCTACTCGCCGCGCTGACCTCACTCAACCTATCCGCACAAACGGTGACGGTGATTACTTCGTTTCCTAAAGAGCTCACCGCTGCCTATAAAACCGCATTCGAAAAAACACACCCAAGCATTACGCTTGAAATCTTGAATAAAAATACGGTCGCAGGTATGGCCTACTTGCGCGAACTGCCCGTCGGCCAACGGCCCGAAGTTTTTTGGGTCAGCGCACCGGATGCTTTTGAGATTCTCGCTCGCGAAAAATTACTCGACTCTGTCGTCGATCTTAAAAATCCGAAAGTACCTGAAAAAATCGGCGCGTTTCCCGTCAACGATCCTCAAGGCTTTTATCTAGGACAGGCACTTGCGGGCTATGGGATTATGTACAACACCCGTTATCTCAAGGCCAATAAACTCGGCACACCCACCGAATGGCAAGACCTACTGGCTCCAGCCTGGTTTGGCCATGTCGGCATCACGGCGCCATCGCGCTCAGGAACCATGCACTTAACCGTTGAAACCATCTTGCAAAGCGACGGCTGGGAAACCGGGTGGAACACCTTATTACGGATGTCTGGCAACAGTGCCGCGGTGACTGAGCGCTCATTCGGCGTGCCCGACGGCGTGAGTAACGGTCAGTTTGGTGCCGGACCTGTCATCGATTTCTTTGGTTTGTCCGCAAAGTACTCAGGATTTCCGGTCGAGTTTATATACCCCGTGCAAACCGCCATTGTGCCTGCCAATATTGGCTTGATCTCGGGTGCAAAAAATACAGCGGCCGGTAAACAATTCATTGCCTTTACGTTAAGCCAACCCGGTCAAGAAATTTTATTGCAACCCAAAGTGTCGCGACTACCCGTGCTGCCTTATGCGGAGTTGACTGGCAAGGTGCCAGCCCAATACCCCGATCCTCAGGCGCTTGCTGCGCGTAGCACGGTTACGTTTGATAACGAGAAATCGTCTGCACGTTACGAGATCGTGCTCAAACTATTTGACCAGACCATCACCTTTCGGCTCAAAGAGCTACAAGCGGCCACCAAGGCAATTTTCGAGGCTGAGCGCAAACTCAAAGGGGTGACCGCTGGCCCCAAGGCTGAGATGCTGGCGCAAGCGCGCGCACTGGCCTATACGCCCCTGGTAGATCAAAAACAAATTAACGACCCCGCATTTTTAAAAATATTTTCAGGCAATAAAAAAGATCCTGAAGTGAACAAAGCAATCAGTCAGTTCGAAAGTGACTGGAACACGCGATCAAAAGAACGCTACGAACAGGCCCGCGAACTCGCGACAAAGGCCGCACAGTAATGCAACGGTTGGGTGGCCCTGCGCTTGCCGCATTGGGGATCCTAGGGCTCTTAAGTGTATTTTTGATCTTGCCGATCGCGACGGTCTTTGTGTCGGCCTTTAGCGATGCACGCGGCCAAATCACGCTCGCACATTTTGCGGTTTTTTTTCAACAACCGCTCATGCTCGAGTCGTTTTATAACAGCCTCTACGTTGCGCTGAGTGCCTCGGTTGCAGCTGCGCTGATCGCGGTACCTCTGGCGTATTTGACCGTGCGCTTTCAGTTTCGAGGGGCCCTGCTCATTCAAACGCTTGGGGTGTTGCCCTTAATCATGCCTCCTTTTGTCGGTGCCGTTGCGTTGCAATTGATCTTTGGCCGCTCGGGCAGCGTGAACCTAATACTGAACGACTGGTTTGGCGTGACCCTTCCTCTTATGGAAGGCTTAAATGGCGTGATCTTTGTTGAAGCACTACATTACTTTCCTTTTATTCTGATGAACCTGACCGTCTCGCTACGCAACATCGACGGTGCCATGGAAGAAGCCGCCTTAAATCTAGGCGCCCGAGGCTGGCGTTTATTTATTCGAATCATTTTTCCCTTAGCCATGCCGGGCTTTGTCGCTGGCATGGCTTTAGTCTTTGTCAAAGTATTTGATGACCTTGGAACACCTTTAGTTTTAGGCGCGACGAACATGCTGGCCCCTCAGGCCTACCTGCGCATCACCCAAGTTGGCATGGATGACCCAATGGGTTATGTCATAAGCGTAATGATGATTGTGTTTTCAATCTTTGCAATGTGGTTATCGGTTCGCGTACTAAAAGGGCGTGACTACTCGACCTTACAAAAAGGCGGCAACGCGCTTCAACAACGTCAATTAAGTAAAGGCGAAAGCATCTTGGCGTATGGCTGGATCGGGCTCATCATGTTGCTGGTGCTTTCCCCACACCTCGGCGTCTTACTACTTTCGTTTGCCAGCGTCTGGAGCTTTGCTCCACTACCCGATGGCTACACCTTGGCCCACTATGCGACGGTATTCGAACAATCGCCTGGCATGCTCAGCAACACGCTGTTGTATTGTGGTCTTGCCGCAGGGATTGATGTTCTTTTAGGCACGAGCATCGCGTATCTGATTTTGCGCACCAAACTGGTCGCTCGCCACTGGCTCGACTGGATCGCTTCTGCGGCACTCGCCATTCCGGGTCTTGTTCTGGCAATTGGCTATCTCAGAACGTTTCGCGGGGTCTTGGTACCAGGCACTGATGTCTTGTTCACTGCGACCTGGTTTTTAATCATGATTGCTTATGCAATCCGACGCTTACCGTATGCCCTGCGTTCGTGTATGGCTGCGCTGCAACAGGTTCATCACTCTCTTGAAGAGGCTGCCGCTTCGATGGGCGCTACACGTCTGCGCACCGTTCGGCGCGTCATGATCCCCTTAATGGCAGGCGGCATGCTCGCTGGGTTCGTCACCAGTTTCATCACTGCTGCCGTTGAGCTGTCTGCCACGATGATGCTCGTGACCAAAGAAAGTCAGGCCCCAATGAGCTATGGTATCTATCTATATATGCAAAGCACCTCAGGTCGCGGCCCTGGCGCAGCGCTAGGAGTGCTTGCGATTGTCGCTGTCGCGCTGGGCACTTACGCCTCGCACTGGCTGGTCTCACGCCATCAGCGATTGACCCAGATTCACCGACCTCAGGGCTAATTCATCATGAAAAAAGTCAGTGTCGAATGTCGCGATGTCAGCCTATCGTATGGCACGACTGATGTATTGAAAAATATCAACCTGACGATCACACCAGGCGAATTTTTTGCACTACTCGGGCCATCGGGCTCAGGAAAATCCACGTTACTTCGTTTGATTGCCGGGTTTAATTCATTGAAAACAGGTCAACTGTTGGTCGATGGCGTAGATATCAGTCAGGTACCTGCGTGGCAACGTGATATCGGGATGGTGTTTCAAAACTACGCGCTTTGGCCGCACATGACCGTGTGGGATAACGTCGCCTTTGGTTTAGTTGAGCGACGCGTTGCGCGCGCGGCGTTGAAGCAACGCGTTCAAGACGTTTTAGAACTCGTCGGATTAACGGATTATGCGCAGCGCTATCCTGGACAGCTGTCCGGCGGCCAACAGCAGCGTGTCGCCCTGGCTCGAACCGTTATCATTGAGCCCAAGGTTCTCCTGCTTGACGAACCTCTCTCTAATCTAGATAAAAATCTGCGCACTCAAATGCGTCAAGAGCTACTTGCCTTGCAACGCAGATTAGGCATTACGACGATTTTTGTCACGCACGATCAAGAAGAGGCAATGACAACCGCCGATCGAATGGCGGTGCTGCATCACGGTGTTGTGCAACAAATTGGGACACCCGTCGACTTGTTTGATACGCCCATCAATCGCTTTGTGGCTGAGTTTGTGGGCAGCATGAATAAGCTCAATGCGACCGTGCAAGAGATCCTCGCCGATCATCTTGTTGTGAACTTCTTGGACGGCATGGCCTGCACGATTGCTAAAACGGCTGTCTCACCAAGTCTGCTCAATGCACTACGCGTGGGCGCTTCGGTGTTAGTCTGCGCGCGCCCCCATCAGGTTTCATTGCAACACAACACGCAAAGTAGTCAGGGCACCTCTCAGGTATCATCACTCGTGTTGCCGGGCACCGTGGTCGCCAAAGAATTTATGGGACAACAAACCCGGTATTTTGTTCTGAGCAATTCGCAACAGGTGATGATTGATCAAACCCACCAACTTGGCGAGACACCCTATGCAGTCAACGCACAAGTTATGATCAGTCTCCCCATTTCAAACATTAAGATTCTGGATACATAGCATGACCGAAATTTGGGTAGTCAGACACGGCGAAACGCCCTGGAATGTCTTGCGCCGCGTGCAAGGCTGGGAAGATATTCCTTTAAATGAAAAAGGCATTGAACAAGCGCAGGCCTTGGGCAAGCACCTTGCACAACTAAAAACGCAGGGCGATGGTGTTGATGCCATTTACACCAGCGACCTCAAACGCGCACATCACACTGCCAGTATTCTGGCCGACTCACTTGGTCTTGCGCTAAACATTGAAACCGGAGTGCGAGAACGGCACTTTGGCGTCTTGCAGGGTTTAGTCTATGGCGAGATGGATCAACACGCCCCTGAAGCGGCCAAAGTCTGGCGCAGCCGCGACCCGGATGCCGAACTGCCAGGCGGTGAATCACTGGGGTTTTTTCATCGGCGCGTCGTTAACGCCATTGATGACATTGCCGCGAAGCACCTGGGTCAACGTGTCATGGTGGTCAGTCACGGTGGTGCCATGGACATCATTTGGCGTCATGCGAGCCAAGTCAGCCTGCGCCTACCGCGCGAAGCACCGTTGCTCAATGCCAGCCTGAATCGCTTAAGCGTGTCGAAAGAAGGTTGGAAACTAATTAACTGGGGCGACGTACGACATCTAGAGCGCGGCTCTAGTGATGATATGACTCAAAACTAAAGGCTAAGCGCTGCGTCGAGGTTTGCGCGGCGCGTTCACCGCAAGCCTGTCGTACAACCAGTTTGGCAGCAAACGCATGAGCTTGCCTACCACCCCCATCTGCCAGGGGATCACCGTGTACGATTTTTTTTGTTGAATCGCCCTTGCCGCCTTCACTGCAAATACCTCAGCATCCATTAAAAATGGCATGTGATAGGGATTTTTTTCAGTCATCTCTGTACGAATGTAGCCAGGGGCAACCGTCACAACAGCAACATTGTGCGGTTTGAGCTCTAAGCGCAAGCTTTCGCAGTAGATGGTCACAGCTGACTTTGAAGCACTGTATGCCCCCGCCCCTGGCAAGCCTCTCACACCCGCGACGCTTGCAATGCCAACCAGCGTTCCACTTTGACGCTTAAGCATATGTGGCACAAACGGCTCAAAGGTCGAGACAGTGGCCATCACGTTGGTTTCAAATATCGCTTTGAAGACACCAAAGTCATCAGTCTGCTCGGTGAGTGTGCCCGCACTGATGCCAGCACAGGCGACCACCACATCAACGTGGGCGACCTGCTCAAGAAAGTGGTGCGCTGCCGCGTGCAATGCGTCTCTGTCCTGGACATCGACCACGTAAAGATAGTGATTGCCCGGCAAACTCGCCGCGAGTTCGTACAAACGATCGCGACGACGCGCCAGCAAACCCAGCGTATGCCCCTGAAGCGCATACTGCCTGGCGAGTGCTGCACCTAAGCCACTGCTTGCACCCGTAATAAAAACCGCCACTTAGTTTGCCTTTGCACCTGAAGCGCGAACAATTTTTTCCCACTTCGCAAGTTCGGTTTCGTTATATTTGGCAAACTCGGCTGGGCTTGAACCCACGGGCTCCGCACCCATTCCTGCGTATTGCTCTTGAACCGACTCCAGCTTCAAGGCCGCACTCGCTGCCTGTGATAACTGATTAACGATCGCAGAGGGCGTACCTTTAGGTGCCCAGAACCCGTACCACGTTGCGACATCAAAACCAGGATATCCAGATTCTGCAATCGTCGGCAGATCAGGTAGCGCTTGTGCACGTTTAAGTGTGGTCACAGCAATGGCACGCAACTTACCCGCTTTGATGAAAGGCATGGACGACG